>Ga0100388_10001408_pt1 | contig 21251 bp, 20 predicted proteins | sample CryGeymeta201512_FD_81536 | JGI IMG/M metagenome (GOLD analysis project Ga0100388, IMG submission 81536) | Groundwater microbial communities from Crystal Geyser aquifers in Utah, USA - Crystal Geyser metaG 2015-12 | ecosystem: Environmental > Aquatic > Deep subsurface > Groundwater | place... | reverse complement strand
TACTTGCATTCCCACAGCGTTTGGCTTAGGCTTTGGCTGTCGTACATGGGAAGTCTCCTCTTCTTGAACTTTGAGCGGTTCAGAATTGTGAGACTTCCCTCTTATCCCGTAATTGTCAAACTTTGCGAGTCCACCGGCAGAGCCGGTGGTTTACCTGGTTATTATTAGTATTAAAATTTGTACCAAACACTGCTTTTCCCATAAAAAAAGGGCCTACGAATGAACCGCAAACCCTTGCTACTACTGGTCGGGACGAGAGGATTCGAACCTCCGGCCCCCTGAACCCCATTCAGGTGCGCTACCAGACTGCGCTACGTCCCGACCCAAATCTTATTCCGTCAAGGCCCCTCCATTTAGCATGGCCCGGGCGGTGCTGTCAAGCACATCATACCCCGACCGGCGAGAAAGGCTAGCCCTGCCCTTCCAGCAGCTTTTTCAAGGCCTTAAGTTCGATTTTGATGTCACGAAAAAAACCAACTTCCTTGCCGCTGGCCGGCGGTTCAGGCACGGCAGGCGCCGCAGAATGATGGGCCGCGTCCTTATGGGCGGCCATGGCCTTCTTGGCGCCGGCAATGGTGAATCCCTCCTTGTACAGGAGGTCGCGGATGCAGAGGATGGTCTCCACGTCCACCCGACGATAGAGCCGCTGCTTCGAAGAGGCCCGCTGCGGGTGAATCAGGGCGAACTCGGCCTCCCAGTAACGGAGGACGTGCGGCTTCACGTCGGCGAGCTGGCAGACCTCGCCGATCTTGAAATAGAGTTTGTCGGGGATCTCGGCCATACAGAGCGCCTTTGCCGCCGTTTGCCAGTTGCCGTGGACTAATGCCGGTCCGCTTCACGCGGGCCGGGGGACGGATCACTCGGGGTTGAGCCGCTCCCTGAGTTTCTTGCTCGGCCTAAAGGAGATCATGCTGCGTTTGGCGATCTCCATGGTTTCGCCGGTCCGTGGATTACGACCGACCCGCGGCTCCTTGTGCCGCACAGAGAAGGTCCCGAACTGGACAATCTTCACCGGATCTTCCCGAATCAGGGCATCCCGCATGGCGTCAAAAAAAACATCGACGATTTGTCTGGAACCCCGCTGGGAAAAGCCCATCTTCTCATGAATGGTCTTGGCCAGGTCCTTCCTGGTCAAATTGGATCGTTTCAAGATTACACCTCCCGCAACCGCGCCTTAAATCGGGTCAGAATCATATCCGTCAGTCTTGTATGTACCGCACCCACCGTTGCATCGTCAAGGGTACGTTCGTTGGCACGATAGGTCAACGACAGGGCCACGCTCTTCCGCCCCTTCTCCATGGGCTTACCACGGTAGATGTCAAACAGCTCCACCTTCTCGACCAGCGGCTCGGCGGCCGCATAAATGGCCGCGACAAGATCGCCCGCCCGCACCTCCTCGGCAACCACCACGGCCAGGTCCCAACGGACCGCCGGGAAACGGGCCAAGGGTAGGCACTGAATGACGGCCGGCGGCAGCCCGGACAACACCTCAAGATCAATATCAAGATAAAACAGCGGCTGCTTGATGCCGAACTCCTTGGCCACCTTGAGGCTGAGCTGGCCGAACTGGCCCGCCTCCTGGCCATCCACCATGAGACGGATGAACTGATCCGGCGCCGCGATCTCGCCGTCACTGGCCGGGACAAAGGCTAACTGGGGCAGCCGCCAACCGTCCAGGATGGCGTCCACCACGCCCTTGGCGTCAAAAATATCCACCAGCGCCCCACCGAAATGCACTACCGGCGAGCGGGGCTTACGGCGCCCGGTGAGCACCGCGGTCAGATGCATTTTTTCATGGGGCTGGGCATCACCAACCGGGTGGAAGACCTTGCCGATCTCAAAAAGACGCACATCCGTAGTCTGGAAGTTGATGTTGCGCCGCACGTTTTCGAGCAGCCCTGGCAGGAGCATGGTCCGCATGACTCCCTGGTCCTCGCCCAGGGGATTAAGCAGCGGCACGCAGCAGCGCGCCGCATGCCCCGCGGCCAGACCCAGCATATCGCAATGCCGCGCCCCCACGAAGCTGTAGTTGATGGCCTCGTAAAAGCCCAGGGCGATCATGATGCCGGCCAGGCGCTTCCGCATAAGCCGCGCCGCATCCTGCTCCGGGAAGCACATCGGCACCATGGGCAGGGAGGTGGGAATGTCGTTGTAGCCTACCAGCCGGGCCACCTCTTCCACCAGGTCGATTTCCCGCTCCAGGTCGATGCGGAAGGAGGGCGGGGCCACCGCGATGGTCTCGTCAGCCTGTTTAACCGCCGGGATTTCGATGGAGGCCAGATGCCGGACAATGGTGTCTGCGTCCAGATTCAGGCCCAACAGGTCGTTGGTTCGGGTAACCCGCATGGTGATGGTCGTCCGCGGTTTGACGCCCTCGCGATAGTCCACCCCGCCCGCCACTGCCGTGGCGCCGGTGATTTCACAGAGCAGTCGCACGGCCCGCTCCATGGCCTGGGGCGCCAGTTGTGGATCGACGCCGCGTTCGAACCGATAGGAGGCCTCGGTACCAAGGCCAAGCACCCGGCTGGTGCGCCTGACGCTCATCGGGTTGAAGCAGGCGCTCTCCAAGAGGACCTCGGTGGTGGCCGGATGCACCTCGGAGTTTGCGCCGCCCATGACCCCGGCCACGGCCACCGGCTTCTCGGCGTCGCAGATCAAAAGCATCTCGGGGTTAAGGTCGCGCGTGACGCCGTCCAGAGTCTGCAACTGCTCGCCGGCCATGGCCCGCCGCACCTCGACCCTACCGCCAGCCAGGCACGCGAAATCAAAGGCGTGCAGGGGCTGGCCATACTCAAGCATGACGAAATTGGTGATATCGACCACGTTATTGATCGGCCGCTGTCCCACGGCCAGGAGGCGCCGCCTGAGCCACCAGGGTGAGGGGCCGATGGTCACCCCCTTAAGCAGCCTGGCAACGTAGCGCGGACAGTCCGCGGCAGCCTGCACCTGCACGACAAAAGGCAGATTGGCGCTCGTCAGGGCCGGCAACTCCCCGGCTATCGGCGCCGTCAGGTGCCGCCCAACAAAGGAACCGGCCTCCCGCGCCAGACCGATGACCGAGGCGCAATCGGCACGATTGGGGGTAAGGTCCACCTCGATCATGGTGTCGGCAAGCTCCAGGGCCTCGACTAAATCGCGGCCGCTGGCCAGATCAGCGGACAATTCCATGATGCCACCTTGGTGGGCCTCGCTGATGCCAAGCTCCTTTTCCGAACAGAGCATACCCTCGGAAATCTCACCGCGGATCTTGCTGATCCGGATGGTCATGCCGGAGGGCAATACCGCGCCGGGCAGGGCGATGGCGGTAACCAGGCCCGGCCGGGCATTGGGCGCGCCGCATACCACCCGCCGGGTCTCCGCCCCTACCTCCACCGTGCAGAGCACCAGCTTGTCGGCATTTGGATGCGGCGCCACCGCGGTCACCCGACCGACCTTCACCAGATCGAGCCCGGCAAAGAGGGGCTCCACCGCCTCGACCTCCAAGCCGGCCATGGTGAGCCGGTCAGCCAGTTCCGTAGCCGTGAGGTCCAGATCGAGGTACTGTTTTAGCCAGTTCAGGGTAAATTTCATAATATTCAGGTTGGTTAGACTGTAGGCTGCAGACTACAACCTGAACCCACTACAGCCTATTCAAACAACTCTTCTGACCTACAGTCTAAACAGCTACAGCCTAAACACCTATCCTAAAACTGCGAGAGAAAGCGCAGGTCGTTTTCGTAAAACATCCTGATGTCAGTGATTCCATATTTCAGCATGGCGATGCGTTCCATGCCCAGGCCAAAGGCAAAACCGGTGTAAGCGTCGGGATCATAGCCTACCATCTTGAAGACCGCCGGATCAATGAGGCCGGCTCCCAGGATCTCCAGCCAGCCGGTCTTTTTGCAGACCCGGCAGCCTTCGCCTTTGCAGATTACGCAGCCTATGTCCACCTCGGCGCTGGGCTCGGTGAATGGGAAAAAACTGGGCCGGAAGCGGATCGGTGTTTTCTTGTCGAACATCTTGGCGATAAACACCGACAACACCCCCTTGAGGTCGCCGAAGGAGACCTTGCGGTCGACCAGAAAACCTTCCACCTGATGGAACATGGGGGTGTGGGTGATGTCGGAGTCGCAGCGGTAGACCTTGCCGGGCGCGATCATCCGCAAGGGCGGCGCCGCCTTCTGCATGGCCCGGACCTGCATGGGCGAGGTGTGGGTCCGCAGGAGCACCGAGTCGCTGACGTAGAAGGTGTCGTGCATGTCCCGGGCCGGGTGATGGGGCGGGATGTTGAGGGCCTCGAAGTTGTAGTAATCGAGTTCCACGTCCGGCCCCTCGGCCACGGCAAAGCCCAAGCCCTCAAAAATAGCGCAGACCTCCTCCATGACCTGGGTCACGGGGTGCGACTTGCCAAAGGGCGCCAGCCGGCCAGGCAGGGTAAGATCAGAGCGCGGCGCGCCGACCGCCATCTGGCTGCCGGCCAGTTCCGCCTCGCGGGCGGCAAAGGCCTCTTCCAGTTCTTGCCGAACATCGTTGGCGAGTTTGCCAAGCCGCGGGCGCTCCGCGACCGGCACATCCCCCAACGCGCGCATGACCGTGGTGAACAGCCCCTTGCGGCCAAGGTACTTCACCCGGAAGGCCTCCAGGCCAAGGGCGTTTACCGAGACAGTCAGGGCGGCCCGGGCTTCCGTTTGCAGGCGATGCAGCTCAGCTTCCATGATTCTGGCGGCGATTACGGCAGAAACAGGGACCGCCCATTACTGGGTGACCGATTTGACGACCTGGGTAAAGGCGTTGGGATCCAGCACGGCCAGGTTGGCGAGCACCTTGCGGTCCAACTCCACATGGGCCTTTTTCAACCCACCCATGAGCAGGCTGTAGGAGGTGCCGTTCTGCTTGGCGCCAGCGTTAATGCGCACGATCCACAACCTGCGAAAATCGCGCTTCTTGGCCTTGCGATCCCGGTAGGCATAAACCAGGGCGCGATCCACCGCCTCGGAGGCAGTCCGGATCAGCCGGTGTCGACCACCGATATAACCGCTGGCCATCTTGAGAATCTTCTTTCTTCTGCGACGCGCTTTAAATCCGCGTGTTACCCTGGGCATGATGCTCTCCTCAACAAATGGAAATGGAGGCTCTTCGCCTCCGATACTCGAATGCCTCTGCCAGACGCTGCCTGGTTTGCTCCGTACCGGTCCTAAAGATAAGGCAGAATCCGTTTCAGGCCCTTCATATTGGTGGCATCCACCACACCGGCAAGACGCATTCCCCGCTTACGTTTGGTGCTCTTTTTGGTGAGGATATGACTTTTGAAGGCCTTCTTGTAAACAATCTTCCCGGTGCCGGTGACCTTGAAGCGTTTCGCTGCTCCCCGTTTGGTTTTCATCTTGGGCATGGTTGCAATCTCCTTATTTAATAGCCATCCGGAAACTGTAGTTCCGGCTGTATGTAATCATCTGTCAGCCTCAAGCTCAAAACTGAAAGCTTAAAGTCCAATGAAAAATCCATAGACTTTCAGCTTGCACCTTTCTGCCTACTTGGGGCCCAGGAACATGGCCATCTGCCGGCCTTCCAATTTTGGCGACTGCAGGACAACGGCTATGTCCTCCACCGCCACAATAATCTTCTTCAGTGTGTCCATGCCACCACTGTCGGCATAAACGATCTCCCGGCCGCGAAACCGCAAGGTCACCTTGACCTTGTTCTTCTGCCCCAGGAATTTCCGAATATTATTTATCTTGAAGTTCAGGTCATGGGCCTCGGTCTTGGGCCGGAGCTTAATTTCCTTGGTCTCGACCACCGTCTGCTTCTTCTTGGCCTCTGCCTGCTTCTTGCTTGCCTCATACCGGAACTTGCCGTAATCCATGATCCGGCAGACCGGCGGTTCAGCGGTAGGGGAAACCTCAACCAGATCCAGGCCAGCCTCGGCGGCCTTGGCCAGTGCCTCATTAACCGTCAAGACCCCCAACTGCTCGCCATCATCGGCAATGACCCGGATCGCGTCGGCCCGGATCATCCGGTTTATTCTGGCACGTACCTCACGCCCACCACGCGCGGTGCTTTTCTTTCTTCCCTTAATAAGCTACCTCCTCGAATGCTCTAGTCTAGTCAAGTGCCCGGGCCACCCTTTTACCAGCCGCGGCTGGCGGCGCACGCGCTACGAATCATCTCGGCAAACTCGGCCGGCGACATGGCCGGCAAATTCTTGCCGTCCCGCAGTCGTACCGTAACCTGGCCGGCCTCCACCTCCTGATCGCCCAGGATCACCATGAAGGGAATTTTCTGCAACTGGGCCTCACGGATCTTGTAATTCAGTTTCTCGTTTCTAATATCCTTGGCCACCCGCACCCCGGTAGCCCGCAAGGCCGCATAGACCTTCTCGGTATAGTCAAGCTGGCTGTCGGTGATATTCAGGATGATGGCCTGCACCGGCGCCAGCCACAATGGAAAGGCCCCGGCATAATGCTCGATGAGGACGCCGAAAAAGCGCTCCAGCGACCCCATCAGGGCCCGGTGGATCATGATGGGCTGGTGTTCCTTACCATCCTCGCCAATATAGCTCATGGCAAAGCGCTCGGGCAAATTAAAATCCACCTGAATGGTGGAACACTGCCAGGAGCGGCCGATGACGTCCTTGATCTTGATATCGATCTTGGGGCCGTAAAACACCCCCTCGCCAGGATCGAGCTTGTAGACCAGACCCTTTTTCTCCAGGGCCATCTTCAAGGCCTCGGTGGCCTGCTGCCAGTGTGCATCGCTGCCCACGTACTTTTCAGGCCGGGTGGAGAGATATATGTCGTAGTCCGCGAAGCCGAAGGTCTTCAGGATGTGGAGATTCAGGTCCAGAATGTTGAAAATCTCCTCTTCCAGTTGCTCCGGCCGGCAAAAGATGTGGGCATCGTCCTGGGTGAAGCCCCGCACCCGCATAAGCCCGTGCAGCACACCGGTGCGCGCGTAACGATAGACCGTGCCAAGCTCGCACCAGCGGATGGGGAATTCCCGATAGCTCCGCATGCGCGTCTTGTAGATATTGATATGAAAGGGGCAGTTCATGGGCTTGAGCTGGTAGCTGACCCCGTCGATGTCCATGGCGGAGAACATGTTCTCGGCATAGAAATCGAGATGGCCGCTGGTCTGCCACAGATCCCGCCTGGCGATATGCGGGGTGTAGAGCAGTTCGTAGCCCTTGCGATAATGCTCTTCCTTCCAGTAATCCTCGATCAGGCGGCGCATGAGCGCCCCCTTGGGCTGCCAGAGAATGAGCCCGGGCCCGACCTGGTCCTGGATGGTGAACAGCTCCAGTTCACGTCCCAGCTTGCGGTGGTCGCGTTTCTTGGCCTCCTCCAACTGGTGCAGATAGGCCTTCAGATCCTTGGGGTCGAAAAAGGCGGTGCCGTAAAGGCGCTGCAGCATGACGTTTTTTTCATCGCCTCGCCAATAGGCGCCGGCCAACTTGACCAGTTTGAAGGCCCGCACAAAGCCGGCGTGCGGCACATGCGGCCCTCGGCACAGGTCAACAAAACCGTCCTGCTCGTAGAGAGTCACCGTGGGGGCGTTAATCCCCTGCAGCAACTCCACCTTGTATTTTTGGCCCTGCCCTGCGAAGAGTTCCATGGCCTCGGCCTTGGTCACGGTTCGCCTGGCAAAGGGGGCGGCCGCAGCCACGATCTCCGCCACCCGGGCCTCGATTCGCTCAAAATCATCAGGAGTGAAGGGTTCGGCGCGGTCGAAATCGTAATAAAAGCCATCCTCCACCGCCGGGCCGATGGCCACCTTGACCTCGGGGCCGAAGATCTCCATAACCGCCTGGGCCATAAGGTGGGCGGCGCTATGGCGCATGATGCGCAGACCGACCTCGGATTCAGTGGTGATCGGGATAAGTTGCGCGTCCCCGGTGAGCGGCGCGGAGAGATCGACAAGATCCTCGCCATTCTGCACGGCCACGGTCCGCTTGCGCTCCTTGTTGGACACAAGGGCGCGCAGGGCCTCCTCCACCGTAACCCCACGGGGAAATCGGCGCGCCTCGCCGCCTGCCATGGCCAGGGAAATTTCCGTCATGATCCGTTCTTCTTCCATAAAAAATAACAGCCCAAAGCTGAAAGCTCAAAGCAGAACCCTGACAACTGCACCCTGACTCCCATCCGATTCAGGTGTTTTCCGGATGGGAACCACTACAAAAATGTCAAGCTCCACGGGAACCGCTGCCCGCGAAGCTTGCCTTTCTTTCAAACCAGCCAACCGGGGAGCCAAGGGATGCTGGTAGGCGCGGGCGGGATTGAACCGCCGACTTCTACCGTGTCAAGGTAGCGCTCTCCCACTGAGCTACGCGCCTGCTCTCACCTGCTGCTTCCTCGTCAGCCCGGCAGGCCGGACAGAGGGAGGCCTTGGCCTGCCTCCTCCAACCGGGTTCACTTACCAATAATCCCAATCCCTGTCAAGGATATTTGCGCCGGAACAGCGGTCAGCGATCAGAGGTCAGTAAAAAGACAACCGCAATCAGTCAACTGCCCTTTATCCTCGTAACGAGGGGCTATCTGCGCCGCGGGTCGCTTGCCATGCTACCCATTTCCTTGCGTGACTCGATGGCCCGGGTCAGGGTCAGTTCGTCGGCATACTTGATATCCATGCCCATGGGAATGCCGAAGGCCAGCCGGGTAACCCGCAACGGCTCGCCCCGCAATTGCTGGATGAGAAAGGAGGCGGTGGCCTCGCCAGGCACGGTGGAGCTGGTGGCCACCAGTACCTCCCGCACCCCCTGGGTGCGAATCCGGGCCAACAGGGCCTCCACCCGGATCTCGGCCGGACCGATACCGTCCATGGGCGACAGGGCGCCGTGCAGGATATGGTAGCGCCCCTTGAAGGCACCGGTTTTCTCAATGGCCAAAAGGTCGGCACTGCCCTCCACCACGCACAGGAGCCGCGGATCCCGACTGGGATCCTCGCAGAGCGGGCAGGGGTCTTGGTCCGAGAAGGCGAAGCACACCGAACACTGCTGGATGGCGGTGTGCAGCTCGGCCAGGTCGCGGGCCAAGGCCTGGGCCTCGACGGCCGGCCGCCGCAAGATATGAAGGGCAAGGCGGGTGGCGGTTTTCTTGCCAACGCCAGGCAGCCGGGCCAGGTCGGCGATAAGCCGCTCCAAGGCCGGCGGGACGAGGTTCATGTTGCCACCTCGTGGTTAAAACAGGCCCGGGATGGACATCCCGCCGGTGAGTTTGGTCATTTCCGCCTGGGCCGCCTGGCGGGACCGGCCCAGGGCGTCGTTCACCGCGGCCAGCACCAGGTCCTGCAGCATGACCGGATCCTCGGGGTTGATGACCGCCTTGTCGATCACCAGGGCCAGCAGCTCCTGCCGGCCGTTGACCGTGGCGCTCACCATGCCGCCACCCACGGTGGCGGTGATGCGCTGCTGGGCCAGTTCGCCTTGCACCCGCCCCATGTTATCCTTGAACCGCAGGGCCTGTTTCATGACTTCTTGCATATCCATAGGGTGTTCACCATTGTTGGCCGCTTGCCGCTAGCCGCCAGATACTAACGGCTACGGGGGCAAGGGCGGATGTCAAGCACCTGGCCCTCCAGAACCTCGACGGCCAGTTGCACCCGGGGATCCCTGGCCAGGGCTCGCCGCTCATCGTGGGACGCATCCGTGACCTTATCCTCGCCGCCGGCCGCGCCACTAACATGAATATCAAGGCACACTGCCAGTTCGCGCTGAAAGAAATCCTGCACAAATCGGGCCAGCAACTTCATGTTCTCCTGCTCCTGGAGAACGGTGCATTCCGCCGGCTCATCGAACTTGAGATGCAGTTCCCGGCCCGCCTCCTTGCGGTCCGAGGTCAGCATGAGGACGTGGGCCATCCAGCGTTTCCGCTCTTTCACATACTCGATGAAAGCATCCCAGTCGCGGCTGACATCACGGCCGACCGACAAACTGGGCTCGGCCGGCGGGGTTACCAGGGGCCGGGGCTCAGGAGTTTTTTTTTCCGGAAGCGTTGGCACAACCCGGGGCAGCGGCGGGGCCGGGGCGGCCGGCCCCGCCGCTGCTGACTCGGGACGGACCAACGGCAGAGGTGCGCCCCCCAACAGGGTATCGAGTTTGGCGATGAGCGCGGTCACCGGCACCACCTGGCCGGCCTGCACCGCCCGAACAAAGGTCATCTCCAGCACCATCCTGGGGTTGGTCGAGGACTGCAACTCCTCGGCCCCTTGCAGGAGCACTTGAAAATACTGGGACAAGGTCTCGACACCCTGGCCGGCGGCAATCTCCATGAGGGCCCGCAGTTCCTGGTCCGGCACATCGAGGAGCGCCTGGGGTGCCTTGCAGGTCTTGCACACCAGCACGGCCCGGCCATAGGCGAGCAGTTCGGCGGTGAAGCGCTTGAGGTCGAGACCGGCGGTGTAGGCCCGCTCCAAGGTGTCCAAGGCCTGAGCCAGGTCGCCGGCCAGCAGGGCTCGGGTCAGGGTCTCGTAGATCTGGCGGTCAACCAGCCCCAGCACCTCGGTGACATCGGCATCGGTGACCTCCTGGCCGCCAAAAGAGAAAACCTGATCCAGGAGCGAGAGACCGTCGCGCACGCTGCCCTCGGCCTCCCGGCCGATGAGTTCCAGCCCCAGGTCCGAGATGTTAATGCCCTCGGCCGTAGAGATCTTGCGGAAGAAAGCGACCAGCTCGGCAAAGGGCACCCGGGAAAGCTCGAAGCGCTGGCAGCGTGACAGGATGGTGACCGGCACCTTGTGCAGCTCGGTGGTGGCGAACATGAAGTAGACGTGGGCCGGCGGTTCCTCCAAGGTCTTCAACAGGGCGTTGAAGGCCTCGGCGGTGAGCATGTGCACTTCGTCGATGATGACGATCTTATAGCGGCTCTTTACCGGGAAGAAACGGAGGTTTTCCTTGAGGTCGCGGATCTCCTGAATGCCGCGGTTGGAGGCACCGTCAATCTCGTGCAGGTCAAGGGCGTTGCCGGCCGTGATCTCCACGCAGGAGGCACACTGATTGCATGGCGGTGCGCTGCCAAGGCCCTTGCAGTTCAAGGCCTTGGCCATAATGCGGGCCAGGGTGGTCTTGCCCACCCCGCGCACCCCGGAGAAGAGCATGGCATGGGCCACCCGGTTGCGTTGCAGGGCGTTCTGCAGGGTGCGCACCACGGCACGCTGTCCCACCACGTCGGGAAAGGTCTGCGGGCGATATTTTCTGGCAAGTACGAGATATGACATTGGCTTATGATTAGGTAGATAGGCTGTAGGCGTTTAGGCTGCTAGCGTATAAAAACGACCTTTCACCTAACAGTCTACAGCCTAGACAACCTCATCAGATAAAAAATGATAGCCGGGCGCCCTGCAACACACAGCGGTACTCACTACCGTTGCTTCCTTCCGGACCTGGCGGGGTTCATGAGCCTCTGTTGTGCAGGACCCGGCTATCAAACTGCATACGATTCTGGCGGAGAAGGGGGGATTCGAACCCCCGGTACGTTGCCGTACACACGATTTCCAGTCGTGCACCTTCAGCCACTCGGTCACCTCTCCGGTACGCCCCTGAAGGCGACACACCTATTTAGCATACCAGACCGAAGCTGGCAACAGCCAACTTGAAAAAGAACAACGAACCAGAGCCGAGCGGGAAACTGGAACAAAAAACTGGCGAGGGTGTCATTCACAAGATGCGCCGACAACCGCATGGATGCCAGACTTTCTCCATATCGCATTTTGCTGTAACATGCAAATCCTATGAACGAATAAAGGCCAGCAGCGGATCCAAGCCGGCCGCTCCCGCCTCAATGGTCGATGGGACAGCCCGCCATGGTGGGCTCGTTGACCGTGGCGTTGGGCAACAGCATGGTGACCGTGGTGCCGGACCCCTCCTTGCTGCTGATCTCCAGGCTGCAGTTCATCTGGGTCAGAAGTTTCCTGGACAGCATGAGACCCAAGCCCGTGCCGTTCTGTTTGGTGGTGAAAAAAGGCTTGAAGATATCCTGTTGCACGTCGTCGCTGATGCCGCAGCCGTTATCGGAGATGGTCAGGACAACCACCTCGCCGCCCGACTGGCAACGCACCATGATCCGCGAGTCCGGGCGGTCGCCGAGCGCCTCCATGGCATTGGCGAAGACATTCATGACCACGTGCTGCAGTGCCCGCACGTCCACATTGACCCAGCGGGCCTCCTCGGCGAAATCGACGTCCAGGCCGATGTGCTTGTTCCGCGCATCCTCGGCAAGCATCCCGACAAATTCCCGAAAAAAGGCCAGCAGATCCACCACCGTTGGCCTGGGCTTTTCAAACAGGTTGAAGGTCTTCAGTGAGGTCAGCAGTACCTCCATCTTGGCCACCTGATCGAAAATGCGGTCAAAATATTTTTCCAGTTCCTGGGGCGGAAAGCGGTGCACGTTTTTACGCAGCACGGTGAGGGCCATCTTCATGGAGTTGATGGGATTGCCGATCTCGTGGCGGATGCCGGAGAACAGAAAGCCGATGTTGTGCATCATTTCCGTGGCCTCGTCCATGGCCGCCAGGCGATTCTGGTCGGTAATGTCCTGCAGGAAAACCGCCACGAAGCGGTTCCCCGCTACCGGGCCATATAAGGTGTAGCCGAACAGCCGGTTGCCGAAACGGATCTTCTTCCTGAGACTGTGCGCGGCCCGGCCCTGGCGCAGAGGGTCAATCTCGGCCTTGAGCAGGGCATGGATGCCGCCGAAGCTATGATCGACGCCCGCCTGATCCAGGATGGCGCTGGCGTGGGGATTGCGGAAGAACACCTCCTCATGTTCCATATCCAGGATAATAATACCGGTGGCAACGGCGTCCAGTACCTCGGTGAAAAGAGCGAAATGCGCCGCGTCCTGCTGGCCAGGGTGAGCTATCGTTGTCATGGAGTGCCCTTGGGGGTGCGATTCCGACCAATCTTTATGCATCACTACATGCATACCCGAGCAGGGCGGCCGGCCGCAAGCCGATTTACCGTTCGTCTACCAGTCTTCCTCCGCCACGACGGTGAGAAACCGTTCGACCAGGTCCGGGTCAAAGTGGGTACCGGCGCGGGAACGCATATGCTCGATGGCCTTGTCCTTCGACCAGGCGGGATGATAGCGGCGTTTCGAGGTGACAGCGTCCCAGACATCGGCAATAGCGAAGATCCGGGCCGCCAGGGGAATGGCCTTGCCCCGCAGGCCCCGGGGATAACCGGTCCCATCCCATTTCTCGTGATGGCAGTAAGGAATATCCAGAGCAGGCCGCAGATAGGCAATGGGGGAAAGCATTTCAAAGGCATAGACCGGATGGCGCCGCATGGCCTCCTGCTCCGCCTCGGTGAGCGGCCCGTCCTTCAGAAGGATGCTATCGGAGATGCCCATCTTGCCGATATCGTGCAGCATCGCCCCGCGCCGGGCATGGACCAGTTCAGCTCCCTTCATGCCCAAGACCTCGGCCAGATGGAGGGTCATGGCGGCAACCCGCTGGGTGTGGCCCTCGGTTTCTTTATCGCGCAATTCCAGGGCCCGCGCCCAGCCCGTGATGGTGGTGTCGTAGGCCAGCACCAGTTCGGCGTTGGAATACTGCAGCTCGTTGAACAAGGTGGCGCTGTCAATGGCCAGGGCTGCCTGCACGGCAATGGCATCCAGAAACCCGAACCATTCCTCTTCCATTTCCAGCAAGGTCCGGTGATAGATCTCCAACACGCCCTGCACCTGCCCCTTGGCAATGAGCGGCACGGCGATATAGGAGACAAAGCCCTCGTCCTGAATCGCGGCTTGCCGGACAAAGCCGCTGGCCGGCGCACGCAGGTCCGGGATCTGGATCAACCGCCGCTCCAGGGCGGCCACCCCGGCGCTGCCCGAACCCAACCGCTCCCGGACCTGGTGGATGGCCGTGGTCCGGAAGCCTTGGGCCGCCTTGTATTCCAGGGTCTGAACCGGCCGGTTAAGCAGCAACACCACCACGGCATCCACCCCGAGTCTGGGCACGATCTCCTCCAGAAAGACCCGCATGGTAACATCCAGATCCAGGCTGGAGGTGATGAGCAGATCAATGGTATGCAGGGTTTCCATCTCCCGCAACCTGGCTCCGGCCTGATTTTCCGCCTGGCGGCGGGCCACGATTTCCCTTTCCAGTTCCACATTCTTGCCGATGAGGGTCTGGTTGATCTCAGTGACCTGCTGCTCGCTCGCCATCACTTGCAGGATGGTGGTCCGGGTCAGGGTGATCATCAGAAAGACAAACAGGGCGCCGCCGAGGAAGACGACGCCGGTCACCATCTCCAGCGGAAAGGCAATGGCCGTGACCTGCACGATCATATAGAATACATAGCCAAACAAGAAAAACACCATGAGACCGGTCATGGCCCGCCATTTCAACTTCATGGTCGCCGGGATGATGCGGTTGATCCGTCGGCTCCGCAAAATAGCGGCCAGCAGAAAAAGAGCACCAGGAAACACCAAAAGAACGGATAAGCCCAGTAAAGTCATGCAACCCTCCCGTGCGCGGCAAGTCGTAACCTCCTGCCGCCATCGCGCCGCGGCCAGTGCCCCAAATAAAGGCCGGGGCTGACCTTTTCTACTTTTCGACTGTTTCTACTTTTCGACTTGCTTCATGCCCGACCTTGCGCTAACTTTACTATACAGAAAAATCCGGTATTCAGCCAGGCAGTTCACCCCGGCGGCAACAAAAAAAACGAGGAGGTGGGAATGTCGTTTATTCCAGGGATCACCAAGGACCGCCGGCATGGCCCGGACTGGCTGGTTCATGCCATCCGCTATCTGGGCGTGGCGAGCTGGGCCATCCTGCTGCTGGCCCTCATCTTGGTGGAAAAGGCCAGACCCCAGTTGGAAAAATACCTGGACAAAACCATGAACATCCAGTTGCGCCAGAGTTGGAACCTGGAATTCATCCGCTTTCTCTTCTACCTCATGATCCTGGGCCTCTGCCTGAGCATCGTGGGCTTTGCCGTTAACACCATGCGCATGCAGCGACGTACCGATGAATACCGGCTGTCGTTGATCTTCCTGGGCCTCATTTCCATCGGGACGATCATCTACTGCCTGCTTACCCTGTAAATGAATGGAGGCTGTGGAATGAGAAGGAAACACGGCATCGGCAAAAAAATATTCACTCTGGCGCTATTCCTTGCCTTGCTGCCTGGGTCCGTGCTGGCCGACAGCCTGGGCATCGGCTTCAACGATTACAGCGCGCAGATCAATTACCAGATCCCGATAAGCGAGGACAGCAACGGCTCCGCCGCGGTCGATATCCGCGGCCTGTACAATAACAAGTCAGACGACGATACCGTGGTCGGCTCCCTGGGCTTCGATGTTTACGGTAATTTTGAAAGGATGCTGTCCGGCATCCATTTCGGCGCCGGTGTCAGGACGTATGGCGGTCAGACCGGGGACGCGGATCTCCTTGCCCTGGCGCTGGGCGGCGGGATGCGGGTGGCCCCCCCGTCCTGGGAAGGGGTCTACTTTACCACCTCGTATTTTTTCGGGCCCAGAATATTTTCCGGCTTGGACGCCAGGCGGCTGGCGGAATTCCAGGCCACGCTCGGCTATGCAATCTCGCCCAACGCCCATGTCTTCGTGGGGTATGGCAACCTGCGCACCATCTTCAAGGATCTGGACACCCGCTCCCTTGACGAGGGCATCCGTTTGGGCGTCAGCCTGAGCTATTGAGCAGGCGCTCCTCCGCGCTCATGCCCCCAGTGTCGTCAAAGGAACCCGCAATCATGCATCTGCGAACCTGCGTGGCGCCACCAGGGCGTTTCGTCTTCGGGGTTCATGCCCCCCGCTATACGGTCTTAAACCTTCGGGGCAAGGAATCCATCGGGCCCTTGGGCTGTATGGACGACGGCAGTTTCGTGGAAAACGAACGCAACTTCCCCGCCGGTTCCCTTACGGTGGATGACGCTGACCTCGTCTTTGAAATCCTCAACCCCCTGCCCTTCCGCGGCACCACCTATATTCTCAAGACCTGGGCCGATGCAGCGGCAGTCGATCCCGGCCGCATGAGGCTGCCCCGGCCGACGGCCACCTCACTCACCCAGGCATTTCGTGAACTGCTGGGCACTGATAACGACCAGCAGCTCACCACCCTGTTTGCCGGGCTGCCCTCCGCCCTGCAACTGGCCCTGGCCTCCACCTCCACCGACCCGCTCGACCTGGCCAGGCTGGCCGAACTCTCCTGCGAAATCCTGCACGGCACCCGGACCGGCCTGCCAGCCGGTCTCAAATTCAGCAGGGATGACCAAGGCCGGGTACGTCCAAAAATCCACAATCATCCCCTGTTCGAGGCCCTGGCCAACAATTACCACCTGCCCGACGACTACAAGTTGGCCATGGTGCTGCGCGCCGGGGTCCAAGGTGACAGTGAGATCGTCGGCGAGACCGGCAACAGCCGCAATCACGTCTTTGAATACCTGCGCCGCAACAGTTACATCCCTGGCGGCCATTACGCCTCCAACATGGCCGAGGACGCGGTGCGCTACCGGATAGACGACCTCTCGCCCGCCGATCTGCAAGGGCTCAGGCACCTCTACTACCAGCGCACCTATGTCCGGCTGGCAGCCGAGCTTGGCCTGGCCATGCCCCCGCCGCTCCAAACCTTGGAGGTCGAAGCCCTGGAAGCGTTACGACAGCGGATCAACGCGGCCCTGGCCGCCGCCCCCCGGGCTCAACCTGCGAATACCGCCACCCTCTGGGGCTGGAACCTGGGCTTTGACTATGCGCCCACCGGCTACCGGCTGCACGCCTCGCACCAGCAGATCCACACCCAGTACGCCCTCCTGCCCGGCCATGTGCCGGCGCGCGACAGCCTCGGCAACGAGGTGCGGGGTGGTTTACCCGCCTATGGCTGTGGCGATCTGGTAGCGGAGACCGTGGCCCGCTATCGCCAGGAGCACGGCCGGGGTTTCTTTGCCGACTATATCGCGGCCATCCGCACCAACCAGCGGACCGATGGCAACCCGGAAGGCCCGCACAGCCTGGTGGTATACGAGGACGACCAGGTCATGCTCTTCGTGCCCAAGGCCCAGACCTCGCAGTGGGAGTTACAGATCATGCCCCTGGCCCCGGTGGGCAACATCCTGGAGGCCGACACCCCCACCCGCGCCGCCCTGGACCGGGCCCTGCTCATCGCCCAGAAGATCCTGGCGGCCCTGGGGGCGCGCCTGGTGACCAGCATCGAGTTTCCCAAGCGCTTCGACAACCCGGACCACGACCAGCGCCTGCTCTACGCCCTGCTGCCCAGACTGCCTGAATCCCCCGGCGCCATGAGCGAGGCCCAACTCCGCTTTATCAACGGTCATTATCCCGAGGATTTCGCCGCCGTCTGCCGGGCCAGGCTTGCGGAAATCGAAAAAAAAATCCCCATCTGAGCCGCAACATGCCGACCTTCACCTGACATCTCCAATAACCCGAAATTCGCGGTCGAACTGGTCATACCTCCTGGCGTCATCGCCCCTTGCCCCACCATCGTATCGCCCTATTTCAGCAGGGGATTACATACAACATATTGTGTATTCTTCTCTTCCATATACCATATTTTGTGCTATAGTGACTCCAGCAGCGAGGAGTCGCCATTGCGCCTGACGCCCCGCCGACCTTGATTAACGTGCCCACAGACCATCTCTTTTCACTTCCGAACCGAGGAACGGCCATGACCAAATTCAGGAAACCCAGAATGCTCAAGACCCCCCAGGATCTCCCCGCCCCGGCCTTCAAAAAGAACGCGCTCACCGTGCTGGAAAGGCGTTACCTCATGAAGGACAACCAGGGCAACATCATGGAGGAGCCCAGGGACATGCTCTGGCGCGTGGCCCTCACCATCGCCGAGGCGGACAAGAACTATAACGAGGCCGCGCCAGTGGCGGAACTGGCCCGGGAATTCTATGACATGATGGCCGACCTGGATTTCATGCCCAACTCGCCCACCCTGATGAACGCGGGGCGTGAGCTGGGCCAGCTCTCGGCCTGCTTCGTGCTGCCCATCGAGGACTCCATGGGCTCCATCTTCGAGGCGGTGAAACAGACCGCCCTCATCCACCAGAGCGGCGGCGGCACAGGCTTCTCCTTTTCCAGCATCCGGCCGAAGAACGACGTGGTCCACTCCACCAAGGGCATCTCCAGCGGCCCCATCTCCTTCATGGGGGTCTTTGACTGCGCCACCGAGACCATCAAACAGGGCGGCACCAGACGCGGCGCCAACATGGCCATGCTGCGGGTGGACCACCCGGATATCATGGACTTCATCAAGGCCAAGTCCGACCTCACGGTGCTGCAGAACTTCAACCTGTCGGTCTCGGTTACCGACCACTTCATGGCGGCCCTGGCCGAGGGCGGCGAGTACGACCTCGTCAACCCCCGCGACAACGCGGTGGTTAAACGCCAGAACGCCACCAAGGTATTCAGGCAGGTGGTGAAGCAGGCGTGGCTCTCCGGCGAGCCCGGCATCATCTTCATCGACCGGATGAACGCCGATAACCCCACCCCGGAGCTAGGCCGCATCGAATCCACCAACCCGTGTGGCGAGCAGCCCCTGCTACCCAACGAGTCCTGCAACCTGGGCTCCATCAACCTGGCCAACATGATGGCAAACGGCCAGATCGACTACGACAAGCTGGGCGCAACCGTGGCCCGGGCCGTCCACTTCCTGGACAACGTGGTGGAGGTCAACACCTACCCCCTGCCCGAGATCGAAAAGACCACCAAGGCCAACCGTAAGATCGGCTTGGGCGTCATGGGCTTTGCCGACCTGCTGCTAAAACTTGGCCTCCCCTATTCGTCGCCGGAGGCCTGCGACACGGCCGGCAAGCTCATGGCCTTTATCGACACCAAGGCCATGGATGCCTCGGTGGCACTAGCCCGGGTGCGCGGTCCGTTCCCCAATTTCGCGAAGAGCATCTACGCCAAGGGCGACGATGCGGTGCCGGTGCGCAACGCCACCCGCACCACCATCGCCCCCACTGGCACCATCTCCATCCTGGCCGGCTGCTCCAGCGGCGTGGAACCGCTGTTCGCGGTCTCCTTCGTGCGCCGGGTCATGGACAACGACGAACTGATCGAAGTAAACCCCATCTTCGAGCAGGTCGCCAAGGCCGAGGGTTTCCACTCCCCCCAACTCTTAAAGAAGATCGCGCACAATGGCTCGGTGCAGGGTCTTGACGAGATCCCCCTGAAGTATCGGCAGATCTTCGAAACCGCCCATGACATCACCCCGGAGAACCACATCCACATCCAGGCGGCCTTCCAGAAACACACCAACAATGCGGTCAGCAAGACCATCAATTTCCCCCGGGAGGCCACCCAGGACGACGTGAAAAACGCCTTTATGCTCGCCTACCAGATGGGTTGCAAGGGGGTTACCATCTACCGGGACGGCTGCCGGGAGGGTCAGGTGCTGAACATTGGCAAGACCGATAAGCAGCAGGCTTCGACCGTGGAGGCCCAACGGATCGTCAAGCGCGACCGGCCCCGCAGCCTGATGGGCAGCACCTTCCAGATGACCACCGGCTGCGGCCCCATGTATGTGACGATCAACGAGGACGAAAATTGCCAGCCCTTCGAACTCTTCAATACGGTGGGCAAGGCCGGCGGTTGCGCGGCCAGCCAGTGCGAGGCCATCGGCCGGCTGGTCTCCCTGGCCTGGCGCTCGGGCATGCCGTTTGAGCCCATCGTCAAACAACTGGTCGGCATCTCCTGCCACAAACCGGCCGGCTTCGGGGAAAACAAGGTGACCTCCTGTGCCGACGCCATTGCCCAGGCCATCCGCCTGCATGTGGAAAAACGCAACGGCTGCCGCGACACCACCCTGGCCCGCTCCACCCAGAGCTTTGGCGCCTGCCCGGAATGCGGTGGCGTGGTCGAGCATGAAGGCGGCTGTCAGGTCTGCCACGCCTGCGGCTACTCGGAATGCGCCTGAGCCAGGCGCTGCCCTGAAACTTTGCCAGGGAAGCGCCCATCCCGATCAGCGGGTTGGGCGCTTTCTTTGCAGACAGGTTACAATAGCATGCTGACAAACAAGCCAACAAGGTCAACAACACACATCACGTCCAGGCCATTTTTTTTGCGCAGTGTCTCCTTACTCTTTTCCGTGTTGACAAGGTAATTGCTTCGCGCTACCCATTTAATGGGTATTCAGAAAAGAGCTTCCTTAATGAAGGGGGGTTACCTTCAGACAGCAAAAGAAAAAATCACGGAAGTTGTTTCGGCCCAGCCGGAAGATGCTACTTACGAAGAGATTGTGCGGGAGTTGGCATTCGAAAAAATGATTAAGCGGGGGCTCGATGACGCACGCTCGGGGCAGGTTATTTCGAATAAAGAAATGTCCCACCGGATTCGCACATGGCAGAGTTGAGGTGGACCAAGGAAGCCGAGCAATGGCTGCAAGATATCCATGAATATATCGCCCGTGATAACCCGGCCGCCGCTCAAAGGGTGGTTGCCTGGAATGTATTCGAATTGCGGAGTGTATCTAGGGTTGGACGAAAAATAACGTAGTCAAGGTCGTCCTTCATTATGGTTCGTACACCGTTGCGACGCGGCGTTCTGCCAGTTGGTGATCAACAAAATGACGACCAAGCGTAAGATACTCCAGAAAATAGTTGCAGGGTCGAAAAACATCCGGTTCTCTGATATGCTGGGATTGGTGGAAGGACAAGCGAAGGTATACCAGATGCGCCAATTCTTGAAGCTGGTCGAACGTTACAGCCTGAAACTAAAGGAGGAGTGATGGGAAACTACCATATAAACATCTTCTATTCCGAAGAAGACGGTGGTTACATTGCCGTTATCCCGGATTTGGCGGCATGCTCCGCGTTTGGCGAGACCCCTGAAGAAGCCCTGCGAGAGGTGCAACTGGCCAAAGCCCTTTGGTTGAAGGCTGCCCGTGCCGAGAACAAGCCCATCCCGCCGCCAAAGTACCGGCCTGTAATCTATCAAGCGGCGGCTGCCTGAAGGAAGGGGCGCCTCCGAATGGGAGATTTCACTGGGCGTGGCTGTAAAGGGAACCAACGAATCTTGTAAAATCAATAAAGCAGGAACGTCCCCTTTGGATTACCCTTGCCCACCGCCACCCCGGCGGTGATGTGGGCCACCAGCTCTTCCGGCATGTAATATGAGGAGAGGGGATCGAGGATGGCGCTGTACTCCGGGAAGATGGGCGTGATCAGCATCAGATCGTTGAGACGGCCGGTCTCTTTGGCAATCTGGGTTATTTTTGAAAACAGCTCGATATCACCCTTGGGATCAATGGCCACCACGGAATAGCCTTTGCGGATGTCCTGCTCAATGATGTGCTCC
>Ga0100388_10001403_pt1 | contig 21271 bp, 15 predicted proteins | sample CryGeymeta201512_FD_81536 | JGI IMG/M metagenome (GOLD analysis project Ga0100388, IMG submission 81536) | Groundwater microbial communities from Crystal Geyser aquifers in Utah, USA - Crystal Geyser metaG 2015-12 | ecosystem: Environmental > Aquatic > Deep subsurface > Groundwater | place... | reverse complement strand
GGAATGTTTCGCAGGTGACTGCCAAGCGCGATATTGCCGACCTGAAACATCGCGGGGTGATTGAATTTATCGGCTCACCAAAAACCGGCTTCTACCGGCGGAAATAAAGAACATGGCAAAGCAGAGCATTTCACCCCCTCGCATGAATTACCTTGCATGAACCAGGCGGGGCTGGTATTGTCAGCGGTCTTAATAATCCTTTATTTAAGGGTCACGCATACTCTTTCCACGCCAGGCTGCCCATCCGGGCGGCATCTTCCGCATGCTAAAATGCCGTGAAATTTCTGCTGATCGCTTAAAGGGAGTTCCATTATGAAACTGTATGTTGGCAACCTTTCCTACAGCACGACGGATGATGATCTTAATGCGATGTTCGCGCCCTTTGGCGACGTGACCAGCGCCAAGGTGATTTCCGACCGTTACACCGGCCAGTCCCGCGGCTTTGGCTTTGTGGAAATGGCGGATCGCGCCGCCGGCCAGAAGGCCATGGAGGAATTACACGGTAAAAAGATCGATAACCGCGACCTCGTGGTCAACGAGGCCAAACCCCAGGAAAAGAAGACCTCCAGCCGCTGGTAGTTTCTGAAACCAGGGACTGGCGTGGCACGATAGTGTACGCCGGGGCGAAAGGGTTGCCCCGGCGCGTAGTTCACCCACCATTGCTTGCCATCCCCCTTGCCGGCCCATAACAAGGCCGGCCCCCGCAGTTTTCCCGCCCCGGCATGGAGTGGCCAATAGGCCACGCGCCCTTTCCATTCCCCCATACATTTTGCAGGCGCCTTGAGGTTTTCAGGGCACCGGTTTACCTGCCCCTCGCCGCAACCCGCGCGTCGGGCCGGACCGAGGCAGTGTTGCCTTATAATCTTTTTTAGGAGTATCAATGAGCTTTACATCGTTTGCCTTTCATCCCCAGATTAACGCCAATATAACGGCCTGTGGCTTCACCGTTCCCACCCCCATCCAGCAACAGTCCATCCCACCGGTGCTGGCCGGCCGTGACATCATGGGCCTGGCCCAGACCGGCACCGGCAAGACGGCGGCCTTTGTGCTGCCCCTGTTGCAGCGCCTCATGAGCGGGCCACGCAAAACGGTGCGGGCCCTGATCGTCGCCCCCACCCGGGAGCTGGCCGAACAGATCCATGGTGATATCACCCGCCTGGCCGTCAAGACCGGGCTTAGGAGCGCCACCATCTACGGCGGGGTCGGCAAGCACCCGCAGGTGGTCAAGGTCCGGGCCGGCGTTGAGATCATCGTCGCCTGCCCCGGGCGTTTGCTGGACCACCTCCGCGATGGCAACATCAAGCTCAGCCAGGTGGAGACCCTGGTGCTTGACGAGGCCGACCATCTTTTTGACATGGGCTTTCTGCCGGATATCCGGCGGATCATGCAGCACCTGCCCGCGCAGCGTCAGACCCTGCTGTTTTCCGCCACCATGCCCGGCGAGGTAAGGCACCTGGCCGAGGATGTACTGAACGACCCGGCCCTGGTGCAGATCAACTTTGAACAGCCCACCGAATCGGTGAACCATATGCTGTTCCCGGTGGAGCAGTCCCGCAAGACGGCGCTTTTGAAAAACCTGCTGGCCCGGGAGGAATTCGCCACCGCCCTGGTCTTTACCCGCACCAAGCACAAGGCCAAGAATGTCGCCCGCCAACTGGAGGCCGCCGGCTTCCCAGCCACCTCCATCCAGGGCAACCTCTCCCAGGCCAAAAGGCAGCAGGCCATGGACGGCTTCAGGCAAGGCACCTTCACCATTCTGGTGGCCACCGACATCGCCGCCCGCGGCATTGATGTGAAGGGGATCTCCCACGTCATCAACTACGATGTGCCCGATACCGTGGCGGCCTACACCCATCGCATCGGCCGCACCGGCCGCGCCTCCCTGACCGGCGACGCGGTTACCTTCGCCAGCCGGGAGGATGGGGCCATGATCCGTGACATCGAGCGGACCCTGGGCAAGAGCATGGCGCGGCAAACCTTGCCGGAGCAACTGGCCACCGAGGCCCCGGATAACCGGCCTGATCGACCGCGCCGCTCGTTTACCCCGGGCAACAGGTCCAAAACCGCCCCGCGCCGGCCGGCGCGGGGCGCCGCGCCCCTAGGTTTTGGCCGGCGGCCGACGGGCGGCCGCGCTGAAAACACGGGCCGCCGCTCTTTTTCGTCGTAACGACTAGCCGGCGCCTTACCCTGCCCTGATTCCCGCCGGGTAAGGCGCCGCCCCCAACCATAGGTGCAGAAGGTAAAGGTTGTGCGCGCCATTCTTTTGTCGGCCTCGCTGCTGTGCTTAAGTAACGTCTTCATGACCTTTGCCTGGTATGGTCATCTGAAAAATCTTTCAAGCAAGCCGTGGATCGTGGCCGCGCTGCTTAGCTGGGGCATCGCCCTGTTTGAGTACATGTTGCAGGTGCCGGCCAACCGCATCGGCTTCCAGGTCATGAATCTCGGGCAACTGAAGATCATGCAGGAGGTCATCACCCTCGCCGTCTTTGTACCCTTTTCGGTGTTCTTCATGCAGGAGGAGCTGCGGCTGGACTATGTCTGGGCAGGTATGTGCATGTTGGGCGCGGTGTTTTTCATCTTCCGACAACAATTAGTCGGCAACTGACTTTGCCTTGAAAAAATTCAAGAAAATTTATATCGAGATCACCAACCGCTGCAACCTGTCTTGCCGTTTCTGCCCGCCGAGCCAGCGCGCCCCGGCCTTTATGAACGCGGCGACCTTTGCCGAGATTCTGCGACGGATCAGCGCTCATACCGATCACCTGGCCCTGCACGTCCTGGGCGAGCCCCTGCTGCACCCTGATCTGGAGCAATTGCTGGCTCACTGCCAGAGTCATGGCCTGCGGGTCAACCTGACCACCAACGGCAGGCTGCTGACTGCCCGCCAGACCACGCTACTCAACAGCCCTGCCCTGCGGCAGATCGACATCTCCCTGCACAGTTTTGAGTCTGAGAAGGCCGGCCCGGCCCTTACCACCTACCTGGCCGAGGTGCTGGCCTTTGTCCAACAGGCCAGGGTGGTCCAACCCGCGCTGTTCATCAACCTGCGGCTGTGGAATCGGCCCCTGCTCCTGGCGGACGCCCGACCCGACCCGCCCCAGGAAATCCTTCGACAGCTCGCCGCCTTTTTCGAGCTGCCGCCCCAAGTGGTTGACCGTCTCGCCCCGGCCGGTCGCCTGACCCTGGCACCCAAGGTGTTCGTGAGCCTGGCGCCGCCTTTCACCTGGCCGCATGCCCCGGGCCCGGATCTGGGCGGCCGGGGCTTCTGTCGCGGGCTGCGGGACCATGTGGCGATTCTGGTGGATGGCACCGTGGTGCCTTGCTGTCTGGATGCCGAGGCGGATATCGTCTTGGGCAACCTCCTGAATCAGCCTTTTCACGAAATCCTGGCCAGCCCGCGCGCCAGTCGCATGCGGCAAGGTTTTGCACGCTGGCAGGTGGTGGAGCCGCTGTGTCGGCGGTGCTCTTACCGGCAGCGCTTTCAGCCCGGCGTCGGCGCCTAATGCCCAAGTCCCAGGTGCACGAGGATCTCATAGGAAAACGCAGCCACCAGGCCGGCGGCGGGCAAGGTCAGAATCCACGCCACGACCATGCTCTGCGCCACCCCCCAGCGCACGGCGGACAGGCGCTTGCTTGAGCCGACGCCGAAGATGCTGCCGGAGATGACATGCGTGGTGCTGACCGGCATGCCGAAGTGGCTGGTCACGAACAGGACGATGGCCGACGAGATCTCGGCGGCAAAGCCGTGGACCGGCTCCAGCCGGATGATCTTGTGCCCCATGGTCTTGATGATGCGCCAGCCACCCACCGAGGTGCCAAGGGCCATGGCGGTGGCGCAGGACAGCACCACCCACAGCGGCACCACGGGCTCAACCAGAATCCGCGCGCTCACCAGGGCCATGGTGATGATGCCCATGCTCTTCTGGGCATCGTTCAGACCGTGGGTAAATGCCATGGCGGCGGCGGACAAAACTTGCAGATGGCGGAAGCCGGCGCTGACGCGTCCCGGATGCACATGGGCCAGGGTCTTAAAGATCGTGGTCATCAGTATAAACCCGATGATGAAACCCATGACCGGCGAACCCACCAGCGGAATAAGCACCTTCTGGACAATCCCGTCCCAAAGCACGAACCTTAGCCCGCCGTGACTGATGGCGGCGCCGCACAAGCCACCGATCAGGGCATGGGAAGAACTGCTGGGAATCCCGTATTTCCAGGTGATGAGATTCCAGACGATGGCGCCGAGGATGGCGGCCAGAATGACCACCTGGAAGACATGCTGGTTGGAGGCAAGCTCTCCGGGATAGGCCTTTTCGAGCAGGGCACGGTTGTTGTTGGCCAACTCCTCGGGCTTCAACCGCCGCGAATCCTTGGCCTTCTCCACCGCCTGCGCGGCCAGCGGGATCCCGGCGAAGCGCCTGGCCGCATAAAGGTCGGCGCGCTGGATAATGCGGTTCAGGTCAGCCACCATGCCGGCCTGCAACTCCTTGGCAGGCTCGCCCGTTGCCGGATATTGCCCGAGCAGATGAGCGGTTTCGGGCGACAGCCACTCCGCCAGATATTGGGAGACCGGGTCAACGGGATTTTTCAGCTTGGCGGCCAACACCGCTGGCTGGTACAGATCGGCAATCTGGAAGCGTGCCGTATCGACCAGCCCGCTGGCCACGGTTTTCGCCACCTGGGTGGAGACCAGGGCGCCGACAAAGTTCAGGCAGGCGGCCATGATGATGGCGGTGCGCGGCGTGAGCACGCGGGTTGAGACCACCGTGGCGATGGCGTTGGCCGTATCATGAAAGCCGTTGATATAGTCAAAGGCCAGCGCACAAAACACAATCAGCACGACCAGCACCGACACGCTAAGCATATTTCACGACCACGCTTTCAATAATATTGGCCACGTCCTCGCATTTGTCCACCGCCGTTTCTATCCGGTCATACACCTCCTTCCACTTGAGGACGTTGATCGGCTCCGCATCCGGGGCGTTGAGCAGGCCGGCCAGCGATTTACGGAAGGCGGTATCGTGCTCGTTCTCGATCTGGTGAATGCGAATGAAGAGGCTCTGCACCTTATCCCGGCTTGGCCTGGCGCGCAGCGACCGCACCGCCTCGAGCATTGCCTCGGTGATCTTCACCAGCATCAGCACCAGCGGCTCCAAATCCGAGCGGGTCTGGGTGAGCTGGTAGAGCGCCATGCGGCCGGTGCAGGCCTCGATGCGGTCGGTCACATCGTCCAGCTCGCCGGAAAGGGCGTGCAGGTCTTCCTTGTCAAGCGGCGTGACAAAGGTGGTGTCGATCTTGGTGGCCAGTTCATGGGTGACGTGATCCGCCTCGCTCTCGATCTCCTTGATCCGCACCGCGTAGCTGGCCAGATTGGCGAAGTCATTAACCAAGGCATGGAATTCCTTGGCCGCGCTCACGGCCATCTCTGCCTGTTTTTCAAGTAACTCGTAAAAAATATGTTTCTTACTCATTCCTGGTAAACGCACCATCCCACCTCCTGGCTTGTTCCATGGTAGAACATTTTCCGCAATTCGTTACAATCGCAGGGCTAACCCAGCCGAACGCGAGCGCGCAACCGACCGCTGATTCTAATAACCACTCGTTCTTAAAGCTTGGCGATACTTCTAATCCAACCTGGCAGCCCCGTCAAGCTGAAGGACAACCGCAGAAGGGCTGACGCCCGGCAGTTAACCCCTGCGGTCTTCCTGAGCTGCTTTCCCGAATGGGCACGCACCGTGCGCCCCAAATTGAGTTGAATGATGCGTTTTATGAAGCGGCCTAACCTAGTACCATGGAACACATATTCTTTCGCATCTAACCCCTTCATCCCTCCCCTTGTCAGGGGGAGGCTTCAAGACTTCTCCCCTGCCAAGGGGGAGGGATGGAGGGGGGTGGACTTAACTGTTACATGATGCTAGCCTAGTGTCCATCCGGAAACTCTATTTCCAGATGGACACTAGGCTATAATAAGGCGGCCCAAGAAGGCTTGCTTATGCCTTCACATAGACGCCGTGGGCCTTGTTTTTGATTTTTCCTTGCAGCTTAAGCCTTTGCACAAGCCCGTAAATTTTTATTTTGGCAAACCCTGTTTTTTCAGCCAAGGTATCAGCATCCACCCCGCCCTTATACTTGGCAACGAGAGCAGCAACCTGGTCGATGGGGGGCAAGGGTGTCCGGCTCCGGCTGATCGGGGTTTTCTTGCCAGGCTGGCGCAGGTTTTGCGCAACTGCCTTTTGGGCGGGGCTTTTCTTGCTTGTGGTCTTGCTGTTCTCGCGAGCAAAGGCAGGCGGGGTATCCAGGTCGATGCCGAACAGGGAAGAAAGGTCGGTCTCGTCAACCACCTTGGCACTTTTACGCGCGGCCTTCTTCAATAGCTCCGCCGTTTTGTCCTCTATGGCCTCGGCCACCAGATCATCAGTCCGCACGCCGCGCAGCGTGAAAAACAGGGACGGGTCTTCGTCGAGCCTGGCGCCTATGCCATAGAGGGTTGCCGCCACATGTTTGCACATCGAGGCCCAGTCCGGACAACTGCAGTAGAATGCAATCTCCTTTGGCGACGGGAACAACCCCTTGCCTTCGGAGAGGAAAATCTCACTCAACTCCCGGGGGAATTTTCCCGCCAGCAGATCCTGCAATGATTTCAACTGGCCGTCGCACTGCCGCTTGATCGCCGCCCATTGCGGCTTGCCGATGGCCTTGATGCTGATCTTTACCTCATAGGGCTTGGATGATGAGCCCTGGACCAGCGCCGTCACTTGGCCGGCCGCAATCCGCAGGTCCAGCACGGCGCCATGCCGCACATAGCTGCGGCCCCGGCCGATACGGTTGCTGTAATCCGCGTAGCGTTCCAGGTTCTGATTCCATGATTTACCCCACCAGGTTCTGGCCAGGGCGTTCCCCGCCAGGACCACCGGTTTGAGGCCCGGCATCTTCTTTTGCAATTGCTTCAGCATTTTCGCGGCCTTTGCCTTTTTTGCAGCCACGGACACATACTCGGGATAGCCGGAATATCTGTTCCAATAACTCATAAGTCCCTCACTCAGCCTGCAAGGTATTCAGGGTAAACAGGTCGAGCAATTCCTCATTGCTCATCTCGGTGATCCAGTTCTCGCCGGTCGGGGCGATGATATCGTTGGTCAGTTGTAATTTTCGTTCCAGCATGGCATCGATCTTTTCTTCGATAGTACCTTTGGTCAGGAACTTGTGCACCATCACATTTTTTTTCTGGCCGATGCGAAAGGCCCGGTCCGTGGCCTGATTCTCCACGGCCGGGTTCCACCAGCGGTCAAAATGAATGACATGATTGGCCGCCGTCAGGTTGAGGCCAACCCCGCCCGCCTTCAAGGACAGGACAAAAAACGGCACATAGTCGTGGCCTTGAAACCGGGCCACAAGGTCCTTGCGCTTGCCGACCGGCACGCCGCCATGCAGCACCAACCCCTCGCGCTGAAAGATCCTGGCCAGGAAGCGACTCAACGGACCGGTCATCTCCTTGAACTGCGTGAAGACCAGCACCTTCTCGCGTTTTTCATGGATGGTCTCGCAGATTTCCCGCAAGCGCTCGAATTTACCGCTCTCATGCTCATCGAAAACATCAAGCCCCAGGTATTGCGAGGGGTGATTGCAGAGCTGCTTGAATTTCATCAGGGCCGAGAGGATCAACCCCTTGCGCTGTATCCCTTCCGTCTCGGCAAGCGATGCCTTGATGGACTCGATGATCTCTGCGTACAACAGGGCCTGTTTCTTGCCGAGAGACGCCCAGGTCTTGACCTCCACCTTGTCCGGCAGGTCGGAGATGATCGATTTGTCGGTCTTCATGCGTCTGAGGATGAACGGGCTGATTACCCGGCGCAGGCCGGCATAACCCGCCGGGGTTTCGGCGAGTCCCTTGCTGAAGGCGGTGAACTCCTTGGCGGTGCCCAGCAGGCCGGGATTGACAAAATCGAACAGGCTCCAGAGGTCGGACATTCGGTTCTCGATCGGGGTGCCGGTCATGACGATCCGGGTGGCCGCGGTCAATCCCTTGACCGCCTTGGTTTGCTTGGCGCCCGGATTCTTGATGGCCTGGGCCTCGTCAAGAATCACCGCGTGCCAGGGATAGTCGCCCAGCCAGGTGTACCGCTGGACCAAGGCATAGGTGGTGATCACCAGATCCATGGCATCGAGCTGCTCGCTCCGCAAGGTCGGAACCGGTTGGGGTTTATGAAAGTCGGGATGGGCGGCAAAGAAAACCAGATCAGGGGCAAAGGCGTTGATCTCGCTGATCCAGTTTGACAAGAGCGAGGCTGGCAGGACCAGAAGCGAGGCCCGACCGGGTTGCTTGGCCCGTTGGCCTTTCAAGACATGCAGAAAGGCCAGGATCTGGATGGTTTTACCCAGCCCCATGTCGTCGGCCAGACAGGCGCCAAGCCGCAGGGTATGCAGCAGGCAGAGCCATTGCAACCCCTGCTGCTGATAACCGCGCAGCTTGGCCTTGAAGCCCGGGCCGGCGGCCACCTTGGTAATTTCCTCGGGATGGTGCAGTTTTTCCATGACAACCCGCAGCCATTCGCCATGGGACACCCCGGCGATCGCGGTGGCCTCGGCCGCGCCCAGCACCTTCTCGGGGTTCATGGAGAAGCGCATGGCGTCCAGGAAGCTGAGTCCTTCTTCCTCGCCCAACTCCCGGGCTTTTTCATAGGCCGCGAGGGTCTGTCGCAGTTTGTCGGGATCAACGGCGACCCACTTGTTCTTGATGAAGGCCAGGCCTTCCGACTCCCGCAGCAGCCGGCGCGCCTCCTCCTCCGAGATCTCGGCATCGCCGATCATCAGCCGGGGCCTGAAATCGAGCAGCGCGGCCATGCCGACCATGGACGGGGCTTTCTCGCCGATGCTGATATTAACGCCGATGCGCGCGGTCTGTCCCTTCCACCAGTTCGGGATCCGGCAGAGAATGCCGCAATCCTCGTAGAGCTCTATCTCCTGCAAAAAGGTATAGGCCTCCTTGGTGGACCAGGAGAGCGGCGCAAACAATTCGCCGGATTCGAGCAAGTCATTGATCAGCTCACTCTGTCTGGCGGCCTCGGAGACATTGACCAGGAGTTGCAGCAGTTTTTCGGTATCGTTTCGGTATTCCTCAAGGGCGTATTTCAAGGGCAGATGTTTTGACTCGCCCTCGGCATTCAAGGCGGTGGAATAGGTGGCCAGAAAGGCGAACGGGTCGGCACCGTGCCGGTTCTCGACCAGATGAAAATAGATGCGGCCGACTACGTGGATCTCCGGGTTGCAGCCCTTGATGAACTCCTCGACCGTCCCGGTGAATGAGGTGATTTGCCGCGAAAAGATGTGATGCAGGAGTTGCCACAAGGAACGAAGCTGGTCTTCTCCCACATACTCACTGCCGGTCATGAGCGGCATGCGGCTGGAGATCTCTCGCAGTTCGTCGGCATCAAGAGGAATGGCCACCCGCCCGCGCTGCTGTTCGATTTCCGGGGTCAGTCGCAGTTTTTGCGTGAACAGGCCGGCGAAGGACCGCCAAAATTCCAGGGAAGGCGAAAGTTGGGGGTGCTTCCGACAGAACCCGAGATAGAGCAGCCAGTTGTCGGGGTCGGCTGAATACTGCGCAAATATCGCATTCCGCAAGACGTCCGTGGCGTTGCTCGCTTTGTCCGGCGACTCGCTCCATTCCAGTTGGATCGTGCCGTCGGGCATCACAACGGCCTCAAGTTCAGTGTGCGTCATGAATAGTCCTGTTCCGGGCTACCCCACCACTGGCAGCTCATGCCATGAGGTTGTGTAGGATGGCGACTTCATGGTCTGTTTGTTTTTCCAGGGCCGCAAAAAACCCTCCGCGCCACTGTGCAGGGTATCCCGGCCCCACCTGGTGTTGACTTTATCGAGCGCCGTCATCAGCGCCTCCCCCCCCTTGGGTGGGGGGCAAAAGAGATGGGGCTGCCCTCGGCTGGCCGCACCCAGATCCATGAGTGTCACCCCGACCTTCTGATAGGCGAAGCCGGACCGGTAGAGTTGCCCTAAGGCCGCGACGGCATGGCGGATCAACTCCAAGGTCGAGGCGGTGGGGAGCGCCAGGCTGACGGTCGTGCTGTTGGCGTACTGCGGCTCCCGCGCCCGGAAGCGGTTGGTGGTGAGATAGACCTGCACGCAGCCGGCCGTCAGCCGCTCGGCCCGCAACTTGGCCGCGGCAATGGCGACATAGGAGGCAAGCGCCTCATGGAGCCCGGCCAGGTCGGTAACCGGCTGGCCAAAGGAGCGGGAGCTGGTGATCGATTGCTTGGCCGGCGGGCTATCCGTAAGCGGCAGACAGGAGACGCCGCGCAGCTCCGTGGAGGTGCGCAGGCCGGTCACGGTAAGATGCTTGCGCAGCCAGGTGTCGTTGGCGTTCTTCAGGTCCAGGGCGGTGCGGATGCCGCCCAGACGCAGTTTCTGACTCTGCCGTCGACCAATGCCCCAGACATCCCCAACCTCAATCGCAGCCAACAGGGCATCATGGCCCTGCTCCGGCAGGACGAAGACCCCGCCATGTTCCGGCTGCTGCTTGGCAATGCGGTTGGCGATCTTGGCCAGGGTCTTGGTCGGGCCAAAGCCGACCGACACCGGGATGCCGACCTGTCTCTTGACCGTGGCCCGCAGGTGGCGGCCATTGGCGAGTAACGCTTCGGGCATGGCTGCCGGCAAGCGGATAAAGGCCTCGTCAATGGAGTAGACCTCCACCTCGGGTTCCAACTGACCGAGCACCTCCATGACCCGCTGGGAAAGGTCGCCGTACAGGGGATAGTTGGAGGAGAAGACCTGCACTTGATGAGCCGCGATCAAATCACGGCAGCGGAAGAAGGGCTCGCCCATCTTGATGCCCAGGGCCTTGGCCTCGTTGGAGCGGGCAATGATGCAGCCGTCGTTGTTGGAGAGCACCACCACCGGCAGGCCGGCCAACCCGGGGTTGAACAGCCGCTCGCAGGAGACGTAGAAGTTGTTGCAGTCGAGCAGGGCAAAAAGCGGGGCCATGGTGCTCCCTACAGGGAATGGACAACAAAGGTGACCACGCCCCAGATCTCGCAGGCGGTCTCCTCGGTAAGTTCCAGGGGGGGATAGTCGGGGTTCTCGGCCAGCAGCCGCACCACGCCGTTCTGCTGAAACAGCCGCTTCACCGTCATCTCGCCGTTAACCACCGCGATCACCACCTTGTTGTGCCCCGGTTCCAGGGAGCGGTCCACCACCAGGATATCGTCATGATGGATGCCGGCGCCGAGCATGGAATCCCCGGCCACCCGCACAAAAAAGGTGGCGGCCGGATGCTGGACCATGAGCTCGTTCAGGTCGAGCCTCCCCTTGATATAGTCCTCGGCCGGCGAAGGAAAACCGGCCGACACCCCGCAGGCAAAGAGCGGGCGCTTCAGCTCGGTCCTGCGGTCAAAGCCGTAGACGGCGGCGATGGTGGGGGATAATTTCATGACAACAGTTGTATACAAAATTCAATAACAGTTGTCATCATTGCTTGCCCGGGGTGAGATCAAACACGGTGATTTCCGGCGGCGAACCGAGGCGCATGGGCGGGCCCCAGGTGCCGGTGCCGCGGCTGGCGTAGAGGTAGCCGGAGCCCGGCAGGAGGTATAGGCCGTCCTGCATGGGAAAGCGTCGGCCGGTGAGCAGGTTGAAGGGGAAGAGCTGGCCGCGATGGGCGTGGCCGGAGAGCTGCAGATCGAAGTGCCCCTGAGGGGACGGGTCGAACTCGGGGCGGTGCTTGAGGAGGATGGTGTAAAGCCCGGGACGGGCCGCGGCGAGCAAGGCGCCCTCGGCAACGGGGGAGCCAACGGTCGGATCATCGACACCCACCAGGTTAAGTGTGTCGCCGGCCTTCAGGAAGGTATTGCGCAGCACGGTGAAGCCACTGGCCCGCAGGAAGTCCAGGGACTGACCAAGGCCGGCGTAGACCTCGTGGTTGCCGAGCACCGCATATTTGCCCAGGGGCGGGTTGAGTTGCTGCCACAGCTCGCTCAGGCCGGCGAGATGATTGATCTGGGCGTCCACCATGTCGCCGGTGACCACCAGCAGGTCGGGCTGCAGTTCCCGCAACCGGGCAATGACCGGCCTCAGGGCCGGTTCGCGGAGCAGCAGGCCGAGGTGGAGGTCCGAGACCTGGACGATACGCAGCCGCTGGCAACCGGCCGGCAGCTTGTCCGTGGTCAGAGGCACGGTTTCCACGCGCAACGACCTGGCCTCGAAAAGGCCGTAAACACTGGCGACCATGGCCACCACCAGCACCAGCCCGGCGCTGGTGCGGCCATACACCGACAGCGCGGGCAGGACCGGCAGCAGGCGGGCCAGGCCCCAGGCGGTTAACTCCCAGACCGCCAGGACCACGGTCAGACTGAAGGCGAAAAACAGTAAACCCATCCAGCAATAAGCTACCCAGGCCAGGAGGCGGGCCGTGGTCTCATGGCCACCCTGCTCCAGCAGCCGCAGCAGGATCGGCGCCACGACCATGATCAGCATCCAGGCCCAGCTCAGCCTGGTCAGCCAGGGGTGGCCGGCCAGCAGGGGATGAACGACCCAGTAAACCAGGAGGTGGGCAACCAGGTAGACGGTGAGGAAGGTGAAGGCAAAGACCAGCATATTTTTCCCGAGATGAATGCCTGGACGATGTGGCAACCGGCCATCACCCCACGGTGATGGTGCCGGCGGGGCCGGAGGACTGGGGATCGTAGAGGATCATCTCCAGGGGGTCCAGTTCAACAAGGCTGCTGCTCACCTATTTACAAATCCACCTCTTCCTTCTGACTCCGGGTGAGCAGGTCCTGCACCGCCTGGCGCACCGGTTTGTCCTCGTAGAGCACCCCGTAAACCTGCTCCAGGATGGGCATGTCCACCGCCATCTTGCGGGCCAGGTTCCAGGCGCTCTGGGTGGTCTTGACGCCCTCGGCCACCATGTGCATCTCGTGCAGGATCTGGGTGATGCTCTTGCCCTGGCCGAGCTGCAATCCCACCTGACGGTTGCGGGACAGATCGCCGGTGCAGGTGAGGACGAGGTCGCCTAAGCCCCCCAGGCCGGAAAAGGTGAGCGGCTTGGCGCCCAGGCGCACGCCCAGCCGGGTGATCTCGGCCAGCCCCCGGGTGATGAGGGCGGCCCGGGTGTTGGTGCCGTAGCCCAGGCCGTCGCAGATGCCGGCGGCAATGGCCACGATGTTCTTCAAAGCGCCGCCCAGCTCCAGGCCGATGACATCGGCCGAGGCATAGACCCGGAAACGCTCGGTGAAAAAAAGTTCCTGGAAACGGCGGGCCGCCTCTCGGTCGCTGGCAGCCACGGTGACCGCGGTCGGGAGGCCCTGAGCCACCTCGCGGGCAAAACTGGGCCCGGCCAGCACGCCCAGGCGGATGGCCTGGCTCCAGGCCGGCTCGCCGGCCGCGGCCAACTCCTCGGCCATGACCTGGGACATGGTAAGCAGGGTGAAGGTCTCGATGCCCTTGGCCGCGGAGATTACATGGGCGCCGTTCATCAGCAGCGGCAGCGCCTGTTCAAAGACGGCGCGGAAACCGTGCGAGGGTATGGCCATGACCACGTAGGTCCGGCCGGCCACGGCCGCGGCCAGATCAGCGGTGACGACGATGCCACGGCCAAGGGGGAAACCGGGCAGATAGGCACGGTTCTCGCCCTCCTCTACCATGGCCTGGGCCTGGCCGGCCCGGTGGGCCCAGAGGGCCACCCGGTGGCCCTTGCCGGCCAGCAGCAAGGCCAGGGCCGTGCCCCAACTGCCCGCGCCGATGACCGCCACCTGTCCAGGGGCCATGGCTTGCCTCCTAATCTTCGTCCGCTTGGTCGGACGGATCGGGCGGATCCGACAGATCGGACTGGTCGGACACGTCTGACGCGTCGGACAGGTCCGACAGGTCTGACTCGTCCGACAGCTCTCCATCCCCTTCAGGCTCGGCCACCCGGTCGACGCCCACCACCTTTTCGCCATCCCCCAGGTCGAACAATTTCACACCCTGGGTGTTGCGGCCGATTACCCGCACGTCGACCATGCGGGTGCGGATGATCTTGCCGCCGTCGGTGATCATCATGATCTCGTCCTCGTCGACCACCTGCAGCACCGCCACTACCCGACCGTTGCGCTCGCTGGCCTTGATGGCGATGACCCCCTTGCCGCCGCGCCGGATGAGCCGGTATTCCTCCACCGGGGTACGCTTGCCAAAGCCGTTTTCCGTGACCATCAGGATGGAGGCGGTGTCATAGAGCACCACCACGCCCACAATCACGTCGCCTTCGGCCAGGTTCATGCCGCGCACGCCGGTGGCGGTGCGGCCCATGGCCCGGACATCCTGCTCGTTGAAGCGGATCGACATGCCGTCGCGGGTGACCAGCAGCACCTCGTTGTCGCCGGTGGTAAGGGCCGCGCCCAAGATCTCGTCGTCCTCGCGGATGTTCAAGGCAATTTTGCCCTTGCGCATCGGCCGCCGGAACTCCTGGAGATCGGTCTTCTTCACCACGCCCCGCTTGGTGACCATGAGGATGTTGGCCTGCTGGCCGGCCGGCACGTCGAAGCTGCGCACCGCCAGGATGGCGGCCACCTTCTCGCCCTCGGCCAGCTCCAGGAGGTTGACCAGGGCCTTGCCGCGGGCGGTACGGCTCGCCTGCGGAATCTCATAGCACTTGCGCCAGAACACCTTGCCGAAGTTGGTGAAAAACAGGAAGGTATCGTGAGTGCTGGCCAGATAGAGGCTGGTGACGATATCCGCCTCGGTGGTAGTGGCGCCGCGGATGCCCTTGCCGCCGCGGTGCTGGGCGCGATAGAGGCCCACCGGGTTGCGCTTGATGTAGCCGTCGCGGGTGACGGTTACCGCCATCTCCTCCTGGGTGATCATGTCCTCGGGCAGGATCTCGTCGGGCGCCTCCATGATCTCGGTGCGGCGCTCGTCGCCATACTGCTCCTTGATCTCCATGAACTCGTCGCGGATTATCTTCATGACCATGCTCTCGTCACCCAGCACTTGCTGATACCAGGCGATCTTCTCCATGATCTCGGTATACTCCTGGATGATCTTGTCGCGCTCCAGGCCGGTCAAGCGCTGCAAGCGCATGTCGAGAATGGCCTGGGCCTGGATCTCGGAGAGACTGAAGCGAACCATGAGGCCGTCCTTGGCCTCCTGGCCGGTCTTGGCCGCCCGGATGAGGGCCACCACCTCGTCGAGGTTGGTGATGGCAATCTTCAACCCCTCCAGAAGGTGGGCCTTTTCCAGGGCCTTCTTAAGCTCAAAGGCAGTGCGGCGGTAAACGATGGTCCGGCGGTGGGCCACGAAGTGTTCGAGGATCTGCTTGAGGTTTAGAACCTCGGGCCGGTTGTTGACAATGGAGAGCATGATGATGCCGAAGCTGCGTTGCAGCGGCGTCAGCTTGTAGAGCTGGTTCAGCACCGCCTCGGCCATGGCCTCCTTCTTGAGCTCCATGACGATGCGCATGCCGTGGCGGTCCGACTCGTCGCGAATCTCGGCAATCGTCTCCACCCTTTTTTCCTTCATGAGCAGGGCAATCTTCTCAATAAGCATCGCCTTGTTCTGCTGGTAGGGAATCTCGGTGACGATGATCGCCTCGCGGCCGGTCTTGCTGGTCTCCACGTGGGTCGTGGAACGGATGAGCACCGAACCCCGGCCGGTTTCGTAGGCCTCGCGGATGCCGGCCCGGCCCATGATGGCGGCGCCGGTGGGGAAGTCCGGCCCGGTGATGTGACCCATGAGCTGGTTCACTGTGATGTTAGGGTCGTCCACCATGGCGATGAGGCCGTCCATGACCTCGGTAAGGTTCTGGGGCGGGATGTTGGTGGCCATGCCAACGGCGATGCCGGCCGAGCCGTTGATTAAGAGATTGGGGATGCGGGCCGGGAAGACCACCGGCTCCAATATCGAGTTGTCGTAGGTCGGGATGAAGTCTACGGTTTCCTTGTCCAGGTCGGTGATCAGTTCCTGATCGAGCTTGGTCATGCGCGCCTCGGTGTAGCGCATGGCCGCCGGCGAGTCGCCGTCCACCGAGCCGAAGTTGCCCTGGCCGTTCACCAGGGGGTAGCGCAGGGAAAAGTCCTGGGCCATGCGCACCAAAGTGTCATAGGCCGCCGTGTCGCCGTGCGGGTGGTACTTACCGATCACGTCGCCGACGATGCGGGCGCACTTCAGATAGGGCCGGTTATAGTAGTTGTTTAGCTCCCGCATGGCGAAAAGCACCCGGCGATGCACCGGTTTCAGGCCGTCGCGCACGTCGGGCAGGGCCCGGCCGATGATGACGCTCATGGCGTAGTCGAGGTAGGACTTCCTTAGTTCCCGCTCAAGAAAAACGGTTTGGATCCTGGGGGTTGCCGCGGTGGGGGTATTTTCCTGTTCCATTGTCTTCCTGTGTCGCGCTTGTAGGGCCGGGGAATGGCTGATGCATCGGGTTCACACCCTTTGCCTCTCTGTCGCTTTGCCCCTTCTTGTAGCTAAGCCGCTGTAAAAAAATAACATGGCCAACGAGTTGACTGGAGCGGCATAAGGAGCCGTAACGAAATCAATATAAATGGCCAAGTTATTTCGTAACGGCTCCTAAATGTCGAGTTCCGAAACTTCCAGGGCATGATTCTGGATGAAGTCCCGGCGGGGCTCCACCTTGTCGCCCATGAGGGTGGTGAAGATATCGTCGGCCTGTTCGACGTCCTCGATCTGCACCTGCAACAGGGCGCGGCGCTCCGGGTTCATGGTGGTGTCCCAGAGCTGCTCCGGGTTCATCTCGCCCAGACCCTTGTAGCGCTGGAGGTTGAATCCTTTGAAGGCCTCGGCCCGCACCTGAAGAAGCAGCTCGCGCCAGTCGGCGGCGGCAATCTCGCGGCCCTGGTTGTTGACGACAAAGCCTTTACCAAGGAAGGGTCGCACCCCTGGGTATTGGCTCAGGGCGGTGCGGTATTCGGGAATAAGCGGAATCTGCGGCCCCACGATGATGGCTATGTGGGCCTTGTCCTTGATGGCCGCGTTGAACTCGTAACACGAGGGCTTCCAGCGGCAGGCCCGGATATTGCCCAGGATAAGTTTGTTCTCGGAGAGCTGGTCCCGCAGGTCTTTTACAAAGTGCTCGTCGGCAAACTGATCGGCCGAGTGGATATCGTTTTCCAGGAGAAAATGAATCATGTCCGGCCACAGGTTGACCCTTTCCAGGTACTCGATCACCCGCTGGTGGGCCGCCAGACCCCGCAGGGCCGCCACCAGCGCGGCGCCCGTCATCGGCTCGGCGTCGCCATCCTTCCGCACGGAGAGCAGATCGCTGGCCTGCTGGAAGAGATACTGGTTCAAATCCTCCTCGTTTAAAAAATACTGCTCCTTCTTGCCCTTGCCCAGCCGGTAAAGGGGCGACTGGCCGACGTAGACATAGCCGCCCTCGATCAAGGCCTGCATCTGGCGGTAGAAGAAGGTGAGCAGCAGGGTGCGGATGTGGGCGCCGTCGACGTCGGCATCGGTCATGATGATGATCTTGTGATATCGGAGGTTGGCGGGATTGAAGTCCTCCTTGCCAATGCCGGTGCCCAAGGCGGCGATGACGTTTCTGATCTCCTCGGAGGAGAGGATCTTGTCGAATCTGGCCTTTTCCACGTTCATGATCTTGCCGCGCAGGGGCAGCACTGCCTGGAAGCCGCGATCGCGGCCCTGTTTGGCCGAGCCGCCGGCCGAATCACCCTCGACGATGAAGATCTCCCGCTGGGCCGGGTCCTTGGACTGACACTCGGACAGTTTACCGGCCATGAGGATATCGAGGCCCGAGCCCTTCTTGCGGGACAGGTCCCGGGCCTTGCGGGCCGCCTCCCGGGCCCTGGCCGCCTCCACCACCTTGAAGAGGATCTTCTTGGCCTCGGCCGGGTGCTGTTCCAGGTAGATGCCGAGCTTCTCGTTGCACACGCTCTCGACAATGGACTTGACCTCGGAGTTGCCCAGCTTGGTCTTGGTCTGCCCCTCGAACTGGGGGTTGGGCACCCGCACCGACACCACGCAGGTCAGGCCCTCGCGCATGTCGTCACCGCCCATCTTCTCCTTCATGGCCTTGGGCACGATGTCGTCGCTGGCGTAACGGTTGATGCACTTGGTGAGCGCCGCCCGGAAACCGGCCACGTGGGTGCCGCCCTCCCGGGTATTGATATTATTGACAAAGGAGAAGAGGCGCTCGGAATAGCCGTTGAAGTACTGAAAGGCGACCTCCACCTGCACCTGATCTTTTTCCCCGGCCAGCATGACGGGCTCCAGGTGGATGGGCGTCCGGTTCCGGTTCAGGTACTCCACATAGGATTCCAGGCCGCCTTTATAGTGAAATTCGTCCGCGGCGCCGGTGCGTTCGTCGTGCAGGATGATCTTGACGTTGCGGTTCAGGTAGGCCAGCTCCCGGAGGCGGTTCTGGATGATGTCGTACTTGAACTCGGTGGTCTCGGTGAAAATCTCCGGGTCGGCCATGAAGGTGATCCTGGTGCCGGTCTGGTCGCTCTTGCCGATCTCCTTGGTGTCGCCGTCCCGCACCCCGCGGGTGTATGACTGGGTGGTGATCGCCCCATCGCGTTTAACCTCGGCCACGGTCCAGAGGCTGAGCGCGTTCACCACCGACACCCCAACCCCGTGCAGGCCGCCGGAGACCTTGTAGGTGGAGTGGTCGAACTTGCCGCCGGCGTGCAGGGTGCACATGACCAGCTCCAGGGCGCTCAACCCCTCGGTGGGATGGATACCCACCGGGATGCCGCGGCCGTTGTCCTCCACGGATACGCTGCCATCCTTGTGAAAGATAACGGTGATTTTCGAACAGTAGCCAGCCAGGGCCTCGTCAATGGAGTTGTCCACCACCTCGTATACCAGATGGTGCAGGCCCTCCTCGGCGGTGTTGCCAATGTACATGGCCGGTCGCATCCTGACCCCTTCCAGGCCGGAAAGAACCTTGATCTGTTCGGCGCCGTATTTTTTTTGTTCCTCGCTCACTGTATGCAAACCTCTGTTTTTTTTCAGGTCAAGAATGAGATATCCCGGTAGTCGCCGCTAGCTTTTCATGGGCATGATGATGCTCATGAAGCCCGGGTCTTCGTCGCCCTCGACAAGGCAGGGGCTTTCCTCGCTGTTGATGTAGGCCTTGACCTTGTCGCTATGCATGACCTGCATGGTTTCCAGGTAATATCTGCCGTTGAAGCCCAATTTGAGGTCCTGGCCGGCGTAGTTGATTTCCACTTCGTCTCTGGCATCGCCAAGATCGACGCTCTGGGAAGAGAGCACTATGGTGTTGCCCTTGATGTCGAAATTGACCATATTGTACTTGTCCTCGGCAAAGAGGTTCATGCGCTTCATGGAATTCATGAAGGGGCCACGCGCCACCTGCACCGGGTTTTCCTTCTTGATAATGGCCAGGATGTTCCGATAGTCGGGGAAGTCCCCCTGCATGAGGCGGATGACCAGCAGGGCATTGCCACTTTTGACCACCGCCTGCTTTTCCTCCAGCCCGAACTGCAGGGTGACGGCCAGGTCACAAAATTTACGGATCTCCTGCACCCCTTTACGCGGGATGAGAATGGTGTTGTTCATGGAGAGTTTTTCCACCTCCGGGCTGGCCTCCTTTTCCATGAGAGACAGGCGGTGGCCGTCCGAGGAGACGGTACGCAGGACCATGGTGCCGTTCTTGTTTTCTTTCTCCAGCAGCAGACTGGTCAGGTTGAACTGGCTTTCACTCTCAGGGGCCAAAGAGAAGATCGTTTTGTCGATAAGCTCTGCCAGCAGTTCCGAGGGCAGGGTTATCATGCTCTCTTCTTTGTATTCGGGAAAAGAGGGAAACTCCTCGCTGGGCGTTCCCCCCAGGCGATATTCGCTTTTTCCGGCTGAAATTTTCGCCTGCAGGTTGTCCAGCACCTCAAGTCTTACGGTTTCGGCCGGCGTTTCCCTGATAACCTCAAAAAATTTTCTGCAAGGCAGGGTGATGGTGCCCGGGGTAATTATTTCCGCCGGTACGCTGATGCGGACGCCAACCTCAAGGTCAGTGCCGGTAAGTAAGAGATGACCGCCTTCCACCTGGATCAGTACATTGGCAAGAATGGCCATGTTGCCCTTCTTGCCCGTGACGTTTTGCAGGGAGGAAAGGCATGCAAGCAAGTCATTTCTGTTCACGTTCATGGTCAAAGACATAGCGTGCGCCCTCTATCTTTCTTTAAGTTATTTAAAAAAATGGTGGTAGTAAGGGGTGTTGGTTTGTGTATAACTAATATAACTCTTTAAAATTAAAACAAAGTTTGTTAACACCCAGTGTGTGGATAATATGTGGAAGAGTACTAAAAGCATCTTTTCAACATCTTTTCCAAAAGCAACCAACATCTTTTCCCAAGGGTTTTAAAAAACAGGTTCGGAGACTGGGAAAAGCGTTCCAGGCGAGATCTGGGTATGAGACTGATTTTGTTGTTAAATTAAGACCATTTTTTCCGGCCCGATCAGGTGGTTGAAAAAGTATGGGAAGCATAGTGTAAAACCGACCAAAATTCAATCATTATAAAGCCAATTACGGGGTGACGCGGCTTGCTTTTGCGAAGCAGCTTCCCAAGACGCCACCCCATGGCGGCAAAGAGGAAAAAGAACGTGGAAAAAATGGTGGCAAGGCTCCTGCGCGAGGGGTTGGAAAACCAGGTCTTTCCCGGGGCCGCGGTCGGGATCGTGGCCGGGCCGGTCGGCCACGGAAAAACCTGGTTCATAACCGAGGGTTGTACCTCTTTTTTAGCGGAGCGGAGCGCGGTGGACAAGGCCACGGTTTTTGACCTGGCCTCCTTGACCAAGCCCCTGGCCACCACCCTGGCCGTACTCTGTCTGCTGCGCGACCGGCGCCTCTCCCTGGCCAGCGGGCTGGCCGCCCTCCTGGGCCAGGCCGTTCCTGCGGACAAGGACGCTATAACCCTGCGGCAACTCCTCTGCCACCAAGCCGGGTTGCCAGCCCACCGGGAATTTTATAAAAAGTTCCATGAATTTGACAGGGAGGCCACAGGTCCGGCCATGCTGGCCATGGTCCTGGCTGAACCCCTGGAACATCCGCCGGGCCGCCGGACGGTATACAGTGACTTGGGCTTTCTGTTGCTCGGCTGGGCCGTGGAAAGGCTCGCCGGCCAGCGGCTGGACCATTTTGTCCGGGAAAGGATCTATGCGCCGATGGGGCTTTGCGACCACCTCTTCTTCGTGCCCACGGCCGAGCGCGTCGGCCACGGGGCCACGGTTTCTGCCTGCACCGAGAACTGCCCCTGGCGCCAACGGGTGCTGTGCGGCGAGG
>Ga0100388_10001399_pt1 | contig 21288 bp, 18 predicted proteins | sample CryGeymeta201512_FD_81536 | JGI IMG/M metagenome (GOLD analysis project Ga0100388, IMG submission 81536) | Groundwater microbial communities from Crystal Geyser aquifers in Utah, USA - Crystal Geyser metaG 2015-12 | ecosystem: Environmental > Aquatic > Deep subsurface > Groundwater | place... | reverse complement strand
GGGCACGGCCTCGGCGCTCGACGAGGGCACGGTCGCCGGGGGGCGCGACGTGGGCGCCGTCGGCGTCTTCCGCCGCACGCTCGGCGGCCGCACGCTGACGTTCGAGCCGGCCGGCGACGGCCGCTTCCGCGACGTCGAGACGGGGAGCACGTGGACGGTGCTCGGCGCGGCCGTGGACGGACCGCTCCGCGGCGAGGCCCTCGACGCCGTCCCACACCACGCCGTGTTCTGGTTCGTGTGGGCCGCGTTCCAGCCCGAAGGCACGCTCTACACCTCCACAGATTGACCCCGCCCTCATGGCCTACGATTACGACGTCCTCGTCCTCGGCGGCGGCGCGGCCGGCCTCACCGCAGCCGGCGTCGCCGTCAACCTCGGCGCGAGCGCGGCGATGGTCGAGCACGACCGGCTCGGCGGCGACTGCACGTGGACCGGGTGCATTCCGTCGAAGACGCTCCTCAAGGCTGCCGAGGTCGCCCACCAGGCCGCTTCGGCCTCGCTCTACGGCCTCGCCGACACGCCGATCCCGGTCGACTTCTCGGCCCTGATGCGGCACGTCCGCGGCGTGCGCGAGCACGTCTACGCCGACGCCGACGCCCCGCCGATCTTCGAGGCGATGGGCGTCGCCGTCCGCCACGGCCGCGCCCGGTTCGTGGACGCCCACAGCGTCGAGATCGAGGGCGAGGGGGGTGAGGTGGAGCGCGTCAGCGGGCGCTACGTCGTCATCGCGACGGGTGGTCGGCCGGCGGTGCCGCCCGTGCCCGGCCTCTCCGGCGTCCCCTTCCTCACGACGGAGACCCTCTTCGAGATCGAGGACCAGCCGGCCCGCCTCGGCGTCCTCGGCGGCGGGCCCATCGGGGTGGAGATGGCGCAGGCGTTCCGCCGCCTCGGCTCGGAGGTGACGGTGCTCGACCGCGGCCCGCGCATCCTCGGCAAGGACGACCCCGACCTCGCCGGGTACCTCCAGGAGCAGTTGGAAGGGGAGGGCGTCCGCTTTCTGTTCGGGGCAGAGGTCGAGCGGGTCGAGCGCGACCCTTCGATAGGCTCAGGGCAGGCTGGCGACCGGATCGTGATCGCCGTGAAGGGCGTCTCTGATCGCATCGTCGTGGACGCCCTCCTCGTGGCGGCGGGCCGACGGCCGAACGTCGAAGGGCTGGGGCTCGACGCGGCGGGGGTGGTGTACACCCCGAAGGGAGTCACCGTGGACGCCCACGGGCGGACGAGCGTGAAGCACGTCTACGCCGTCGGCGACGTGACGGGGCAGTTCGCCTTCACGCACATGAGCGAGCACACGGCGAAGGTGGCCGTGACCCACGCCCTCCTCCGGCTCCCGATGAAGGTGGACGCCGCGCACCTCCCGTGGGTGACCTACACCGACCCCGAACTGGCCCACGTCGGCGCGACGGCAGCGTCGCTGGAGGAGGCGGGGACGGCGTTCGAGACGTACCGCTTCCCGTACGACCGCCTCGACCGCGCCATCACCGAGGGCGCGGCCGTCGGCGAGGTCCGCGTCTACGCGACGACGTGGCGCGGGAAGGTCCTCGGCGCGACCGTGCTCGGGAGCCGTGCCGGCGAGCTCATCGGCGAACTGGCCCTCGCGATGCGGCACGGCATCAGCCTCCGCCAGATCAGCGACACGATCCACCCGTACCCGACCTATGGGCTCGGCGTCCGCCGCGCCGCCGACCAGTGGTACGCGCGCCGGCAGTCGGCCCGGCTGACACGGCTCGTGCAGCGCGTGTTCGGCTACCGCGGGCCTGCCCACGGGCACAAGCCCGGCCGCATCGTCTAGCCGCGCGCCCCTCACGAATCGCCCCCTTCCATGCCCTGGATCGAAACCGTCTCTGAAGATGAGGCACACGGCGACCTCCGCGCCGTCTACGACCGCCTCGCCGGCGCCCGCGGCAAGGCCTCCAACATCATGCGCGTGCAGAGCCTCCACCCCGAGGCCATGGCCGCGCACCTGGACCTGTACCTGGCCGTGATGTTCGCGCGCTCCGGGCTCCGCCGCTCCGAGCGCGAGCTGATCGCGATCGTCGTCTCGGCCGCCAACGGATGCGCCTACTGCGTACGCCACCACGCCGAGGCATTGAAGGCGTTGTGGACGGACGACGCCCGCGTGACGCAGGCCGCCGAAGACTACCGCGCTCTCGACCCCGGATCGGGTCCGGGGCAGGCCCTCTCCGAGCGCGAGCGCGCCCTCTGCGACTACGCCGACGCCCTCACTCGCGAGCCCGCCTCCGTGTCCGAGGCCTCCGTCGAGCGCCTCCGCGCCGCCGGCCTCTCCGACCGCGACGTCCTCGACGCCAACCTCATCGTCTCCTACTTCAACTTCGTCAACCGCATCGCCGAGGGGCTCGGCGTGGCGTTCACGGAGGAGGAGGCGACGGGCTACCGGTACTGACCATGTGGGACGCGATCCAGGACTGGTTCCTCGGCCTCGGCGCCGAGTACGGCGTGGACCCCCTCATCTTCGGGGCGATCTACATCGGGGCCATCCCGTTCTTCACGCTCTCGGTGGGGTGGGTAGTGCGGAACCTCCGGCGGGGCGAGTCCATCGTGGCGCCGGCGCTCGCGGCGTCGTTCTTCTTCGTCTCGGCGTACCTCTACCTCCTGGTCGCCGGGCGGAACATCCCGTGGTGGGTCTACGGTGTCCTCGCCGCGATGGTGGTCGTCGGGGCGTGGTCCACGGTGCGGAAGGTGCGGGCCCGTGCCGCGAGCGAACCTACCGAGGTGCCCGTCGTCCTCCTCATCGCCGACATCAGCGGGTACACCCGGTTCATGCTCGACAACGCCGTGGCGACGAGCCACGCCCATGCGATCACGGCGCGGCTGCTCTCGGCGCTCGTGCGGGCGGCCCGGCCGCCGCTCCGCGTGGCGGAGGTCGAGGGCGACGCCGTGTTCTTCTACGCCCCGGCGACGGCCGAGACGCGGGGCGCCGTCCAGCGCGCGGTCAAGGAGGAGGTGCCCCGGATCTTCCGCGCCTTCGAGGCCGAGGTGCTCCGCCTGGCGCAGTTGGACGCATGTGACTGCAGCGCGTGCGCCGGCGTCGGGCGCCTCCGGCTCAAGCAGGTCGGACACGTCGGCGAGGCCACGGTCGAGCGAGTGGGCCGGTTCGAGAAGCTCGTCGGGGCCGACGTCGTCCTCGTCCACCGCCTCCTCAAGAACGCCGTGCCCGAGCGGCGGTACGTGCTCCTGACCGCGCCGGCGTGCCGCGCGTTCTCGCCGTTCTTCGGGCTCCACCCCGAGCGCCACGTCGAGCGCGTGGCGGACTTCGGCGAGGTCGAAGCGTTCGTGTTCGGGGACGGCGCCGTAGACCAGATCGTCCCGGTCGGGCCGGCGCCGCCGCTGGCGTGGCACGAGCGGCTGCGCTGGAGGCTCCGCCTCCGCTTCCGTACCCGCTCCTCGGTCCCGCCCGCCGCCCCCGTCCCGTACGGGCCCGCTCCCTCACCCCCCCCATCTCTCCCCCTCCCTGATCGCTCATGCCCGACGCCCCCGCCGACTACTCCGACCTCCGCGCCCTCGTCGTCAACTGCACGCTGAAGCGCTCGCCCGAGCGCTCCCACACCGAGCTCCTGCTCCGGGTCCCGACGGAGATCCTGGAGAAGCAGGGCGTCGCGGTCGAGCACGTCCGCGCGGTCGACCTCGACCTCGCGCCCGGCGTGCAGCCGGACATGAGAGAGCACGGGTTCGAGCGCGACGACTGGCCCGCGCTCTACGACAAAGTGAGCGCGGCCGACATCCTCGTCGTCGGCACGCCGATCTGGCTGGGCGAGCGGTCGAGCGTGTGCGGCCGGCTCGTCGAGCGGCTCTACGCCATGAGCGGGATGCTCAACGAGAGGGGCCAGTACGTCTACTACGGGAAGGTCGGCGGCTGCGTCGTGACCGGCAACGAGGACGGCGTCAAGCACGTGGCCGCGGGCGTGCTCTACGCGCTCCAGCACCTCGGCTACACCGTCCCGCCCCAGGCCGACGCCGGGTGGATCGGCGAGGCCGGGCCGGGGCCGAGCTACGGCGACGAGGCCGAGGATGGCGGCCGCGTCGGGCTCGACAACGAGTTCACGAAGCGGAACGCGACGTTCATGACGTGGAACCTGCTCCACCTCGCGCGGCTGTTGAAGGACGCCGGCGGCGTCCCGGCCTACGGGAACCAGAAGAGCGCGTGGGCCGACGGCGAGCGGTTCGGCTACGAGAACCCGGAGTACCGGTAGCCGGCCTCGGGGCGAACGCGGTGCCGGGTAAGAGATCGGCCCGGCGTCTTGTCGGGGTGCTCACACCCCCCCAACCTCTCCCTTCTCGCCATGCCCCGCATCGCCATCGTCGTCCTCGCCGGTACCGACGGCCCCTCGAACCTGGGCCGCGCCGTGAACGCCCTCGAAACGGCCACCGAGGCCGTCGAGGCCGGCGACGACCTCCGCTTAGTCTTCGACGGCGCCGGGACCCAGTGGATCGGCGCCTTCGCCGACCCCGAGCACCGCTACCACGACCTCTACGCCGAGGTCAAGCCCCACATCACCGGCGCCTGCCAGTACTGCGCCAACGCATACGGCGTCAAGCCCGCCGTCGTCGACGAGGGGATCCCGCTCCTGAAGGAGCACCGCGGCCACCCCAGCCTCCGCGGCCTCGTCGCCGACGGTTTCGGGGTGCTCACCTTCTAGGCGCGGCCGGCCCGACCCGATCAGGGGACGGAGTGCGCCTCGTGCTGAGGAGCCGGCCTGGCCGGCCCATGTCATCCTCCGCGTCCAGAGGGGCGCGCCCCGTCTCCGCCCATGTTCCCGCCTGCGCCCGCGTTCCTCCCGTCCGTCACCGCGGCACAGATGCGCGAGGTGGACCGGCTGATGGTCGAGGCGTACGGTGTCGAGCTCCTCCAGATGATGGAGCACGCCGGTCGTGCCGTCGCCCGGGTGGCCCGTGCCCGCTTCCTCGGCGGGAACGTGTGGGGGAGGCGCGTCGTGGTGCTCGCTGGGACGGGCGGGAACGGCGGCGGCGGGCTCGTCGCAGCCCGGCTCCTCGCCAATGGCGGGGCCGACGTGCGGGTCCTGACGACGCGGGCAGACGACGCCTACGGAGGCGTCCCCGCCCACCAGCTCGGCATCCTCCGTCGGATCGGCGTACCCGTCCACTCCGACGGGGGCCCCTCCGAACGGGCGGACCTCGTCGTGGACGCCGTCCTCGGCTACAGCCTCGACGGCGCGCCCCGGGGGCCGGCCGGCCGCCTCATCCGCTGGGCGAACGGCCAGCCGGGCCCCGTCCTCAGCCTCGACGTCCCCTCCGGCGTGGACGCGACGACGGGCGAGGCCTTCGACCCGCACGTCCGCGCCGCCGCGACGGTCACGCTCGCCCTCCCTAAGAGCGGCCTCGACGCGGCCCGGGACGCCGTGGGCGACCTCTTCCTCGCCGACATCGGCGTGCCGCCCGCGCTCTACGCCCGACTCGGGCTTCCGGCCCGGCCGCTCTTCACCGACGGCGACCTCCTCGCCCTCTAACCGACCCAGATGCGCTCTCGTACCCTCCGCTTCGACAACGGCCGCGGCGACACGCTCGCCGCCGTCCTCGACCTCCCGCCCGACGGCGAGGTCGTCGGGTGCGCCCTCTTCGCCCACTGCTTCACGTGCTCGAAGAACCTCTCCGCCGCCGCCCACGTCGCCCGTGCCCTCACCGCCGAGGGGCTCGCCGTGCTCCGGTTCGACTTCACCGGCCTCGGCCAGTCCGGCGGCGACTTCGCCGACACCCACGTCTCGACGAACGTGGCCGACCTCGTGGCGGCGGCGCGGTTCATGGGCGAGACGCTCGAGGCGCCGGGCCTGCTCGTCGGTCACTCGCTCGGCGGGGCGGCCGTGCTGCTCGCGGCCGGCCAGCTCCCGAGCGTGAGGGCCGTCGCCACGATCGGCGCGCCGTGCCGGCCGGACCACGTCCGTCACCTCCTGGCCGAGAGCGAGGACGAGATCCGCCACCGGGGCGAGGCCGAGGTGGTCCTCGGCGGGCGGCGCTTCACGGTCCGTGAGGACTTCCTCGACGACCTCGACCAGCACCGGATGGACGAGGCCGTCGGCGGGCTCGGCCGCGCCCTCCTCGTGCTCCACGCGCCGACGGACCAGACCGTCGGGGTCGAGAACGCCGCCCACATCTTCCAGCAGGCGAGGCACCCCAAGAGCTTCGTCTCGCTCGACACCGCCGACCACCTCCTCACCGACCCCGCCGACAGCCGCTACGCCGGCCAGGTCATCGCCGTGTGGGCAGGGCGCTACCTCGGCGCGAGCCAGCCCGAGCGGAAGCGCCGCGCCCCGGACGACAACCGCGTCGTGGCGAGGACGGAGTCCGGCGGGCTCCGCACCGAGGTCCTCGCGGGCGGCCACCCGCTCGTCGCCGACGAACCCGCGAGCGTGGGCGGCACGGACGAGGGGCCGTCGCCGTACGACCTCCTCGCCGCTGGGCTCGCGGCCTGCACGTCGATGACGCTCCGGATGTACGCCGACCGCAAGGGGTGGCCGCTGGAGGCCGCGACCGTCCGCGTCCTCCACGAGAAGGTCCACGCCGACGACGCCGTGACAGGGGGCGGTAAGCTCGACCGGTTCACGCGCGAGATCGCCGTCGAGGGCGACCTCGACGACGACCAGCGCCAGCGGCTCGTCGAGATCGCCGAGCGGTGCCCGGTCCACCGGACGCTCCACGGTGACCCCGAGGTCGTCACCCGCCTCGCCGACGTGCCGGCGCCGCACCGGGCCCTCGAACCCATCGATGCGGACGGGGCATCGCCGTGAGCATTCCCGTCTCCGTCATCATCCCGGCCCTCACTGAGGCCGATGAGATCTAGGCGACGCTGGCGAGCGCGCTCGGGTAGTCCGGCCCGGTCGAGGTCCTTCTCGTGGACGGCCCACCTCAGACGAATGCCCCGACGGGCCGCAGGACCGTGGGCTACGCCCCGGCCCGCGCCTGCATCACGATCCGCCAACGACCGACCGGCCCGGCCCAGCCCCACGGCCCTGCTCCTTCTACAACCGCCGCCTCCGACCTTCATCGCTCGGGTACCCCCCGCCCGACGAGCAGCGACACCGCTCAGAGCTGGCCGAACCTCTGGCAGCCTGACCTTAGCCGATCGTCCGTCGGAGCGAGGTCAGACCCATCCATTCACTGCTCGAAGGCGTGCCAGGCGATCCGAAGACAGGGCGTCGCGTCAATGTCCGGGTCAGTGTGCCCGCGTGCTGTACGAGCCCTTGCTCGGATTTATCTGTCCTCTACGGCAGCAACCGGACGGTTCCCATGGTCCCGTCAACCTCCACGAGGGCGCCCTCCGGCAGCGTCGCGACGACCTGGTCGATGCCCACGACGCACGGCTTCCCGTACTCGCGGGCCACCACCGCTCCGTGCTGCAGTGCCCCGCCAACTTCGAGCACGATCGCGGCCGCGTTCACGAACAGGGGTGTCCAGCCCGGGTCCGTCGTGTACGCCACGAGCACGTCTCCCTTCTCCACGCGCTTGTCGTGAGGGGAGTGGAGGGTCTTTACCGGACCGCTCACGACGCCAGGCGATACGGGCATACCGCTCCACACGCCTGGCGTATCTGCGCGTGGCGGCGGCCGCAGGATCCGCCCCCGGGAGTCGATGGCGGCCGGGAACCGCTTCACCTGCGCATCGAGCCTCGCGCGGAAGCGCCGCCGCTCTGCCGATGCCGCTCGCAGGTCCAGCCCGGTATCCTCCGACGCCGCCTTCAGCTCCGCGAAGGTCAGCGAGAAGACGTCCTCTGCCACGTCGATGCGGCCCTCTCGGGCGAGACGATGCCCTTCGGCCAGCACGCGCTTCCGGACGCCGTAGTTGAACAGGACGACGAGGTGCTTGGGTGTGTCACGGGCACCGGCGAACAGGTCGATGAGGCGGTAGACGCGGCGGAGCAGCATGCGGCGCAGCGGTCCCATGCTGCGCGCCAGCTCCCCGTAGGCCCTCTTTCGCTCCTCCACCAGGCGCCGGTGCGCGACCTCCGGATCGTAGCGGTCGTCGTCCAGGCTCATGCACGACATCTGCCGCAGGGCCAGGCGAGGGTCGTCCGCGTAGCGCGGGCTCGCCACGTCCGACTCCAGCGGGCCGCGCCAGCCGAAGGCGGCAAGGAACCGGTCCCACGCTTCCATGAACGCGGACGGCATCTTGCGCTGCTCGATCCGCCTGGCCACCTGCTCCAGGTCACGCCAGTCTCCGGGCTCCAGCAGCGCGGCCAGCCGGCGAAGCGAGATCCCCATCTCGACGACCACGTTGTCCGTGGCGCCGGTCGCGAGCGCGTCCGCCAGCGCCTTCCGTTCGGGGTGCCTCGCGCCGGTGACCCCGCCCAGCGGCAACGTTCCGGCGACGAAGGCCGGCATCGCGACCTCGAAGATCTCACCCGACAGGCGTGCCTGATAGGTGCGGCGGAACGCCTCCAGCGGGAGTCCACCGTCCAGCTGCTCGCGCAACTCGCGCTCCAAGGCGTCGATCCGTTGGCGGTACACGCGGTGCGCCCGCTCGGGAGACACGACGGTCCGGCCCATGTTCCAGGCGAAGCCGCGCAGGTGCCACAGGGCGCGGGGAACGACCCTGAGGAGCCGGAGGCTCATCCACGGCGGCCTCGCCTCGGCACGGTACCGCTTCGGATCGATGGCGCCCAGGATCTGGGCCATCAGGGTGTCGGTGGCGGCGGTGCCCTTCGCCAGCATCGCGGGGCTCGCCAGCCAGAGGATGTTGGAGTAGTTGATGTACATCCGCCCGCCCGCGAAGAAGAACACCGCCTCTTGGGGCGGTACGTCCCTCTTTAACGGGCCCACCCACGACTGCACGATACCGGAGAACATGCTCTCCATGTTGTCGAGCCCCAGGGGCGAGATCGGGGCATTCGTGGTCATCCCTTTCGACAGCGCCGCGTCGCCGTACAGCCGCCTTCGCTCTCCCGGTCTCGTCACCATCTCCGGCGGGAGCGGCACGTAGGTGGTGATGGGGCGCGCCTGCAGCACGTGGAGCCGGCCGCCGGCGTAGGCCCACTCGACGTCGACCGGCACCTCGTACAGCGCCTCGATCCGGACGATCATCCCGGTCAGCTCGCGGAGCTGCGCGTCGGTCAGCGCCCGCTCCGCGGGACGGTGGTTCTCCCGCTCCACGGTTCCGCCGCCGGCGTCCAGCCACGCGGAGACGCGCTTGTCGCCCCGCGTCTCCTCCACCACCGCCGAGTCGATCTTGCTGATGACGAAGTGGTCAGGAGAGACCCGCCCGTCGACCACTGAGGTGCCGAGACCCCAGTTCGCGTTGATGACAGCCTCGTCGTAGTCGTTCGTCACAGGGTTCAGGGAGAACCCGACGCCGGCGACGTCGCTGGCGATCTGCCGCTGCACAACGACGGCGATCCGCGGTGCCCAGAGGTCGAACTGGCGTTCGGCCTTGTAGGTGAATACCCGCAGGTCGAGACTGGAGACGAAGCACGCCCGCACCGCGTCCTCGAGTCCGGCCGCGGAAACGCCCATCCGGGTCTCGTAGCTCCCCGCAAATGAGGCGGATGCCAGGTCTTCCTCGGGCGACGAAGAGCGAACGGCAAAGCGTTGTCCGCTGCTCGGGCTCCTCAGATGGCTGTGCAGCGCGTTCAGCGCATCCCGCTGCGTCGCAGTGAGGGGGAGTGCCAGCGCGTGCTGCTGGAGCTTGCTGCACAGCGCAGGCCACTCGTCCGTTGAGGCATGGGTTAGATGTGTCCAGCCCTCGGAGGCCATGACACGGTCAAACCAGGGCGCGAAGAAGGCGCTCGCGAGAACGACTCCCGGCGGCACAGGCAGTCCTGCCGCGCACATCCGGATCAACGACGCAGCCTTGCCTCCCACATCGGCGCGAGGCAGCTGCGGGCCGCCGGGAAACGGAATCACCATTGGGTTCGTCAAGGACACGTGATCGCGGGGATTTGAGGGGGGTGGCGGATTTCCAGCAGTGCCACACGGTGAGTTTCGATGATCCTCCTGTCCCCCGGATCGGGTGAAGCGGTCAGGGGCCGTCCCCCTTACGTGACCAGGCCCGTCCTGGGCTCCAGGTTCGACCGCTTTACCCGCGAGATCGCCGTAGAAGGCAACCTCGACGACGACCAGCGTGCCCGCCCAGTCGAGATCGCCGAGCGGGGCTCGGTCCACCGGACGCTCCACGGACCCATCGACGTAGCGACCCGGCTGGCCGATGGCCCGCGCCCCACGTCGCTGCGGAGCCGGAAGGGCCCCCGGTGGCGTACCCCCTCCACCGCCCACCCTCCCCCCTCATGCGAGACGACGTCCGCCCCGGGAACCCCTTCCCGGACTACGAGCTCCCCGACCACCTCGGCACGCCCCGCCGGCTCTCCGACTTGCAGGGCCCGGACCCCATGGTGCTCACGCTCCTCCGCGGCCTGTTCTGCCCAAAGGACCGCCAGCAGCTCCACCGGCTCGTCCCGTTCCACGACGAGTGCGTCGTCGGCTACACGCGGCTCGTCTCCGTCACGACGGACGACAGCGTCGTGGAGGTCAACGAGCTGCGCCAGGGCGTCGGCGCCCACTGGCCGTTCCTCTACGACGCCGATCGCGTGATCGCCGACGACCTCGGCATCCACGAGTACACCGACGAGGAGCACCGGCCGATGATCCCGCACACGCTCGTGCTCGAGCCCGGCCTCGTGATCCACAGCGTCTACCCGGGCTACTGGTACTGGGACCGCCCCTCGCTGGCCGAGCTCCGGCAGGACCTCCGCGCGATCACGCGGAAGGTCCGGCCCGACTGGGAGATCGACACGCCCGAGATGCGTCAGAAGTGGGAGGGGGGCGACAAGGAGGTGTTCTACCCCTACGGCGAGTCGATGGAGGAGGCGCTCGCCAGGGCGAACGGGGCCCTCGATCGGTTCGCCGGCCCCTCCTGAGGTCCGGCCGTTGCGGAGCGCTCTGGTCCGTGAAGAGCCGATGGAGTGAAGGACTCGGCACCAACGTGCAGGGCGTACCCTCCCATGACATTCCCCTCCACCTATCCCTTAGGACCCGTGCCTACCGCCCAGCAGATCGACGTCTACACCTCCGGCTGCCCGCTCTGCGAGGACGCCGTCGAGACCGCCCGCCGCCTCGCGACGCCGGAGCAGACCGTGACCGTCCACGACCTCCGCGACGAGGCCACGGCCGAGCGTGCCGTCCGCCTCGGCGTCCGCTCCGTCCCCGCCGTCGTCGTGGACGGCCGCCTCGCCGGCTGCTGCACGGGCGGCGGCGTCAGCGAGGCCGGGCTCCGCGCCGAAGGCGTGGGCTCCTGACCGGGGGCCGTCGTGGCGATGACGACCGGCGAGCTGGCGCGGCGGGCGGGCGTGAAGCCCTCGACCGTCCGCTACTACGAGCGGGCGGGCGTGCTGCCGGAGCCGGCGCGGACCGCCGCCGGCTACCGCGTCTACACCGCCGAGGACGTAGAGCGCCTGCGGTTCGTGCAGCGGGCGCAGGCCCTCGGCTTCACGCTCGCCGAGATCACCGGCCTCCTCGCCCTCGCCGTCTCCGAGGTCGACTGCGACGCCGTCCGTGTCCGCGCCGAGGCCCACCGCGCCGACGTCGAGGCGAAGCTCCGCGACCTCGAGCGGGTCCGCGGGGCGCTCGACGTCCTAATCGCCGCCTGCCACGACCGCCGCGCGACCGCCCCCTGCCCCATCCTCGACGCCCTCCGCCACGACGACGACCTCGACCCGGACGCCGGTCCCACCCCGACCCCGTGAACCCATGGACCGCACCGACCGCAAGGCCCGCCTCGGCCTCCTCGCCGCCCTCGGCGCCGCCGTCGCGGCGAGCGCCTGCTGTACGGTCCCGCTGCTGCTCGTCGCCCTCGGCGTGGGCGGGGCGTGGGTCGGCACGCTGGCGGCGCTCGAGCCCCTCCGCCCGCTCTTCGTCGGCCTCGCGCTGGCGGCGCTCGCCTACGCGGGCTACCGGGAGTGGCGGGCGGGCCGCGCCGTCGCCCGGGGGACCGACTGCGACTGCGATGAGGAGGGCGTCCCGCCACGGACACGCCGGGTGCTCCTCGGCGTGGGGGCCGTCGCCGCGCTCGCGCTCGTCGCCTCCCCGCAGCTCATCCGCGCCGCCAGTCCGCCGGACGCCGCCGCCCGCGCCGCTGCCGGCCCCGTCTCCACGGCGCGGGTGGTGCTGGACGTGGAGGGGATGACGTGCGCGTCGTGCCACGTCACCGTCCGCCGTGCGCTGCTGGGCGTGGCCGGCGTGGGGGCCGCCGAGGTCTCGTACGAGCCGCCACGCGCCGTCGTCACGTACGACCCCGCCCGCGTCACCGTCGACGACCTCACCGGGGCGACGTCGGATGCCGGGTACCCCTCGCGCCCTGCCGCCCGCTGATCCCATGAACCGCCCTGTTACCCCGCCCAAAGTCTCGGAGGCGGGGTACGCTAAGAACCGGCTCGTCCTGTTCGGCGGCCTGACGGCCGGCGTCGCGGCGGTGTGCTGCTTCACGCCCCTCCTGGTATGGGGGCTCCTCGCCCTCGGCCTCGTCGGCCTCGTCGCCTACGTCGACCTCGTGCTGCTGCCGCTGCTCGCCGTAGGCCTCCTCGCCCTCACCGTCGGCGTACGGCGCGTGCGCCGGGTGCGGGCGGGGGGCGACGCCGGACGCACGGTGCCACCCAGTTCCTCCCCAACCCGCTGACGCCCCATGAAGAAGGTCGACCTCACCATCGGAGGGATGACGTGCGACCGCTGTGCGTCCCACGTCACCGAGGCCCTGGAGCAGGTGTCCGGCGTCGCGGCCGCCCGCGTGCCGGGGTGGCGGAGCGGCCAGGCCGAGGTCCAGCTCGGAGCGGACGTGGACGCCGCCGAGTTGGTCGGTGCCGTCGAGGCGGCGGGCTACCGCGCCTCCGTCCAGAAGGAGGAGGTATCTGGGGAGGGGGAAGGCGCCCGCAAAGAGCCGGAAGGCGGCGGTGCCGAGGGCTATGGGGGCCCACTGGACACCCGCGGTGACGGGGCCCCGGTCGTGGAGGCTCCGGCCGTCGCCGTCGGCCCCGAGGGCGACGCCTACGACCTCGTCGTGGTCGGCGGCGGCTCGGCCGCCTTCGCGGCGGCCATCAAGGTGAGCGAGCTCGGCGGGCGCGCTGCGATCGTGAACGCGGGGCCCGAGGCCGGCGCCCTCCCCGTCGGCGGGACGTGCGTCAACGTCGGCTGCGTCCCCTCGAAGGCGACGATCCGCGCGGCCGAGGCCGTCCACCGCGCCCGGCGGCAGGCGTTCCACGGCGTCGAGACGTCGGCCGACGTGGCCGACTTCGGCGCGGTGATGCGGCAGGTGCAGGCCCTCGTGGCCGACCTCCGGGACGAGAAGTACGTGGGCGTGGTGGAGGGCGACCCGAACGTCACGCTCGTCGAGGGCCGCGCCCGGCTCTCGGGCGCCCACACCGTCGAGGTCGCCGGGGGGCCGACGCTTCGAGCGAAGCGCGTCCTCATCGCTACGGGTGCGAGGACGTTCGTGCCAGAGGTCCCGGGGCTGGAGGAGGCGGGCTACCTCACCAACGAGGAGCTCTACCGGCTCCAGGAGCGGCCCGAGCACCTCGTCGTGCTCGGCGGGCGCTACGTGGCGCTCGAGAACGCGCAGGCGTTCGCCCGTCTCGGCGCCCGCGTCACCGTCCTCCAGCGCTCGACCCGGGTCCTCCCCGACGAGGCCGCCGACCTCACCGACGCGCTCACGGGATTCCTCCGGGCCGACGGCGTCGACGTCCGCACCGGCGTCACGGCGCGGGCCGTCCGTCGCGAGGGCGACGAGGTCGTCGTCGAGGTGACCGTAGACGGCCGCGACGGGGCCGTCCGCGGCTCGCACCTCCTCCTCGCGACGGGCCGCCGCGGCAACACCGAGGGGCTCGGGCTGGGGGCGCTCGGGGTGGGGACCGACCGGCGCGGCTTCCTCCGCGTGGACGGGACGCTCCGGACGGCCGTGCCGACGGTGTTCGGGGCCGGCGACGTGCTCGGCGACAAGATGTTCGTCTACACGGCCGCCTATGAGGGCGCCCTCGCCGCCCGGAACGCGCTCCAGGGCCTCCACGCCGAGCGCGACTACGCGGCGCTCCCGTGGGTCGTCTTCACCGACCCGCAGGTGGCCGGCGTCGGCATCGACGAGCGCCAGGCGGCGGAGGCCGGGGTCGACGCCGACGTGGCGACGCTCCCGCTCTCGGCCGTCCCCCGCGCCCTCGCCGCTCGCGACACGCGCGGGTTCGTCCGGCTCGTCCGCGACCGCGCGACGGACCGGCTCGTCGGTGCCCGCGTGCTCGCCCCCGAGGGGGCCGAACTGCTGATGGAGGTGGTGCTGGCGATCAAACACGGCGTCACGGCACAGGAGCTCTCCGAGACGTTCCACCCGTACCTCACGCTCTCCGAGGCCGTCAAGCTCGCGGCCCTCACGTTCCGCAAGGACGTCGGGAAGCTCTCTTGCTGCGCCGCCTGACCTCCGTCGCACACAGGCCGGCTCGTTCGACCTCCTCGCCGTCGGCACCGGCCCCCGACGGCCGCCCTGTCCTGGGACCGCGCCGGGTGCCGAGTCGCCGTCGTGGGAGGCCGTCTTTATTGAACCACCGTCCGCTGATGTCGCATTGAGGGTAGGGCGGTCTGAGGAACGGGTTTCCGGCGGCGGCCTCGGCCTACTCCGGCCTCCCCCGAGCTCGTCGCGCGGCGGCCGTCGTCGACCGCTCGGCTCTATCTACAAGCTGCCCCCCCACGCCCGCTCCTCCTCCGGCCATGACCTCCTCTCGACTCTCCCGCCTCAGCGCCGCAGTGCTCCTGCTGGCCGGGGTCGCGCTCCTGTTCGCTCCAGACGTCCTGCTGCCGGCCGTGGTCCCCGAGTTCCCGCCCGCCGCCGTCTGGCTCGGGCAACTGCTCGCCGCCGCCTGGCTCGCGGTAGCGGCGCTCAACTGGCTGCAGCGCGACGCCGTGCTCGGGGGGATCTACGGCCGGCCCGTCGTGCTCGCAAACGTCGCGTTGTATTTCATCAGTGCGCTGAGCCTGCTCCGTGCGCTGCTGGGCGGTGCGGCCCCGGCGGCCCTGTGGCTCGTGCTCGCGCCGACGGCGGTGTTGGCGGGGGCGTACGGGGCCCTCTTGCTGCGCGGTCCGTTCGAGGAGTCCCGCCTCGGGGCCCCTGAGGGTGCCCACGTCGCCCCGCCGCCCGGCGGGTGACGGCCTTCGGTCCAGGGCTTGACCGCGACGACGAGCGCCCGCGCGTCCTGGCGGACCCGGTTGATCGCGTGGAACTCATAACCGGGCCCCATGAGGCCGTAGCGTTCGACGTGCTCGTCGACCGGGGCGTCGACAGAGTCGCCCGTCGGCAGAGTCGCCCGGGCACACCTGATCGGGGCCGGGTCCGAGGAGGTCGTCGACTTGTACGCCCTCGCGATCCGAGGAGGGCTGGGCGCCGAGGCTCTCCGGCGGACGGTCTACGCCTATCCTACCGTCTCCTCGAACCTCCCGTACCTGCTATGACGCGCCACCTGCCGGGCCTCCTCATCGTGCTCCTCGCCGCCGGGTGCGCGCGGCCCGGGAGCCCCGAGGCGGAGGCCGATGCGGCCCGCGAGCGGCTCGAGTCGAGCGAGGGGGGCCGCCTCGTCCTCCGCGCCATCGACGCCCACGGCGGGCTCGAGGCGTGGTACGCCGCGCCGACGAGCTCCTACACGTGGGAGTACGCGAACGTCGGGGCGGACCTCCAATTCGAGACGTTCCTCGTCGCCGACAACCGGACGCGCCGGGTCTACCACGACGTCCTTACGGTGGGGCCTTACGGGAGCCCTCGGTCCGTCGACGGGCAGATGGCGTGGGACGGGGAGGACGCGTGGATCGCCCCGGACTCCCTCGCCGGGTCCATCAACCCCCGGTTCTGGGCGACGACGGGGTACTACTTCGAGCAGATCCCGTTCGTCCTCGCCGACCCCGGCCTCCGCTACGAGGCGCTCCCCCCGGACACCCTCGGCGGCCAGACCTACGAGATGGTCCGGGTCGGGTTCGAGGAGGGCGTCGGCGACGCCCCGGGCGACACGTACACGCTCTACGTCCACCCGGAGACGGGGCTCGTCGACGCCATCCGCTACACGGTCACGTTCGGGCGCGACGTGGACCCGGCCGCGCCGCCCAGCGAGACGCTCTTCACCTACGGGAACTACGTGACCGTCGGCGGGCTCACGGTCCCGACGCGCTTCCGCGGGTACGCCTTCGAGGGCGGCCGGCGGGGCGCGTTCAAGAACGAGGCGTGGGCCGACAGCGTCTCGTTCCGGCGCCCGTTCGACGAGAGCAGACTCGTGGTCCCGGAGGGCGCCCACGTCGCCCCGCCGCCGGGCGGGTGACGGGCGGCGGTAAGATGCGGGGGAGTCGCGGTGTCCTGATCCCTCCTCTTCTCCCGATCCGCCTATGCCGCGCTTGCTCCTCGTCGTCGGCGTCGCCGCCTTCGTGGCCGTCCCCGCCCTCGCCCAGTCCACTATTGAGGCCTCCGTACGCGCGGCCGCCGACGGGGCGCCCCTGGAGGGCGTCGTCGTCCGCCTGACCAACGAGGCCGTCGGCCTGGCGCTGGCGGCCGAGACGGACGCCCAGGGCCGGGCCCGCTTCCCCGGCCTCGCCACGGCCGGGGCCTACGCCGTCGCCGCCGGGGGCGGGGACACGGGGCTGACCGAGACCGCCGTCGGTGGGGTCCGGCTCCGGACGAACGAGACGCGGAGCGTGCTCCTCGTCGTCCCCCGCCAGCTCCGCCTCGAACTCGACGAGGTCGCCGTCATCGGGCGCGGCTACGCCGAGGTCAACGCGACGAACGCCGAGGTGGCCGCGACGCTTCGTCCGGCCGAGGTCCGCGCGCTCCCCGTCGAGGGCCGGGACGTGACCCGGGCGCTCTACCGGCTCCCCGGCGTCGTCCAGTCCACTGGGTTCTACCCCGAGGCCCCGAACGTCTCCATCAACGGGGCCTCGGGGCTCCTCACGAGCTACCTCATCGACGGGCTCGACAACACGGAGAACTTCCTCGGCGGCCAGAAATTCCCCTTCCCCGTCGGGGCCGTGCAGGACGTGACCGTCCTGACGAGCACGTACTCGGCCGAGTTCGGGCGGACCTCGAACGGGGTCGTCAACGTGACGACGCGGTCGGGCCAGAACGAACCGACGGGCGAGGCCTTCTACGTCGTCCGCCCCGGGTCCGTCCTCGACGCGTCGAGCCCGTTCGCCCAGCGCGACCTCTCGGGCAACCTCGTCAAGGACGGGTTCCAGCGGCACCAGTTCGGCGCCTCGGTCGGCGGGGCCATTGCGGAGGATCGGACGTTCTTCTTCGCCAACGTCGAGCAGACGTTCGACCTCAAGGACAACCTCCTCGACGCCGGCGCCCTCGGGGTCAACGCGACCGTGCCGGGCCAGAACCGGTTCACGCTCGCGACGGCCCGGGTCGACCACACGTGGAGCCCGTCGGTCCGCTCGGCGCTCCGCGTGAACGTCGGCGCCGTCGAGTTGGAGCGGCAGGGGGGCGGCCTCGAGGGCGGCCTCGAGTTCCCGTCGGCCGGGAGCACGCAGGAGCGGCGCTCGGCGCTCGTGGCGCTCACGACGACGGCGCTCGCGGGCGGCTGGCTCTACGAGGGCGGCCTCCAGTACGCCCGGTTCGCGTGGGACTACGCGAGCGCCCAGACGGGCACGCGCGTGAACGTGCTCGGCCCGGACGGCCGGTTCGTCGCCGGCCTCGGCAACCCCGGCTTCACGTTCGACGAGACCGAGGACACGGTCCAACTCCAGCAGAAGGTCTCGACCACGCGCGGGGCGCACACCCTCCGCGTCGGCGCCGACGTCGTCACGTCCGACTTCACGCTCGCCGGGGGCGGCCCCGAGGCGGGGGCCTACACGGTCCGGCTCACGCAGGACCAGCTCGGCGCCCTCCGCGCCCGCGACCTCGGCCTCGACCTGGGGGCCGACGACCTCCCGTCCGACGTCGAGGTGGTCGGGTACAGCGTCGAGCTCCGCCCTGGCACGTACGGCGCGCGCCAGACGACGCTCGGGCTCTACGCCGAGGACCAGGTCGCCGTGACCGACCGCGTCACCGCCACGCTCGGGCTCCGCTACGACTTCGACACGCTCTCGAAGGGCGGGTCCGACTCGTTCGACCTCGACAACCTCGCCCCGCGCCTCGGCCTCGCCGTTCGCCTCGACGAGCGGACGGCGCTCCGCGGCGGCTACGGCCTCTTCTACGACAAGGTCCTCTACGCCGTCTACTCCGACGCCCTCCAGCAGAACTCGACGGCGGCCGGGTTCCGCGATCAGATCCGCCAGCTCGTCGACCTCGGCCTCCTCCCGGCCGACACCGACCTCGACCGGGTCACCTTCGACGGCAACCTGACCGTCGACGCGACGGACCTCACGCCGGGCTTCCTCCAGGGCCCGACGGCGGCCGAGGTCCAGGCCCGGCGGGGCGGGGCGTTCGCCGGCGAGCGCCGGATCCTCAACCCGGACGGCTACGACAACCCGTACTCGCACCAGGTCTCGCTCGGCGTGCAGCGGGAGCTGGGTCGGGGGTCGCTCCTCTCGCTCGACCTCGTCCACGTCCGGGGCGAGAACCTCTTCCGCCTCCGCGACCTCAACGCCCCGAGCGCCTACGTCGTCGACCCGGACGACGTCGTCGTCCGGAGCACGGACGAGGCCGACGCCACGCGGCCGGTCCCCTTCCGCGACGCCGCCGGCGCGGCCCTCCCGGGCGCGGCGCGGAGCATCGTCGTCTCGGAGACGGGGGGGCAGAGCCGGTACTACGCCGCCACGCTCGGGCTCCTCACCGACCGGGCTCCGGCCTTCGGGACGGGCCCCGACGTCGCGCTCCGGCTCAACTACACGCTCTCGAGCCTCCGCAACGACACGGACGACATCAACTTCCGCGCCCAGGACGCCAACGACTTCGAGGCCGAGTGGGGCCCGAGCCTGAACGACCGCCGCCACGTCATCAGCGGGGTGCTCTACACCTACCCCTTCCAGCGGGCGACCGTCACCGTCGCCGGGCTCGTCCAGAGCGGGCAGCCCATCAACCGGGTCCCCGACGCCTCGGTCTACGGGACGACCGACCTCAACGGGAACGGCGACAACCGCGACTTCTCGAGCCAGTACACCGGCGGGACGGACCGGGCACCGGGCGAGACGCGCAACTCGGACCGGCTCCCGTGGTCGAGCCAGATCGACCTCGGCGTGGCCTACGCCGTGCCAGTCGGCGGGCCAGCCGTCGAGGTCCGCGCCGACGTGTTCAACGTGCTCGACGCGACGAACCTCTCGGGCTACGCGAACAACGCGACCGTGAGCAACCAGATCCAGGTCGGCCCGGCCGGCTCGGGGATCGTCGAGCGGAATGCCGGCCCGCCCCGCCAGTTCCAGTTCACCGCCCGGCTCCTGTTCTAGCCCCATGCGCCTCGCCGTTTCTCTCTCCGTCCTCCTCCTTCTCGGGTCGTCCGCCACTGGCTGCGCCGACGCGCCGACGGACGAGCGGGACCTGCTCGCCGCCGACTGGGCCGAGGTCGAGGCCGAGGCGCGCGGCCAGACGGTGACGGTCGCGATGTGGCAGGGCGACCCGTTCATCAACGACTACATGCGCGAGTACGTCGCGCCGAGGCTTCGGGCCGAGCACGGGGTGACGCTCGAGTTCGTCGCGCTCCAGGGCAACCAGATCGTCTCGGCCCTCGTGACCGAGGCCGAGGCCGGCGCCGCGCGGAGCGCCTACGACATGCTCTGGATCAACGGCGAGACCTTCTACCAGCTCCGCCAGATCGACGCGCTCTGGGGGCCGTTCCTGGAGCGGCTCCCCAGCGCCCGCTACGTGGACCTCGAGAACCCGTTCATCGGCGTCGACTTCCAGCAGCCCATCGACGGCTACGAGGCCCCGTGGGGGAACGTCCAGATGGCCGTGATCTACGACGCCGCACGCGTGGACACCCCACCGCGGACGCCGGAGGCGCTGGAAGCGTGGGTGAGGGCCCACCCCGGCCGGTTCACGCTCGACGCCGAGTTCACGGGGATGACGTTCCTCAAGGGCCTGCTGGCGCACTTCGCCGGCGGCCCGGACGCGCTCAACGGCCCGTTCGACGAGACGCTCTACGAGCGGGCGTCGGCCGAGCTGTGGGACTACCTCAACCGGATCCGGCCCTACCTCTGGCAGCGCGGCGAGACCTTCCCCGCGAACGTGGCCCAGATGCACCAGCTCTACGCCGCCGGCGAGGTCGACTTCACGATGTCGAACAACGACGGCGAGGTCGACAACAAGGTGCTCCAGGGCCTCTTCCCCGCGACGTCCCGGGCCTACGTCTTCGACACCGGCTCGGTCCAGAACTCGCACTACTGGGGCGTCCCCGCCCGCGCCGACGACCAGGCCGGCGCGCTCGTGGCCATCGACTTCCTCCTGTCGCCCGAGGCGCAGTTCGAGAAGGCCCAGCCCGCCGTCTGGGGCGACGGGACCGTCCTCAACCTCGACCGCCTCCCGGCCGAGTGGCAGGGGCGGTTCGCTGAGATTCCGGGCCGCGAGCACGCCCCGCCCCGCGCCGCCATCGCCGAGAGGGCGATCCAGGAGCCCGACCCCGAGTACATGATCCGGCTCTACGACGACTTCCGGCGCCACGTGATGGGGGGGGCATGACGGACCCGCCGGCGCCGCCCGTCCCCGCCAGCCGGAGCGGACGGGCCGGGCTCGTCCTCTTCCTCGTCGTCGCGGTGGCGCCCGTCGCGTTCGCGCTGGGCTACGCGGCGCTCTACAGCGTCGGGGCCGTCGGGCTCCTGAGCGGCGGGCTCAGCTTGGGCCCGTGGGCGCGCGTGCTGGCCGAGGGGGAGGCGGCCGGGGCGTTCGGGCTCAGCCTCTACGTCGCCGCCGTGACCGTGGGGCTCACGGTGGCGCTGAGCCTGACGCTCGCCCTCGCGTTCCGCCGGCAGCTCGGTGAGGGGCGGGCGCTCCATACGTTCTTCTACGCCCCGCTCGCGATCCCGGCCGTGGTCGGGGCGTTCCTCGTGTTCCAGCTCCTGACGCCGTCGGGGCTCGTGGCGCGGTGGCTCGCGGCGGCGGGGCTCTTGTCGTCGATGGACGCGTTCCCGCGGCTCGTCAACGACCGCTGGGCCGTCGGCGTGCTCGTGGCCCACGTCGGGCTGGCGGTCCCGTACTTCACGCTCCTCTTCGCCGAGGTCCACCGGGCCGAGCGGCTCGACGAGCTCGCGCGGCTGGCGCGGACGCTGGGCGCCACGGCCCGCGACGTGCGGTGGCGGCTGGAGGTGCCGGTCCTGCTCCGGCGGGCCGGGACGAACGCGGCGCTCCTGTTCGTGGCCGTGTTCGGGTCGTACGAGATCCCGCTCCTCCTC
>Ga0100388_10001395_pt1 | contig 21318 bp, 19 predicted proteins | sample CryGeymeta201512_FD_81536 | JGI IMG/M metagenome (GOLD analysis project Ga0100388, IMG submission 81536) | Groundwater microbial communities from Crystal Geyser aquifers in Utah, USA - Crystal Geyser metaG 2015-12 | ecosystem: Environmental > Aquatic > Deep subsurface > Groundwater | place... | reverse complement strand
AGCTCCGTCCTTTCTAATTTTTCCAAAAGCCCCTGGGTAACAGCAACTACGGCGTGGTTTGCATCGCGTCCGGTAGCAAAAGCGTTCGGCTGGGACTCATTCATTATATAAATTTTAGGCAAAGGGAGGCCGGCCGTAATACAAAGATTTTCAACAATTCTGTAAAGCTCGGGGTTGTCTCTTTTTTCGATGGGACGAGCGCGAGCCATTCTTAGAACAATTTTATCTGAATACCAGAAACTTGCAAAACTCATTAAAATGCTAATAATGACGGCAACGACCAGAATAAAATAAGTTTGAAGCAAATAACTAAAAAGATAACCCAAGCCAATGATAAAAACTAAAAAGCCGGTAATTAACAGCCAGGTTTTGCGGGTATTGGATTCTGCCTGAGAATAAAGTGTCATAATTTAAAAATTTTAACCTATCAACAATCAATTTCAATTAATTTCTATAAATTTCTATAAATTTCTGAAATTTATAGAAACTTGCTCACTTCGGTCGCGAAACTCGTAGAAACTAATCGTTATTAGAATTTTACAGCCGGAGTTTCTCTTTTTTCTGGTTCTTCCAATTCAAACAAATCCATTTTTTGAAATTTAAAAAGTTTGGCAATGATGTTAGAGGGAAAACTCTCGATTTTGATGCTTAAGTCTCTGACATTCCCGTTATAAAATCTTCTGGCTGCTTGAATTTTATCCTCGGCATCCCGAAGTTCTCTTTGAAGCTCCAAAAAGTTTTCTGAAGCCCTAAGCTGGGGATAATTTTCCGAAACGGCAAAAAGAGACTTCAGGGTGCCAGAAAGAAAATTTTCCGCTTTTTCTTTTTCTTTTAAATCTTTTGCTCCCATAGCTTTGGTCCTGGCCTCGGTTACTTTCTCAAAAACTTCTCTTTCGTGAACAGCATAACCTTTGACGACTTCAACTAAATTGGGAATTAAATTGTATCTTCTTTTTAATTGAACATCAATATCTGCCCAGGCTTCTTTAGCCCTATTTTTGAGCCGTACCAAACTGTTAAAAATCAAAATTACTCCCAGAACAAAAACTGCAATAATAATATAAATAATAGTTTGAGTAGACATAAATCTCTAATCTAGTTTAAAAATTGAACTGTCGACCTGTCCTCAATATAGCTCAAATTTTTTCTTAAGGCAAGGCTTCCAACGAAATCCGCCCCGAAAAAATCGGGGCGGGTTTCCTAATTATTATCTACTGAAAATTAGTACTCCGGCATCGAAGGCATTTTTGATTTTTCTTCTTTCTCCGGGTATTCCCCAACTACTGCCTCTGTTGTCAAAAACATTGAGGCGGCTGAGGCTGCGTTTTCTAAAGCTGACCTTACTACTTTTGTTGGATCAACAATCCCACCGGCCATTAAATCTTCGTATTTCATGGTTTGGGCATTAAAACCAAAGCTTCCTTTATTTTTTTTCACTTCTTCAACTACAACTGCCCCATCAAATCCGGCATTTTCAGCAATCAACCTGAGCGGTATTTCCAGACTCTTTTTCAAAATTTTGAGACCGGTTTTTTCATCTCCTTCCAATTCTTCTTCCAATTTCTCTAAAGACGGAACTGCTCTCAGTAAAGCCACCCCTCCGCCAGGTAAAACTCCTTCTTCAATTGCCGCCCGGGTGGCATTTAAAGCATTTTCAGTTTTCTTCTGTCTTGCTTTTTGTTCAATCTCAGTGGCTGCTCCAACTTTAATTACGGCTACTCCGCCAGCCAATTTGGCAAGTCTCTCTCTTAATTTTTCTTTATCAAATTCCGATTCGGTAGTTTTTAATTCATTTTTAATTTGTTTAATTCTGGCATCAATATTTTCTTTTTTCCCTCTACCTTCAATGATGGTTGTTTTTTCTTTTTCAGCAATTACTTTTCTAGCCTGACCCAATTGTTTCGATTCAATATTTTCTAATTTTAATCCTAATTCGTCGGAGATTAACTGGGCACCAATAACTACAGCAATATCTTGGAGCATCTCTTTTTTTCTATCCCCAAATCCCGGGGCTTTTACTGCCAAAGTATTAAATACTCCCCTTAATTTATTAACCACCAAAGTTGCTAAGGCATCGCCTTCAACTTCATCAGCAATAATGACTAAATCTTTTTTCCCAGTTTTAGCTACTGTTTCCATCACCGGCAGAATCTCGCTCAGGGCTGAAATTTTTTTATCAGTAACTAAAATGTAAGGTTCTTCTAAAATTGATTCCATTCTTTCAACGTCAGTGACCATGTAGGGAGAAATATATCCCCTCTCAAATTGAACTCCTTTGACAATTTCTCTTTCCAAACCAAATTTCTTTGATTCTTCTACGGTAATGACCCCATCCTTCCCTACTTCAGCAAAAACATCAGCAATTAAGTTACCAATTTCCGGATCCAGGGCAGCAATTGTCGCTACTTGAGAAATCTCTTCTTTTTTAGAAATTGGTTTTGACATTTCTTTTAGAGAAGCAACGACCTGCTTTACCCCTTTTTGAATTCCTTGTTTAATCACTAAAGGATGAGCTCCAGCCGCCACATTTTTTAAGCCTTCAGAGGCAATAGCCTGAGTCAGTATCATAGCCGTGGTAGTTCCATCTCCTGCCATTTCACTGGTTTTTTCAGCTACTTCCTTCAAAATCTCCACTCCCAAATTTTCAATTTTATCTTTCAATTCAACTTCTTTAGCAATACTAACTCCATCATCAGAAATTTCTGGTGCGCCAAAACCTTTGTCCAAAACTACATACCTTGCCCTTGGTCCTAAAGTAACCTTGACCACCTTAATTAGTTTATCAACCCCTGCCTTTAATTTTTTTCGAGCTACTTCATCGAAAAGAATTTGTTTAGCCATATTTTAAATGTTGGAATGTTGGATTGCTCGCTTCGCTCGCTTTGTTGGATTGTTAGAATGTTCATTCCAACAGTCTAACATAGCGAAGCGATCCAACAATCTAACAATTATTCAATTATCGCAAGAATGTCCTCCTCTTTTGCAATTAAATATTCTTTATTATCGACCTTTATTTCATTTGGGCCATATTTGGTAAATAAAACCTTGTTCCCAACTTTTACCTCCAGGGGTATAACCTTCCCGGTAGAGGTCTTTCTTCCGGGTCCCACTGCAATTACTTTTCCCTGCTCCGGTCTCTCCTTTTCTGCTGTTTCCGGGAGCAAAATTCCGGTTTTGGTTTTTTCTTCCCGGGAAATAGGCTCAATTAGAATATGGTCAGATAAGGGTTTAATCTTCATATTTTTAATGTTGGAATGTTAGATCGTTCGCTTCGCTCACTTGTTAGATTGTTAGAATGTTCATTCTAACAAAGCGAAGCGATCCAACAATCTAACCTTCTAACATTGCATTAGCAGTATCGACCTTTGAATGCTAATTCTATTTTGAATTTTAATAGATTAAGAAAGTTTGTCAAGGGTTTAACATTGCCTTTACTCCTTTAAAAACTTTTCTTAAATATTGTCCGGTGTAGGATTTACGATTTTTAGCTATCTCATATGGAGTACCTTCGGCAATAATATATCCTCCCTCCTCACCCCCTTCTGGACCGAGATCTATAACTAAATCCGTGCACTTGATAAAGTCTAAATTATGCTCAATGGAAACAACTGTATTTCCTTTATCAACTAAACCCCTTAAAACAAAAATTAATTTTTTAATATCATCTGGATGAAGCCCGGTGGTTGGTTCATCTAAAATATACAATGCTCGGCCCTCTCCTTTTTTGGAAAGCTCTGTTGCCAATTTTACTCTCTGGGCTTCTCCGCCAGAAAGAGAAGGAGCCGGTTGTCCCAACTCAATATAACCCAGCCCGACATCATATAAAGTTTTCAATTTTTGGTATAATCCCGGAATATTTTTGAAAAATTCAAGAGCTTCTTCAATCGTCATTTCTAAGACCTCAGCAATATTTTTTCCTTTGTATTCAACCAAAAGGGTTTCTCTGTTAAATCTCTTTCCTTTACACTCTGAGCACTGAACATAAACATCTGGCAAAAAATACATTTCAATTTTTTTCTGGCCCTGTCCTTCGCAGGCTTCGCAACGACCACCCTTAACGTTGAAAGAAAAACGGCCGGACTGATATCCTCGGACTCTGGCTTCTTTAGTCTTTGAGAAAAGATCTCTGATATAAGAGAAAGCTCCAGTATAGGTTACTGGATTTGATCTAGGGGTTCGACCAATTGGCGACTGATCAACCAGAGCCACTTTGTTTAAATATTCCGTACCTAAAATAGCTTCGTGTTTTCCTGGTTCCTCCTTTGACTTATAAAATTTCCTCATCAAAGCCCTGGCTAAAATATCATTCATCAAAGAGCTTTTTCCAGAACCAGAAACTCCGGTAATACAAACAAATTTGCCCAAAGGAATTTTCACATCAATATTTTTTAAATTATGTTCTTCTGCCCCTTTTATTATAAGGTAATAAGTTTTTGGTTTTCGGGACCAGTTGCCAGCATAGTCTTTTGGTTTTAGATTTCGGGTTTTTCCTAATGACCGACTCCCAATTCCTAAACTGGCTGCCAACCCTTTCTCCCCAACCCTAATTTGTACTCTTTTTCTTCCTGCCAAGTAGTCACCGGTAAGGGTATGAGCCTTTAATAATTGGCTAGGCTGACCATCAAAGATTATTCTTCCGCCCTCTTTCCCTGCCCCGGGACCGACATCAATCACCCAATCCGCCGCCAAAATGGTCTGGGGATCGTGCTCGACCACTACTACCGTATTTCCCAAATCTCTCAATTGTTTTAAGGTACCAATAAGTCTTCCTTGATCTCTGGGATGAAGGCCAACCGAGGGTTCATCCAGAACGTAGAGAACCCCGGACAACATTGAACCAATCTGGGTAGTCAACCTTACTCTTTGTTCTTCGCCGCCGGCTAAAGCAACTGCCTTTCTGTCTAAAGTTAAATAGTCCAACCCCACATCAATTAAAAACTGCAACCGATTAATAATTTCTTTAATAATGGGGTTAGCAATTCTCTGCCTTGATTGGATTTTTTGCAAATTTCTTTTTTTTGGATTAGGGGCTGAAATTTCTTCAAAAAATTGTTTTGCTTTATTAATTGGCATTTCTACTATTTCATCAATTGCCTTCCCGGCTGCGGTTACTGCCAATACCACGGATTTTAACCTCTTCCCTCGGCAAACCTCGCAGGTTCTTTCAATCATATATTGTTTAATTTCCTGACGAGTATAGTCTAAGTCGGTCTCCCGATATTTTCTTTCTAAGATTGGAATTACTCCCTCAAAAGTATCGGAGCCATGCAAAACAATATCTAGAATTCTTTTGGACAAATTTTTAATCGGTTCCTCTAAAGAAAAATTATATTTTTCGGCCAAGTCGGTGAGCTGCAACCAAAAATATCCCTGTCTACCAACCTTATGAGAAGCGTGAGCCCAGGGGAAAATTGCTCCTTCAGCTATCGATAAATTAGGATTAGGAATGACTAAATTTGGATCTACTTCCAATTTTACTCCCAGTCCCTGACAGACAGAACAAGCTCCCTGGGGAGAATTGAAAGAAAAAAGCCTCGGTTCTAATTCGGGCATAGAAATTCCACAATCGTCGCAGGCAAAATACTCGCTGAAAACAATGTCTGAATGTTGGAATGTTGGAATGTTGGAATGTTTAATCGGCCTGCGGCCTTTGTTAGATTGTTTCATTCCAACAAGCGAGCGGAGCGAGCGATCTAACCTTCCAACAACTCCAACAATGACTATTCCTTTTCCTAACTTTAAAGCGGTTTCAATAGAGTCAACCAATCTTACTCGATCAATATCTCTGTCAATGACTAGTCTGTCTATCACCACTTCAATATTATGTTTTTTGTTTTTATCCAGGGCTTTTTCAAGCGATTCTTCAATGCGATAAATTATGCCATCTATTCTTACTCTAATAAATCCACTTCTTTGAATTTCTTCTAAAATTCCATGATGTTCTCCTTTTCTGTTTTTAATTACCGGGCCTAAAATTAAAATTTCCGTACCCGATTTCAACCCTAAAAGCTGGTCTACGATTTGGTCCGGGGTTTGACGAGAAATAATTTTTCCACATTTTGGACAGTGAGGAATTCCAATTCTGGCAAATAGCAATCTTAAATAGTCGTAAATTTCGGTAATAGTTCCCACCGTGGAACGAGGGTTATGGGTTGCCTTTCTCTGGTCAATTGAAATTGCCGGTGAAATTCCCTCAATTTTATCAACATCTGGTTTGTCCATCACTCCCAAAAATTGCCGGGCATAGGCGGATAAACTCTCAACATATCTTCTTTGTCCCTCGGCATATAAAGTATCAAAAGCCAAAGAGCTCTTACCGGAACCGGAAAGACCGGTAATTACTACCAGTTTATTTTTAGGTATGTCAACATTAATATTTTTTAAATTGTGAACTTTAGCGCCTCGAATTTTAATAGAGTTTTCACTCATGTAAGTATTAAATTATACTCCAAATTTTAAAATTTTGCAATAAAAGAGGTTAATCCGAAAGAAGGTTGAAATTAACAATTATTTTCAACCAGAGATTGAGAAATAAGAACCTGCCTCGCTAACGCTCGGCAGAACTCCCGCACCAGAGCAAAGCTCGGTGCGGGACTAATCCAGCACCCCCCGCACCTTTTGGTAAAAGGTGCGGGGTGGTGCTGGGCTTGAATGCTTCGCATTTAAGAAAATTTAAGTTAAAATTGAGGTATGGAGAAGTTTAAATATCTTAAAAAAGAAGTAATAAATAAGCTCCCGAAAACTGCTGGTGTTTATTGTTTCAAGGGTGGTAAAGGATTTCTTTATATTGGAAAAGCAACTAATCTCCGAGAAAGGGTAAAAAACCATTTTTTACAGCCATCTTACCGTGATGGTCTTTTTTTAGATAAGGTTAAAAAAATTGGCTATCTAAAAACCGATTCAGAAATTGAGGCCTTGATTTTAGAAGCCAATTTAATTAAAAAATATCAGCCAAAATACAACACGATGTGGCGGGATGACAAAAATTATTTTTATGTTGGAATTACAAAAGATGGTTTTCCAAGAGTATTTATTACCCACCAGATAAAAACTCAAAACCAGAGCACAAAACAAAGTTTTATGCTCGGTCGAGCACATAAAATTATGTGCTCTGGCTCAAAACTTTCACCCGCCACAGCCCCGCCCATAAATTATGGGCGAGGTTTGGGCGGGCAAGCAACTCAAAACCATAACTCAAAAGTCAAAACTTTATATCTGGGGCCATTTGTAGATGGCAAATCATTAAAAGCAACCTTAAAGGTTTTACGAAAAGTCTTCCCATATAGAACCTGCAGAATTTTACCTAAACATCCCTGTCTCTGGTATCATCTGAGCAGATGTCCAGCTCCTTGTCTTTTTAAATCCAAAATCTTAGAAGTCCCGGCAATTAAGGAAAAATTAAAAAAAGAGGTTCAGAGAAATGTTAATTCTCTCTCCAAAATAATCGGGGGAAAGAAAGCCCAGGTTTTAAAAGAATTAAAAAGAGAAATGCAAAAGCTCTCAAGGGCACAAAATTTTGAAAAAGCGGCAAAAATCAGAGATCAAATCAAAGCGCTGGAAATGGTTTTAGCCCACGCTAAAGTTTTTGAGGGATTCTATCCCAGTCAAAAAATAAATTGGCTTCAAATTCAAAAAAACTTGCAAAAAATATTAAAAACTAAAAAAAATATTGCAAGAATTGAGGCCTACGATATTTCTAATATTCAGGGCGAGGCCGCCACTGGCTCAATGGTAACTTTTATTAATGGCTTTCCTGATAAAAGTCAATATCGTAAATTCAGAATTAAGTACGCTGGGAAATCCCGCACCAGAGCGAAGCCCGGCACTAGAGCAGAGCTCAGTGCTGGACAGTCCCGAAGTGAGCTTCGCTCTACTTCGGGGCTCGGTGCGGGACTAACCCCGCACCGAAACGAAGTTTCTGGTGCGGGGCCAAATGATATTGCCATGCTTAAGGAATGTTTAATTCGAAGAATTAAACATTCGGAATGGCCCTATCCAGATTTAATTTTAATTGATGGTGGGATCTCGCAGCTGAATGCTGCGAGAAAATCCAAAATCCAAAATCTAAAATCCAAAAAAATTCCTCTAATTGCTTTAGCTAAAAGAAAAAACGAACTGTATATTGAAGGACAAAAAAAGCCGATTTTGCTTAAAAGTTTGTCTCGGGAAATTTTTAATTTAATTTTACAGCTCCGAGACGAAGCTCACCGTTTTGCAATTTCTTACTATCGAAAATTGAGAAAAAAAGCTTTGATTGACCCAGAATAACATTTTGTCTAAACAACCTTGGACAAAATTTGTCTAAGGGCGTAAAATAAAATAATGCGAAGACTTTTCTTGCAAATCATAGCCGGAATTTTGGGATTATGGTTAGCAAGTAAATTTGTTCAATTTTTACCCTGGGTAACTCCTCCCGGAGTAAGAATTGAAGTTATTCCCGGTCAATCTAGTTTATTCGGAATAAACTTTACAGCTGTCTGGCAAGTTTTGATTTTAATAGGATGCGTCTTTGGTTTTGTTAATTTTTTTATAAAGCCCGTCTTAAAATTCATCACCACGCCAATAAGGGCCCTAACTTTTGGTTTATTTACTTTAATAATCAATATGGCTCTGGTCTGGATAGTGGATGTTTTGTTTCCAGAACTAACCATCCCGGGAATAGTTGCTTTGTTTTGGACTACGATTATTATTTGGATTCTGAATTTTCTATTGTTAAAGTTTCACAAAAAAGTATAAGAGCCTGCTCGCTTCGCTCGCAGGCTCTTGATTCGCTAATGTATAAATATATAATCTTGAATTAAGAACCTGCTCGCTTCGCTCGCAGGCTCTTGATTCGCTAATGTATGGATACCTTGTCGGGTGGTGGGTGGGTTGTAGTCTTGAATTAATCCGAATGTAACTTATGACAAATCCTTTAGTTATTGCTCAAATAGTAGTTTCGGCTCTATTAATAGCGGCCATTCTCCTTCAGCAAAGAGGGACCGCTTTAGGATCTGCTTTTGGACAGGAGGGAGGATATTACGGCACCAGAAGAGGAATTCAGAAAAAGCTATTTTGGGTAACCGTAGCCCTGGGAATGGTTTTTATTCTTTTGGCTTTTTTAAACCTTCTTTTCTAAAAATCAACGAATTTACGAATCAATACGAATTTACGAATATCTATATAATTAACGAATTCGTATATTCGTAAAAGATTCGTTATTCGCTGATGCTTTTTGAAGCTCAATTATCAAAAAATCTTAAAAATTTCAGAAAGAATTACTGATTTTCCGCAGGAAATAAGGTATAAAATAGACCAGATTAAATTTTACTGGTCGCATTTTAAGTGGCCTAAATTTTGGCAGTGGAAAAAAATCGGCGGGGTTTTAAATAAAAAAGAGAAAATCGCTCTTTTAATTTTTCTTATATTGTTTTTGGGGTCTGTGTCTTTTTTAATTATTAATTTTTATCTCACCCACACCCATTTTGTTCCGGCTCGGGGCGGAAAATACATAGAAGGAGTAATAGGTAGCCTAAGATTTATTAACCCAATTTATGCTGATTTTAGCGACGTAGACCGAGACCTGGTAGAGATTTTATTTTCAGGATTAATGAAATATGATAATCAGGGTCAAATTGTGCCGGATTTGGCTGAAAAAGTGGAAATCAAAGAAGAAGGAAAAAAATTTGAAGTTTATTTAAAACCGGATGTTTTTTGGTTGGACGGCAAAAAAATTACCGCCGACGATGTAATCTTTACCATAAAAACTATTCAGGATGCAGATTATAAATCTCCCCTAAGAATGAATTGGCTGGGAGTAAAAATAGAAAAAATTTCAGAAACTGCAATTTGCTTTACCTTAAACAAACCCTATAGTGCCTTTTTAGAGAGGTTAACCGTAAAAATAATACCCAAACACATCTGGCAAGATATTTCTCCTCAAAACTTTCCTCTTTCTGTTTTTAATTTAAATCCGATCGGAGCCGGAGCTTTTCGGCTAAAAACATTAAAACAGTCAGATAATGGTTTTATTCAATCAATCACCCTTGAACCCAACCCGTTCTATCACGAAAGAAAACCATATCTTTTAGAAGTTTCCTTCGTTTTTCTTGATGGACCCCAAGACTTAATTGCCGCCTTTAAAAACGGGGGGGTCGATGGTTTTTCTCCGGCTTCCCTTGAAAATCTTTCCCAACTTGAATTATATTACAAGCCAGCAAATGCCATCCTTAATTTATATTCTTTTTCTCTACCCAGATATTTTTCGGTATTTTTCAACCTTGAAAAATCTAAAATTCTAACCGAAAGAAAAATAAGGGTAGCTCTTAATTACGGAACAAACAAAGAAAAAATTCTTACCGAAATCTTGGGAGAAAAGGGAGAAATTGTTCACTCCCCCATTTTGCCAGAGATTTATGGATTCAGTCCCCCAAAAAATTTTTATGATTTCAATTTAGAAAAGGCAAAAGAAATTTTAGATGAAGCCGGGTTTAAAGAAGCGGAAAGCGGTCAAAGACAAAAAATTATTAAAAAAGAGCCTTCTTTTAAGTTTGAGAGCAGGCTTGAGTTGGGAAGTCAAGGAAAAGAGGTAGAAGAACTTCAAAGGTGTTTGTCTCAGGAGCCGGAAGTTTATCCCGAGGCCAAAATTACGGGTTTTTTTGGTCCCGAAACCAAAGAGGCAGTAATCAGATTTCAAGAAAAATATTATCAGGATATTTTGAAACCCTGGGGACTTAAATCAGGAACCGGAATTGTCTGGAAGACTACCAGACCCAAACTAAATGAAATTTGTCAAAAATCCGAAGTGGAGTTAATCCCCCTTAAATTTTCTCTAATTACGGTGGAAGATCCCCTATTATTAGGAGTAGCCAATTTATTAAAAAATCAGTGGAAAGAGCTGGGGGTGGAGATTGAGGTTAAGAGCTATCCGGAAATTGAAAAAGACTTTATCAAACCAAGAAACTACGAAATGCTATTATTCGGAGAAAGTTTAGGGGTAATCCCCGATCCCTTTCCATTCTGGCACTCCTCCCAGAAAGAAGAGCCGGGCCTGAACATCACCAGATATAAAAATAAAACCGCGGATAAATTGTTAGAAGAAGGAAGGGTCAGTTTAGACCCAAAAGAAAGAGCTCAAAAATATCAAAATTTCCAAGAAATTTTAATTGAAGACGCCCCCTGTGTATTTTTATTCAATCCTGATTATTTATATCTTGTCCCAAAAAAGATAAAAGAAATAAAGGAAGGAATAATTGTCGACCCATCAAAAAGATTTTTAGATATAGAAAATTGGTATATTAAAACTCGGAGAGCATGGAAATAAAATCAGAAAATAGAAAAAAGAAAATAGAAAATAGAAGAGCAGATATTCGGTATTTAAATGACATGAAGATGGTCCTTTATGATAAAAGTTGGGCTAAGAATGCTTCTAATCTTGAGCTCTATTATATGTATCGAGGGGTTAAACCCCCACACCTACTCATAGGTGGTGGGGGTAAAAAGGAAGGTACGCTGAGATACGATATTACTATCATTCCCCCGCGAATGTTGGGTAGAGAATTTGTCAAAACTAAAGGTCATGAACATTCTAATAATTACGAAGAGGTTTATCAAGTCCTCAAGGGTGAAGCTCTTTATTTACTACAAAAATACCAAAAAAACAAAATTCAAGATGTTTACACAATAAAAGCAAAGAGGGATAATGCCGTCATTATTCCCCCGGGTTACGGTCATATAACAATCAACCCTTCAAAAAAAGAACTTATTGAGGCTAATTGGTTAAATGAAAAATGCAAAAATATTTATGATTTATTTGTTAAAAAAGCGGGGGCTTGCTATTATTACACAAAAAATGGCTGGATTAAAAATAAAAATTACAAAAAAGTGCCAAAATTACGCTTTAAAAAACCATTAAAATCAATGCCAAAAGATCTGAGTTTCTTAAAATAACATCCCACATCGGAGAGGGGTCGGGACGGGTCGCGAGAGTTCTCCGCGAAGCGGAAACTCCCGACCTAGAACCTTTCGGTTCTCCCGTATAGGAAAATATAAGAACCTCGCTTCCAGCGAGAACCTTGATTCGCTAAGGTATTAAATATATATTCTTGAATTTAAAAACCGAGGGTTTTTAGAAGCGAGGCGAAGCCGAGCGCCCCGCTAAGCGGGGAGAGGGCGAGCGACTAACTTAGCAATACCACTGTATGGAAATTAAAAAAGCAATTATTCCAATCGCGGGCCTGGGAACTAGATTTTTGCCCTTAACTAAGGTTTTACCAAAGGAATTCTTTCCCCTGGTTGATAAACCGCTTTTGCATTATATTGTAGAGGAAGCAGTAAATTCTGGAATAAAAGAAATAATTTTGGTAACCAAACCAGGTCAAAATTTATCCTTAGATTACTTTAAAAAATCTATTTGGTGGGTCAGGTCGCGAAGAAAAAAGAAGAAAGAGGCCTTGGAAGAGTTAGAAAAATTAAACCAATTAGTTAAAAAAATTTCTTTTTCCCAAGTTTTCCAAAAAGAGTCTCTGGGAGACGGCCAGGCAGTGCTTATGGCAAAAAAACTGATAAAAGACGAAGCTTGTGCTGTTCTATTTTGCGATGATATAGTAGAATCAAAAACTCCGGCCCTTGAGCAGTTAATTAATGTTTTTCAAAAATATCGAACACCGGTTATAGCCCTATACGCCCTACCCAAAGAAAAACTGTCGTCTTATGGAATAGTCGATATCAAAAAAATGGAGAAAAACCTATATGAAATCAAGGGGATTTCAGAAAAGCCCTCTTTTGAATCTGCACCGTCTAATTTAGCCATAGTTGGAAAGTATATAATTACTCCGGAAGTTTTTCACTTTTTGGAAAAACCATCTTTGGCGGCGGGAGAAATAAGATTAGCCGGGGCCTTTAATCAAATGATAAAACGAGGCAAAAAAATTTTTGGTTGCCAGATTGAAGGAAAATGGTTAGAGTGCGGAGATAAAATTAGTTATTTGAAATCTAATCTGTACTTAATGTTGAAACATCCCAGATTTAGTCCAGAACTCAAAAAATTTATCAAAAAAGAAAAAATTTTATAGAAGCGGGCATGGCGGAATTAGAAGACGCGCAAATTTATGAAACCACTAGGTAAACCTATTAAATGGAGTTCTGAAATAGCTTATGCTGTTGGATTGATTACAACTGATGGAAGTCTCTCTATCGATGGTTATCATCTTGATTTCACATCCACCGATACGCAGCTTATAAAGACTTTTAAAAAATGTTTAGGTATCAATAATAAAATCACTAAAAAATTAAGTGGCGTAGGGAATCTTTCCTTTCGTGTTCAATTTGGGAATATTATTTTGTATAAGTGGCTCCTGAAAATTGGTCTGATGCCCCACAAAACAGGAAGGCTTAAAGCTCTTAAAATTCCTAATCAATATTTTTTTGATTTCTTACGGGGTCATTTAGATGGAGATGGATATATCCGCAGACATATGGATCCAATTTATCCAAATAGTGAAAGGCTTTACATTTATTTTAATTCAGCGAGCCTTAAACATTTACAATGGCTTCGGCAAAAAATAAAATTTTTAATAAAAATTAGAGGATTTATTGAAAAGGCGGGAAGGGGAAGGGAATTTTCACTTGGTTTTGCCAAGAAAAATTCCCTAATATTATTACTTTATTTATATCCTACTAAGAACGTTCCCTGTCTTAAAAGAAAATACAAAATTATAAAAGATTTTTTATAAAAAGAATTGCCGAGGTGGCGAAATTTGGTAAACGCTATGGTTTCAGGAACCATTGGGAGAAATCCCTTGTGGGTTCAAATCCCACCTTCGGCACAGACATTTTATAGCCGAAAGGCTGTGGAGGTGCAAGTCCTCCTGCCCGCACTATGGAAAAACAATCTAATCTTCGTATTATTTTCCTCGGCGGCTTGGGAGAGATTGGTCGAAATATGATGCTCCTTGAATACGGAAGCTCGATTTTAATTATTGATATGGGACTGCGCATGCCAGAAGAAAGTATGCCCGGCGTTGATTATATTATTCCAAACATTTCTTATCTTCGGGGAAAGGAAAAAAATATTTTTGGGGTAGTTTTTACTCACGGCCATTATGACCATATCGGAGCGATTCCCTATCTAATTGAAAAAATCGGCAACCCCCCAATTTTTACTGCCGCTCTTACCAGGGAAATTATCTTAAAAAGACAAGAAGATTCTCCCAATCAACCCAAGCTCCAAATCCAAACCGTTAAAAATGGGGATAAAATTAATTTGGGACCATTTAAGATTGAATTTTTTAAACAAAACCACAATATTCCAGACAGCCTCGGCCTTTTTATTTCGAGTCCCGTTGGAAACATTCTCCACACCTCCGATTTTAAATTCGACCCAAATCCAATTTACGATACACCTACCGACTTAGAAAAATTAAAAAATTTTGGAAAAAGAGATATTTTGCTTTTAATGTCAGATTCGACCGGAGCCGAGGCAGAGGGACACTCCCTCTCTGAAAAGAAAATTATGGAAAATTTAGATGAGATTTTTAAAGAATCGAAGGGAAGAATCATTGCCGCTACCTTTGCTTCTTTAATCAATCGAATACAGCAAATTATTACTCTTTCTGAAAAGTATGGTAGAAAAGTGGCAATCGCAGGTCGCAGCATGAAAACCAATATAGAAATCTGCAAAAAATTAGGTTATATAAAATCTCAAAAGAAAACCTTAATTAAACCGGATAAAATTGCAAATCTTCCCGATGCTAAATTAACTTTTTTGTGCACCGGAGCCCAGGGAGAAGCAGAGGCGGTGTTAATGAGAATTGCCAATAAAGAATATAGATTCTTAAGAATTAAAAAGGGAGACTCGATAATCTTTTCTTCTTCAATAATTCCCGGAAACGAAAGAACGGTCCAGGTTTTAAAAGACGAACTTTATCGGCAGGGAACCAAGGTTTTTCACTATAAAATGATGGATATTCATGCCGGCGGTCACGCTCAAAAAGAAGAACTGGCCGAAATGATAAGAATCACGAACCCAAAATTTTTCCTTCCAATTCACGGCCAGTACTCGATGTTGGTGAATCATGCCGAAATTGCTAAATCCCAGGGAATCCCAGAAAAAAACATCGCCATTTGCGAAAATGGTGGAATTGTTAATTTAAGCACAAAGAAAATTTTTATAGAAAAAAGGCTGATTGAATCAAATTATGTAATGGTCGATGGTTTGGGAATAGGAGATGTGGGAAGGATAGTTTTAAGGGATCGTCAAAATTTAGCCCAAGACGGAATGTTTGTAATTGTGGCGGTAGTAGACAGAGCCACCGGTAAAGTTCGTAGTTCTCCAGACATAATATCAAGAGGGTTTGTCTATCTTAGAGAATCAAAGGAACTGCTGGCTGAAACAAGAAAAAAAATAATTGAAATTGTAAACAGGGCTGGAGGAACCGGCGGGGCAGTCAACTGGAGTTATATAAAGGACGAGATTCGAAATAAAATCGGGGATTTTCTCTACACTAAGACGCAAAGAAGACCAATGATATTACCCGTAGTAATTGAAGTATAAATTAAAACTTTACAACTTATAACTTACAACTTACAACAGTTATAGGTCATTGGTTGTTAGTTATTAAGTTGCGAAGAATTATGCGAGTTTTTAGTGGTATTAGGCCAACCGGCGAATTACATATCGGAAATTATTTAGGGGCCATCAAGCAGTGGATTGAACTTCAGAAAAACAATGAATGCATTTTCTGTATTGTTGATTTACATGCAATAACTACTCCTTTCGATCCGGCAAAGCTGCAAAAAAATATCTTTGAGGTGGCTACTGCTTATCTTGCCGTTGGTCTTGATCCGGAAAAGTGTATTTTTTTCATCCAGTCTCAGATAAAGGAACATTCAGAACTTGCTTGGCTGTTGGGCACCATTACTCCATTGGGAGAACTTCAAAGAATGACTCAATTTAAAGAAAAAGCTAAAAAGCATCCGGAATATATCAATGCCGGTCTTTTAAATTATCCTCTTTTAATGGCAGCTGACATTTTGCTTTACCAAACTGATTTGGTTCCGGTTGGCAAAGACCAACAACAACATGTGGAATTAACAAGGGAAATTGCCCGACATTTTAATGGAAAATTTGGAAAGGTCTTTAAAGAACCCAAAGTTATTTTGCCAAAAGTTGGAGAAAAAATTATGTCTTTGCAAAACCCAAAGAAAAAAATGTCAAAAACCGATGGAGACCTGCGAGGTTGTATTGACTTATTTGACACACCTGAAGAAATTCAGAAAAAAATAATGTCGGCTGTCACCGACACTGGAAAGGCAATAATTTATGACCCTCAAAAAAAACCAGGGATATCTAATCTTTTGACAATTTATTCCCTTTTCTCGGGAAAGACAATCAAAGAGCTTGAAAAAAAATTCAAAAACCGAGGATACGCCGAATTAAAGAAATCTCTGGCTGTGATTTTAATAAATTCTTTAGAGCCCTTTCGCCGAAAGAAAAAAGAATTATCTTTCAGGGAGGTTTACGTCAAAGAAATTTTAAAAAAGGGAAGAGGTCGGGCTGAGACTGTTGCCCAATCCACCATGCAAGAGGTCAGAAAACGAATGGGTTTGCAACAATAAATTTTTTAACAAAAATGTTCTTGGGAATAAATTTCAAAAAATTGGTAAACTCGTTTAAATTTGCGATTTCTGGCATAAAAATAGCATTTCAAGAAGAACAAACCTTCCGAATTGAAATTTTAATTGCAATTTTAGTGATAATTGCAATGTTTTATTTTAATCTATTGCTAATCGAAAGGATGGTCATTTTTATAATAATTTTTTTGGTATTAACGGTAGAGCTAATCAACTCATTGCTGGAAAGAATTTTAGACATTACCCTTCCTTTATTTGATATTCGGGTAAAAAAAATTAAAGACATCTCCTCGGCAATGGTTCTTTTTAGCTATTTTATAGCGATAATAATAGGAGCCTTGATATTTTTACCCTACCTCTTGACAGGTACCTAAAGTAAGTGTAAAATATATATTAAGCAATTTTAATATTTAATAGGAGGTGATTTAGATGGACTTAGAAGACGCACTGGCTGTTCAAAGAGCATTGAGAAAGAAAAGGTTCTTGGCTAATTTGGGCTTTAAAGTATTGTTGAAATATGAAAGAAAGCCGGGCTGGAATGGAGAATTACCATTTTATATGTTTAAGTGTCAAAACTGTAAATTATTAGTATGTGATTATCCCCATGGATTTGAAGAAAGACAGTATCTGTCGTGTCCAGAATGTGGAGAAAGGATTGACTTTGTAAGATTTTCTACCAAAATAAAAATGTTCTTTAGTATTTTATCCCTGCTCTTTCGACTAAGATTTAGTAGAAAATAATGGTTCAATAATAAAAAGAGGGCTACCTGGGTCCTCTTTTTCATTTAACCCGGTGTTAAAAAGCTTAGGTCTGAGAAATTAACTTGCTTAGTTCTTTTTTCTTTTTCTCCATTAATTTTTTTGTTTTAGCTTCAATTACCAATCTTAAAAGTGGCTCAGTGTGGGAAGGACGAACCAAAAACCACCAATCTTTAAAATCAACACGCAAACCATCTATTTCTAAAATTTTGCCATTAGAATAAAGATTTTTTAATTCTCGTATCTTCCTTTCTTTGTTTTCTACCTCAAAATTTATCTCCCCCGAATGGTAATATTTTCTGTAGGGCTTTATTAAATTAGAAAAACCTGCCCCTTTTTCTTTTATCTCTTTTAAGATTTTTAAAAGCACGAAAAACGGAACTTCATAAAACAAATTTTTTCCTAAATAATAATGACCGGATAATTCTCCAGCAAAAACAGCTTTTTCTCTCCTCATTTTCTCTTTAATTAGAGCGTGGCCAATTTTGTAACAAACAGGGACCCCTCCCTCTCCTGAAATTACTTCTCTCACAACATTGCTGGAACGAATATCATAGAGAATTTTTTCTCCAAATTTGTCTCTTAAAATAATTCTTGCCATCAAGGCAGTAATTAAATCCCCGGGAATCGCTCGGCCCATTTCATCAATAAAGACAATTCTATCTCCATCTCCATCCAGAGCAAAACCAAGGGTCGGTTTTTTCTTCCTTATCAGAGCTACAATATCTCCTAAATTTTGTTTTAAAAGAGGGTCAGGAACATGATTGGGAAAAGAACCGTCTGGTTGGCAATAAAGAGGATACACATTTGTTCCTGCTTTCTCAAGAATTTTAAGAGCTATTGGGCCCGCGACTCCATTTCCCGCATCAACGGCTACGTTTAGGGTCTTAAATTCATTTTTTTTCACTTTGGCCAATTTAAAAGTAAGGTTTAAGTAGGTTCTTTCAATGTTTTTCTTTATAATTTTTCCGCGAGCCCCGTTAGAAATCACATTTCTAACGGTGCTAGGAGAAAATGTTTTTTCTTTAGAGAAGGAATGTTTGGCAAGGTGGTTTCTCATCCAAAAAATTCCAGTATTTCCCGAAAGAGGAACGGCTTTTTCTCCAGTTAGTTTCAAACCATTCCAGGGATTAGGATTGTGGGAAGCCGTAATAATTGCTCCTCCGTTATAACCAAAATAAGAAACGGCGAAATAAAGCATTGGGGTGGTAATTAAACCAAAATCAACAATATCGCATCCCTCGTCGCGAATGCCTTCAGAAAATCCCTTAAATAGAATTGGGGAAGAGGGGCGGATATCTCTGGCAATTCCAATTTTTAATTTTTTCTTTTTTTGTTTTTTTCTTAAAAAGCAAATAAAACAACGGCCTATTTGATAAGCCAATTCTTCGTCGAGGTCTTGGGGATATATCCCTCTAATGTCATATAGTCGGAAAATTTCAGGGGGAGTTTTGGTGCGGAGATTAACTTTTTTCATCTTTAAAATTTTAATTGACCTTATTGCTTTTTTATTATAACATATTTCTATGGGTTTTTCAGTAGGTATCGTTGGTCTTCCCAATGTCGGGAAATCAACTTTATTCAAAGCTTTAACCAAAAAAGAAGTTGGTATCGCACCTTTTCCCTTCACCACGATTGATCCAAACGTGGGAGTGGTGGAAGTGCCAGACCAAAAACTAGAAAAGATTGCCGAAGTAATTCGGCCCAAAAAAGTTACACCAACTTTTATTGAATTTATAGACATTGCCGGATTGGTTAGGGGGGCTCATCATGGGGAAGGTTTGGGAAATCAATTTTTAGCCCAAATTAGAGAATGCGATGCAATTTTAGAAGTAATCAGGGCCTTTGAAAAAGAAGGAATTCCCCACGTTGAAAAAGGCATAAATCCAGCGAGGGATATCGAAATTGTTAAAACCGAGCTGATAATGAAAGATTTGGAAACCGTTGAAAAAGCCCTGCCGAAATTGGAAAAGGAAGAAAAAACAGGAGACAAAAAGACAATAAAGAAATTAAATCTTTTGAAAATGCTTAGGGAAAATCTATCTGCACAAAAGCAGGTGTTAAAAATGAATTTAGGAACAGAAGATTTTTCTCTAATTAAAGAGTTTCAACTTTTAACCGCAAAACCAATTTTATATTTGTTAAATATCCGGGGAGACGATACCTCCCAGTCTAGCTTTCTCAAAGAAACCAGAGAAAGCTTTTCAAACATTAATTACATATCTTTAGATTTAAAATTTGAAGAAGAGCTTTCAGAAATGTCAGAAAAGGAAAAAATCGAGTTGGGCTTACTCTCCAAACTTGACCAATTAATTGTTGCTTGCTACAATATTCTTGATTTAATTACTTTTTATACTGTGGCGGGAGGAAATGAAGTCAGGGCCTGGACTCTTGAGGCCTCAGCCAATATTCTAAGGGCGGCAGAAAAAGTCCATTCTGATTTTAAGGAAAAATTTATTCGCGGCGAGCAAATTTCTTGGGAAAAATTAGTGGAATCTTCGGCATGGACAAAAGCCCGTGAAAAAGGATGGATTCAAACCGTAGGAAAAGAGTATGTGGTAAGGAATGGGGATGTCATCGAGTTTAAAATCTAACTCTACAACTTACAACCAACAACTAATAACTAATAACTAACAATTTGTTGTAGGTTATAAGTTATTAGTTGTAAGGTTACCTTAAGGATATGAAGTATTACGAATTAACTTATTTAGCCAAACCCGATCTTTCTGAAGAGAATTTAAATGGACTGCAGAGAAAAATAACCTCATTTTTGCAAGACGGGAGCGGGGTTTTAAATGAATTAAAAAATCCAATTAAAAAAACCTTAGCCTACACCATTAAGAAACAAAAGGCAGCTTTTTTAGTTACTTTGGGTTTTTATGGTGAAGGCGGAAAGATTTGTGATTTTGAAAAAAAATTGAAATCGGAACCAGAAATTCTTCGTTATTTAATTGTCAGCAAAAAAGAGCAAACCTTAGCCGCAACTTCCGAAATGGAGCCCGCCAGGGGACGACGGGAAGATTGGATTTCTAAAAAATTTAAAAAGGTTCCTTCTGAAATTAAGAAACCAACGGAACCAAAGGTCGAGCTTAAAGAAATTGAAAAAAAACTGGAGGAAATACTTGGCGAGTAATTATATGAATTTAAATAAAGTATTTATTTTAGGAAATCTTACCAGGGATCCAGAGATTAGGGCCTTGCCTTCAGGTCAATCTGTAGCTTCTTTTGGAATGGCTACTAATCGTTTTTTTACCGACAAAAATGGACAAAAACAGCAACAAGTAGAGTACCACAACATCGTAGCTTTTGGGAAATTAGCTGAAACCGTTTCCAGTTATTTAACCAAGGGTTCTTTAGCCTTAATTGAGGGAAGGCTTCAGACAAGATCATGGCAAGACTCTTCCGGGAATAAAAGGACTCGTACTGAAATAATTGCTGAAAGAATTCAGCTGGGGCCAAAAGGATTTCGGGCTCAGGTCTCTCCCGACCAAACTCAACCAAGGGAGAGGCCTAAAGAAGATATTCCGATAATCGAAGAGGGAGAAGAGGAAATAGACGTAAAGGATATACCGTTATAATTTTAACTAATAAAAGGGTGAATTGTTATTTTTGTCAAAAAAATATTAAAGAAATTAATTACAGAGATGTCGAAACCTTGTGGAAATTTATTTCCGCATTTTACAAAATCAGGCCCAGAAGAAAAACGGGAGTCTGTACTAAACACCAGCGGAAACTATCTCGAACTATAAAAAGAGCAAGGCAAATGGGTCTATTACCATATACACCTAAGTAGATATAAGAACCTGCCTCGCTAACGCTCGGCAGAACCTTGAATCGCTATTGTATAAACATATAATCTTGAATTAAGAACCTGCCTCGCTAACGCTCGGCAGAACCTTGATTCGCTATTGTATAAACATATAATCTTGAATTTGGATAATAGATATT
>Ga0100388_10001391_pt1 | contig 21334 bp, 32 predicted proteins | sample CryGeymeta201512_FD_81536 | JGI IMG/M metagenome (GOLD analysis project Ga0100388, IMG submission 81536) | Groundwater microbial communities from Crystal Geyser aquifers in Utah, USA - Crystal Geyser metaG 2015-12 | ecosystem: Environmental > Aquatic > Deep subsurface > Groundwater | place... | reverse complement strand
AGAAGAGCTTCATAGTTATCTATAATCCCTTCCAGTAAGTCTCTATGCACTAACTGGTCTGTTTCGTGCATTCCGGTATTGCTTATATGGGTTCTAAGTAAGTCCTTCCTAATGGCTATACATTCTCTTAGTGCCTGTATTGGATGCTTTAATTCATCTTTCATTTTGATTCTCCTTAACATGGGTTGAATTTGTGTTACGTCCGTTACTGCATGGTCAACACTGTATAGATGAAGAATCAAAGGCGCAAGCGATTTGTCAAAATAAGTTTGATGAAAGGTTAAAACGGAATATCGTCACCCTCGTACATAGCAGGATCAGGAATATCGAAGGGGTCGGAATTTGCTGTATTAGTAAGGGGATTCAGACGAGCTGCGGAGCGAATGCCTGCGTCCGTTGTTGGTGGCGCAGACGGAACTTCTTGCGTCCCGAATGCTTTTCCATCAAAACAATGTGCCATGATTTCCGGATATTGTTTGTTAATCCAGATTCGAAGATGTGTTGCTGCCATGACTGTGTCAGAAATTTCCAGTGCCCCATCTGTGCTTTCTGGGAACGCTGCTTTGCTGCGCTCGCGCCACCAGTGCCTTGCCTTGCGCTGTGCGAATCCTTCATGTTCGACGCACACATATTCGCTGAATGAACGAAGCCCGCAATAGTAAGTCACTTTCATCATAGGTGGGCGCCCAGCTTTTTCATGCCTGCTGTAGGTAATATGATCGACCTTGAACAGCTCCACAACAGGGGCATCCCCGCGCAGAAGCTGGTCGCTCGCTGCCGTCATTTTGATTTTGACTTGGAAACTAAATTCCGCTCCGCAGTAAGAACAGTGAGTGACGCTGGCGTGATTGTAAGTCGCACAAGCTCCACACAGTTTCACAGGTGCTTCGCCTCCTGCCTTGTCGCCCTTCTTACGAGGAATCATTGGGTCGTTGATAGGCCCTAGCCTACGGGTGTTGCCTGCAAAGTCCAGAACAAGACAATTCTCTTTCTTGTATTCGTCACACTGGAACGGGCGTGTCCCGCGCCCTAGCATCTGCACCCATAACACGGTCGACGCGGTGGGCCGCAGAACAACGATGCAGTCAATGGCAGGGAAGTCGAATCCTGTGGTCAGGACATTGTTGTTCACCGCTGCCTTGTATTTGCCCAGCTTGAAATCCCGAATCGCTGCGTCGCGTTCTGCGTTACCCATCTTACTATGAATGGCCACAGTGGGGATTCCCATATCGTTCATCATTTCCGCAATGTTGCAAGCGTGCTCCACACCCGAGGCGAATACCAGCCAATGGCGTCTGTCGTGGGCTAGTTCCATCGCTTCCTTGATTGCAGCAAACGTCACCTCTTGTTTGTCAACGGCGTGCTGTAACTCTGATTGAATGAATTCACCGCCCCGCATGTGTATTCCATCCACGTCCAGCATCTGCTTCGTTTGGCGTGGAATAAGCGGAGCAAGAAATCCCTCTGCGATAAGGCGGTTAAATGCGTGCAGACCAGTGATGTCAAAACAGATGTCCGTGAATATACCGCCTTTCGTGATTTGCCCAGTGCCTAGCCTCCATGGTGTTGCTGTAAGACCAATCACCTTGATATGCGGGTTGAACTTGCGCAAGTCTGCAAGGAACTTCTGATATAGGGTTTCGTCGCTGGGGCCCACCATATGAGCTTCGTCAACCACGACGATATCAATGTGGCTGAACTGGTCTGCTTTCTTTGCGACAGAACCGATTCCAGCGAATGTGATTTTACGGTGCGATTCCTTGCGGTTCAACCCCGCGCTATAGATACCAGCGGGAGCTCCTGGCCACAGTGTCATCAGCTTCTCGTAATTCTGCTGAATAAGTTCTTTCACGTGCGTCAACACCATCACGCGCTGGCTTGGGTACTGGTGATAGATAGTTTGAAGGAACATCGCAATGATGACAGACTTGCCTGTTCCCGTAGGGAGCGCCAGCACGGGGTTTCCTTGCTGCGTTGCGAAATATGCGTAGAGACTATTGACAGCCTCTATTTGATAGGAACGAGGCTGCAACATCAGAACACCTCGTACTTGTCACAGCCCGTGAGCTGGATACCTTTTCCGAGTACAGGATTCTCCCATTGCCCAGGCTTGTTGCACACCCAAGTCCCGTCAAGTTCGGCGGAACTAAATTTGCATGTCCTGCAATTGTGAGCAGGGACGCCCTTGAGGTGGCAGACGGGTTTGTGGTCACACCATGTACAAGCGAACCAGCCTGGAGATTGACTAATCTTAGCAGGAGCTTCCTTCATCATAATAATTTGGCGCGCTCTGTCAATGAACTGATCAGCGGTAGCAGTGTCCAGATGAACAATCTCAAAATAGAAATCATCGTCATTCTTATTCACCGCGCCGTAAAGCGCAACCGCGAGACCCATCTTTCTCATGTAGGTCTGCATCTGCACATAGTGCTCAAACTTTGCAGCGCGAACACCTTCCGCCACAAGTTTCTTGAAGGACTTATCATTGTGAGTTTTGAACTCTAAGAGACACGGTTGCTCAGGCGCGAGGTCTGGAATTCCTATCCCGACACCATCACCAGACCCTCCAAAGTGACCGCCCACATCGCTGATGCGAAACTGTTTTCCATGTTCGTCTTGTTGATATACACGAACACCGATGGTGAGCAGCGCAGCAATAAAGCGCCCCTCTTCCAAGTGCCCGCGATTAAACAGACGCAGAATACGCCCACCGAATTTCGGAATTGTAGTCCAGTGAAAGCCATACCAGATAGCACGACCACATTGCCCACCAATAACGCTGGCGCCTAGGTGTGCGCGGAATGGATCGTCGTGCCCCCTGTAGGCGTCACCAATGTGGGGAAGTACCTGTTGCAAGTGCTGACGATACGATGCGCCTTGGTCTGCCGCGATTGCTTTTTCTATTGCTTGCATCGTCTTGACAGCGGTGTTGATATTTGCCATTTGTGTCTCCGGTAGTTGAATGAGGGCGGGTCTCGAATTAGTCACTCAACGCCTAGTTGAAAGAATAAAACCGCCCTCCTTCAACTACCCTCTTTCGAGGGTAGGAACTGCCACTTCTTTAAGGCGCCGGAGCTGCCCAAGGAGGTGTCGCGCCTGGAGCCGCTGCTGGAGCAGCAGAAGCCATCCATGGCGGAGTTGCGCCAGGTTGAGCTGGTGCCGCTGGTTGAGCTGGTGCCGCTGGTTGAGCTGGTGCCACAGCAACAGGAGCAGGAGCAGGAGCAGCGGGCGCGGCTGTCCAAGGTTGTTGCGCTGCCGGAGCTTGCCATGCAGGAGCAGCGGCAGCAGGAGGCGGCGCAGGCTGTGCGGGTGCCATTGCCGGTGCTACTGGTGCGGCCCAAGGTGCGCCGCCTGTTGCTAGTGCTGCGCCCACTGCGTCAACTTGTTCATTGATGTTTTTGAACGCGCTGATTTCATTGCTGGCTTCGTAGTCACCTGTCGCTGCGCGAACCTTGACCTTGATTTTCAGCGGATGACCGTGGAGCTGTTGACTGTCAGCGACTTGGATAACACCGACTGAATGACAGATGGAGCTCAGTTGCTTGTATGCGATTTCCTGGGCGACCGGATTGGCATTGCGCAAGTTCAGGCGGGTGAAAACTTTACGGTTGGCGTACTGACCGTCCAAGATGTTGAAACGGGTTTCCAAATACGCGCCGAGCCCGTCTTTGGTAGGTTTCATTTCAGACTGATCGATTGCGGCGTTATACCAACCCGCTGGGATTGCGTCGACTGAATCTGCTTGTGGAACATTTGTTGCGTCAAAATTAAGTTGTGCCATTTTTCAAACTCCTAGGATTTTGTTAAAGATGTGTGTCAGGTGAGGTTGTTCCACGGGGGCAAGGGCACCGGACCTATCCTTTGCCTCGTACTGCAAATCAGGTTGAGTCTGGAGAAAGCGGTAGGACTCACCCTGTGTAGTCTTGTTGATACCGAGCCGAAATACTTCATCAAAGAAATATGGGAGCTTCGGCCCGAGCTTGTTTCCGGGCATAGCGGGGGCATACTTAATCACACCCGTCAGCTCGTCTTTCGTTGGTTCCATCTTGGCGCTCATATAGATATTTCGGCCAGGAAGGTCACGGAACATGCGAATCGTCGTTTCCATCTTTTCGATGAGCTCTCCGTATGCTTGGCGCGAGTCTTTAACCTGCCTCTTTGCATTGTTGAGCACAACTTCAGCAATCTCGCTCAAGCTGTCAATGCAGATAGTTTGGAACTGTTTCGCTTCATTGCTGCGTTCGCACCATGCGTAGATATCACGCAGGTCATCCACGTTGGCAACTTTTGCCATAGGCATTGCAATGCTCCGCAAGGATAGTTCCCCGCCTTCTGCGGAGATAAGAAATGGCGTTGGCGCAGTGCTCGTGAGGACTGTCTTTCCAGTACCCGCTCCGCCATATACCAACACTTTGACACCGTTCAATTGAGCGGCTTTGTCAGTAGTAGTGAAATTCAATGCCATTTGTATCTCCTAGTGAACTCGTATTGCTACGGTGAAAACATTTTAACAGAGCGCCCAACTCTCTGTTTTGATTACATATCAGTCGGGCTTCGTAGGGACTGGAATGTCGGGAAGCGGGGTTTGTCTTTGACCCCATGCGGGAACATCTTAAACTTGACAATCTGTTCAAGTAGTAGCTCGGGATTGTTGAAGAACTTTACCCTGTCTTCGTGGAGCATTCTACCCGCGCCAACCTTGACAATTTCCCCCACCTTTCATAGCGTAGTTCCGTTCGAAACAACATCCGCAAGCATGCGCGCCATCCTTGCGCCAACCATACCATTTGGAACCATGTTTTCTTGATGTGAGGAACGGAACTGCAAGCCTAGCTCGTTAAGCTGTGCATCATTCCCGTTCATTTCGCCTTCAAGGATTTCAGTGACCACAATCTCCGCGTCAATGAATCGCTTAATGCGGAGCAGCCCTCCCTCGCGCACAGTGGAGCGCCCCTGCTTGTGCTTCCCTTCTGGGTCACGAATGATAGTACCTTCAAACCCCATGTCCAAGCACTTCTGGTCAAACGCAAGAAGCTCATTTAGTGTGTGGCACAGCACAGACGGAACGACGCGCAGATGTTGTGCGGGATGCGGGGCCCCTCCGTAGTTGCGAAGGTCATTCACTCTTGTGCTAAGACACTCCCATCTTTTCCAGTAAGGAAGGTCTTTCGTTTGTTCAGTGATATAGTCAAAGGCCCACCAAAGAATGAACGGTTGGCCTTCGATGGTGCTCAATGCACTTGTGGTTAGCCTGCAGAGGTCAGGGTGCGTCTCCCGTTCTGCTGCCATTTCCCCGTCAAAGCCAATCAGGTCGGTGTGGCTGAAGAACGTTGTCGTGTAGAAGTTGGCATGTTTCTTCAAGCTGCGCCCAGTCAACGTTCCGTTCATGTTAAGCGAACGCACGCCATCAATCTTGGGTTGAGCAATCACAGGGAACCGAATCTTCGACTCCTCGTAATCGCTCGCCAGCATTGGTTTGACGGTACTCATTTCACTGGAACCATTTCATGGCGCAAGTTACCGCGCAAGTCGGTGAACACAACCAGCATAGGCGGGCACTCATAATTCAGCGCCTTCGCTAGTTGATAGACAACTTTCTTGGGCAGAATGCACTGATGAACTTGGATTTGTGGTTTCATACAGTAACACCTCCGAAAGTATAGGAATTTCCAGGAGCAAATCCATTCATTTTGTCAAACTCCCTAATATATGTCAACGTCATTTTCGTTCTTTCCACGTGATCCGCAAAGAGCCACGTAACTTTGTCGAAAACGGGGAAGTGATGGAAAGACACTGAAATTTTTGGTTTTCTAAACTTCTTAGGCGCCTTGGGCTTTGTAGTTCTCACGCTTGTTCCCCTGCTTTCTTTGCCTTCGCAGGCAATACGATTTCCAGCGCGGGTGAACCAGGCTTCACAATCAGAACTTGATCAAAGAGTTGCACCTGTTCAGCTGTCAGCGTGCGGTATTCCTTGAGCACGAGCGACGGTTTGTATTGAACAAGGTCATCCGCCTTGATACCAGCTTTCACCAATTGCGGACGCAGAGCTCCTAGAGCGCCTAGGTCAACTTCGCGGTTGATGGTGTACTTACCCTTCAGAATCCAACCGGCGGCAAGCGGTGCGTCGTTTGTGCCTTCTTTGGGGGCTGGGAAGTATGCAGCAAAGATCTTCTGGCGCAGGAGCATTTCCGCCGCTTTGACTTTGTTTAACTTCTGCTTCAACCTGTCCCATTCAACAAGGTCTTCAGGAGTCACTGTGTTTGCCGGGATATTAGTCATTGTCGCCACCTTCGCTACCAGTACCAACGACCGGCCCTTTGTCTGCGCGCTGCTGTGCAGCGGTGTCCGAATATGCCATGCTGGCACAACTTTGGTAATTCATAGTGGGCTCCTTTAGTTAAGTTATGTTCGTTATATTAACGTGACGCATGTTACGTCACAAGTTTTAATTGACATCAGGAAGACTGACAATGCGGTAGGCTTTTCCATGAAAGTTCCATTCTACCGGAATCTTGTCTTTCGGTATCTCAACAAGGTATCCACTATCCGCCAAGCTCTTGATTGTCATGTCCAGCGCAGCGGATTGACCTGCTCGGTGCTTGGCAAAAGAGTTCGTTCTCTGCAACCGAATCTGAAGATATCTGCGAGCGACTACACCCGCCTTGCGCATCTCCTCAGGCACCTTGTATCCAGGCGCAATTTTGTTCCGTAGGTATTCCGACAACAAGCTCAACAGCTTGCGCTCGCGCACCATATCACCGTCACCGACATCACCTTCCGCCATCTTACGCCCCATGATTTTAATATCACGTCTTACAAGGTTGAGCGCCCATTCAGCGTGCTCTTTGGATACAACGGGGTTCATATGATTGTCTGCCGCGGCAAGCAGAGCGGACACCTTCAAAGTTTTAAGGTGAGCACGGTTCCACATTTGGCGCCATGACTCGTCTTCCGTCCCGTTGATTTGTTTGTCACACTCCTTGTCAAACTGGTCAACCAAGTCTTGCGCAGCTTTGGCCATAACAACGTCCTGAAACCCGTCAAACTTCGTGTCAACAAAGTTAATGAGGTTCTGCATGTGTTCCACGAACCCTTCAGGAAGTGCCTGGTCTTGTGCGGTGTTGAGTTCAGGCCGCAGACCCGCATATTCCACAACAATGAAGCGCGACATGAATCCGTCTTGCATCATTGTATTCGTAAGAGCTTCATAGAATGTGTCAGGTGTTGTTTCGCCAATCATACTGTAGGCGACACCGTCTGTAGATTTAACGTCCTTTTCCTTGTCGCTGTACCCAATCCCGCCAACAATAGTTCCCGCGCCAGACTTCTGGTACAGGTTCGTCATCACTGTGCGCAAGGACGACATAGGCCCCTCATTGTGGTCATCTGACATCTTGCGCAGCTTGCGCCCCCACTCCCCCGCGACATTGCAGAAGCTCTTTCGGTCACTGATAGATTTGACCAGCGCGGGGCCTGACGCATAGTCTGCGAAATCAATGTAATGGCTAACGCTTGGGCATGTCAACAACAAGGAGTGAATCATTTTGCTGATGCCACTGTGCATCGCTTCCTTCCCGATAGCACTGCGAGCAACAAGAACGATATATAGGTTCAGCCCGCTGCCGCTGATATTGTACGCACGTCCGCAGATGCCGGAAAAGAAGCCCAGTGCGGAAACGATTGCAACCTCCTTCACGGGGCGCGGCGCAATGGAATAGAACCACTGCGCAACGAACCCGATGATGCCGGGAGGCCATTCCAATGTGGACGGGGTATCAACAGGAAGCAACTTCGATGGAGCAGCGCGCTCCACAAGTTGCACAGCGTTGGCCTGTGCCTGCGCGACCTGTAAGTCCTCACGCTGCTGACGACCGCGAATCATTGCCAGCGTGCGGTCGATATAACGGTTGTTCTTTTGCGCCTTGTCGCGTTGCCCAAGACCTGACAAACGAAACAGCCTGCGCACCTGTTCATTCGAGCGCGTGTAGAAGCACAGCATGGAGAGCAAGGACAGGTCTGCTTCAGACTGTGAAGGATATTGCATTGCTTGCCAATCCCCTAACCACAAGGCTCTGAACTTGTCACCGTTGCTTGCGTCCGCTGCTTTCTGCCACAGCTCTTCGTCTGTTACCTTTTCTTCTTGCTCAACTAGCTCAATATGATTTGTCTGTGCAGCGGCGCGGATTTCTGCAACAAGCAAGTCCAGCAACTCCTGGCGGTGCTCAACAGGTTTGGACAACACAGCGTCACCCGTGCATATCATGAACCGCTGCCCGCTATATACCTCCACACCGTCGCGCCTGCAACCTGTGCCCACCTTACCCTTGACCCAGATGTGCAGGCCCTTACCGCTCCGGCTGCGCTCAGTGTAGCTGTCAAACGCTTGCACGATTTTCCAGAAGCGTTCGATCTGCTCAGGTGAGGTATCGTCTTTGACGTCAAGATCAATACAGGTAAACGGGTCATCTTCAGAAAGGATGAAACCAATACCAGCCCCACCTCCCCATTGAGCAGCCGTCAGCGACGCGCTATACCAATCGGACCACGTTGAGGGAGCTGTTACTGAAGCACGCTGTCCACCTGTTGTGAAAGGGCTTTTGTCAGGTGCAGCGATGCACCATTTTGGAACATACCGAAGCTCTTCTGGTATGCGTTCCCATTGAGTTGGAATCATGCAACAATCCCTCGACGGGCATCCAGTACCATCTTCCAGGCGTTGAGGTAAGGAGTCACCTTATCTCTCTCCCAGATAAATATCTTTCCTTGGATGTCAATCGGGTCGGGCAGCTTCTTTGTCCTGCGTGCGGATAAAATGCTTGTGCGGGTGACGTTCAGCGTCTGCATTATCTCAGAGCTCGTGATATACTTCTCGTTAAACTTCTTCTGCGCTTCATTAAGAGTTGTCATTGTTGCTTCCTTTGTTGTGATTGCGGTGCATTGTACGTGGCTCACTTTATGACTGCAACGTGCGTTATGGCATCCACTTCGGAGCACCGGCCGTTTCTAGCTCGTGCAACTCTTGGCGAAACTTGTCTGCTACCGCTCTGGCTTCTAGATATTGCTGTTTCTTTTCCGCAACGAGTGAACGGTAAGAAGCACACTCGGCCAGCCAGGCATGGTAGCGTTCAGCACGCGCTTCTTTAGTAGCATGAGCCTCGGTATTCCGCGGCCGCCCCCTGCCGTTTTTAGTGCCCCCTGTTGCGAGTACAGCGGGGTCAGCACGCGCTGTTTCATAGGTACAGTACCGAAGAAACGATTCTGCGTCTGAAACGAGGAAGAATTTATCGTAAGGCCACCAATCCTCCCCGTCTGTGAAGACGTAAAACTGATTCTTAATATAGGGCAATGCTTCCATTCGCCGCGCAATGCGTGCATCAATGCTTTCAGTGTGTATTTCACCGCTAACGAATGAAACTTCCGTGAATAAATTGCGGGGCAGCTTTCCGAACGCTTTACACTGATAGATGATTTTATTCTGGCTATGTGTATTCGTTGGCCACAGGGATAACGGGAAGCCCACCTCTTCGAGCTTGGCTTGTATTTCCGCAGACCATTGTTCGCGGTGCTCGTTGAAGTAATCGTTGCCCGAAACTGCTCCTATAAGATGTGCAGGAGCAGCTCCGCTGCCTAGGTTGATGTCATACATGGTTATGCCTTTCTAAATACTTCATAGAGTTCGTGTTCTTCGTGCTTTCTAACTCCAAACGATTTACCTTGTTTTTTCCCTTGTGTGGATATCCAAACCCTGAACGCTTGTTCCCCTGATTCTACATCTGTTGGAACATAAAAAGCCTCACCTATTTCCAGCTGAATAAGAGGGTAAGATTTTCTATCCCGCTGGTCAGAAAGGCGCGTGACTTCATATGTCTCGGACGTATTGTCACGTCGACAGGAAAACATGCAGCCCAAAGTTCTTCCCATTTCTGCACAGTGAAGACGAAACCTTCTGTCGTTGTAAATTGTATGAAAGTCCATGTAGAAACATTCCCCATCTTTTAGATTTTCAAACGGGCCTGTCGGGTAACGCGGTTCCCTGAATTTTCCCTCTTGTGTAACGACGAACGGTAGCATTGTGAACTCCTTTGTAGGTGTGAGCGCATTATAAAAGGCTAATTATTGACGTTACTATAAGTTTTTGAAATTAACTTAGTTACAGCCCCCCCTCCCTTATACCTTCTTTTATTTTCGGTGGTGGCCCCCTAAGTATCACCACCACTGAAAAGAAAAGACTCTCTATTCACTTACTAATTACTAATTTATATATATTTTTGTTGTATATATAGTAAGGAACCCCTTAATGCTGCTAGTGGTGAAGGAAATTAGCCTTCCTTCTTTTTTGTTCGTTTATTATTTTATTTCACCCGAAAAAACTGCATTAGCCCAACGTAAAATCGGCGATCTTTATCGCGTCACCCCGAAATCGAGTATTTTCTGTGAATTGTGAATGTTTAAGGAATAACAGGAACGGCGTGCTGTTCCTCATTTGTAAAATTAGCCTAGATTTATAAGTAGCGATAATTTCCGAGTCGGTAGGGGCGGCACACAGCCCACCACCGATTAAAAGACGCTCACTGTGGTCATAAGTGACACGCGTTTGCATTCAAACTTAGTCACCGCTACACTGCGTTATCACAACAAAAGGAATAACCTATGAGTGAACAATCTAGGCGAATGTCGCTTGTGGAAGCTGTAACGAACACAGCGGTCGGATTTGTGATTGCATATTTTGCGCAGATATGGTTCTTTGCTTGGGCAGGAATTGCAATCACTGACAGCCAGAATATGGCGCTGGTATTGTTTATGACTGTGGTCAGTGTTGCGCGTTCGTATATGCTGCGCAGACTGTTCAATAAGCAACCAGAATGACGCCCGCTTGTCGTTAAGGTTGTTCCTGTTATGGTGTACGACCCACAATGCACAGGGAACCGCGCACAGTTTGATGAGGAGTCTGCGTGAAGGCTCCCGATGGACATAAAACATGCGAACGTTGCAAGACACATTGACCGAAAGAACAGTTCACGGAAACAGGAGAAGTCTGTTATCCTTGCAAGCGTGCATCAACGTTCAAGAGTGAAGAACGTAAGCTGTTGGCACAGGTAGAGTTCTATCAACGTAAGTTAGACGAATATAGGAGGGAATATGGAAGACGAATTGCCTTGGGAAAAAGATGACAGGCTAGAGAAAAAACAGGAGCATGAAGAGGAAGCAGGTGAACAGAAATACCAGCGTCAGAGGGACAGCGAATATGATGGGATTTGAGGTGGCGGTGATGTGCCTTGCGCTCAACGTCTTCAAGGAAGCACGGGGTGAGCCACCCATCGCACAGCAAGCGGTCGCACTGGTGACATTGAATAGAGCTAAGGCAAAGGACGGCAACATTTGCAAGGTTGTCTTCGAGGCTCGTCAGTTCAGTTGGACGATTACAGACGTTCGGAACGGTGTACTATTGCGGAATAAGCGACCTGACAAACGTTCAGCGGAATGGAAGAGGGCAGAAGCGTCCGCACGCCAGGCGTTGTATATGAAAGACTTCACAGGCGGCGCCACACACTACCACGAAGTGACGATTCACCCGTACTGGCGCAAGAAGTTGCAGTTCGTCGGGCAATGGGGAGGCCATTACTTTTACAAGGAGAAGCAGAAATGAAATGGTTCCTTCTATGGGCTGTTGTAGTTGCTCTCATTCTTTGGTTCAATTACCGTGCGTCCTTACTAAAGGGAGGAACGACAAATGATGGTGAGTTCTGAGTACAGCGGAAACATACACGAAACAGTCACCGCACTGAACGAACAGGGTGTGTCGAAATGGGTTCACAGCTTCATCCCTGTGAGTCCAAGTTCGACGGTTGTTGTGTTTGAGTTTGAGTTCTATCCGCGCTATCAACAATTCTGTGTTCGCATGGGCCAGAAACCAGTTTCCTACAAAGAGTTCTTCGCTATGGGAGCAACAGCATGAGCATCAACATCCGCACTAAAGGCCAAGAAGGTGAACGCGAAATCCAGCGCGTTCTGGAACCAATAGTTCGCAAGGTGATGTCGGAAGGCGGGTATGCACTGCCCACGAAACCGATCATCCAGCGTAACCAGAACCAGTCAGCGGTTGGCGGGAGTGATCTGTCCAACACCTTTGGCATGTGCATTGAAGTCAAACGTCAGGAAGCACTGTCCGTCAATACATGGTGGAAGCAGTGCGAGACCGCTGCCAACGAAAACAAGGAACACCCTGTCCTCCTATACCGCCAGAACGGTAAGAAGTGGCGATGTGTGACCCTCATGTGGTTATCGCTGCCCGCTGGTGCTCAGTGTGGTGTGCGCGCTGAAATGGATTTCGATTCGTTCCTGCACTGGTTCGAGGAATGGGTGCGTCGCAGGCTTGCACACGGTGACGTTCCAAGAGTCTGAGGTCCTTGCTTGTTAGATTGATTCCTTCACCGCTATACTCCGACCGAATAACAACTTCAATGGAGTATGCGGTGAGCGAACAAGAATCAGTTCTTTCAGAAACACTGTCCAAAACGGAACGCGCTTTGCGTGCCCGCTTTGTGGAACAGTACCTGATTGACTACGACCCACTGAGCGCCGCTATTCGCATCGGATACACCAATTCGTTCGCGGAACAATACGCCAAGAAGTTCCTGTCCGAGACTTACACGCTGAAGCTGATTGCTGACCGCGAAGTTGAGATGGGCTTGGATACGGAAGAGAGCAAACATCGTCGCAAGATTGTGACTGGTTTGTACCGTGAGGCGCATTCGCGCTTCAACAGCGGTTCGGCTCGTGTTGCTGCGTTGACACAGCTGGCCAAGATTACAGGTATAGAAGCGCCCGTCAAGACTGTGCAGGAAGTGCATGTGACAGAGGGTAGCCCGGAACTGGAACACCTATCACTTGAAGACTTGGAACTGATTAAGAACAAGCTGTATGGCCCAAAGATTCCCGTCACCCATTGAATTAGACCGTGCAATAGCACGGCAATCATTCGCGGGATTTGTGCGGGCTGCCTGGCATGTGCTGGAACCGACCTCGGAACTGAAATGGGGCTGGTCGCTTGACGCTATATGTGAACATTTCGAAGCGGTAACGAATGGTGAGGTGAAGAAGCTGCTGATTAACGTGCCCCCAGGCTGTATGAAGAGTCTTCTCACAGGGGTATTATGGCCCGCTTGGGAATGGGGCCCCAAGGGGCGACCAGGCCTCCGCTATCTGGGGACAGCACATAAGCAAGACCTCGGTGTGCGGGATAACCTGAAATGTCGTCGCTTGATTCAGTCTGAGTGGTATCAAGAACGCTGGCCCATGAAGCTGACCAGCGACCAGAACGCCAAAACGAAGTTCGAGAACGAACACACTGGATTCCGTGAAGCGATGGCGTTCACGTCCCTGACAGGTTCACGTGGTGACCGTGTGCTATTGGACGACCCGTTGAGCGTTGACCACGCAAACAGCGACGCAGACATGAAAGCGGCGGAGATTACGTTCACTGAAGCACTGCCCACCCGTGTGAATAATGACGAGTCCGCAATTGTGGTCATCATGCAGCGTCTCAATGAAAAGGATACCAGCGGCATCATCCTGAAACGCGAACTGGGGTACGTTCACCTCTGTCTGCCTATGCGCTTTGAAGCCGAGCGCAAGTGCACGACAAGCATTGGATTCCAAGACCCGCGAACCGTGGACGGGGAACTGCTGTTTCCAGAACGGTTCCCCGAAGAAACGGTTGCAAGCCTTGAACGAACGATGGGCAGCTATGCGGCAGCGGGTCAACTTCAGCAGCGCCCCGCACCCCGTGAAGGCGGGATGTTCAAGAAAGCATGGTTCCCGATTGTTCGTGCTATACCTGCTGGCACGCGCTTTGTTCGCGGATGGGACTTGGCTGCTACCGAAGGGGCAGGGGACTGGACCGCTGGCGTTAAGATTGGACGTCAAAAGAACGGTAGATTTATCATTGCGGGGGTTGCACGTGACCGCAAGGCCACAGCGGGCGTTGAGCAGATGCTAGTCAACACAGCAAGCCAAGACGGTTATATGTGCGAAATATCTATCCCACAAGACCCAGGCCAAGCAGGAAAGGCGCAGGCGTCATACTACATTGGCAAGTTGGCGGGGTACACTGCGCGAGCTACACCTGAGAGTGGTGATAAGGAAACTCGCGCAGGCCCACTGGCCGCACAAGCAGAAGCGGGGAACGTGGACGTCCTTGAGGGCGACTGGAACGAGACATTCTTTGATGAAATTACTGTGTTTCCGAACGGTAGTTTTGACGACCAAGTGGACGGGGCGTCCCGCGCATTCAACGCCCTTGCAGAAAGCGGAAAGTTTGATATTGAAGCAATGACCTGACGGGGAGAATGAAATGAATGAACTGAAAGTCACTGATGTTTATTTCTTGGGGGCGCCAAAGCAAGTCGCTGCGGGCGCAGCTAGTGCCCAAGTTGTACTGACGCCTGGAATCGATGCGGTAAGGTTGACAGCAGACGGGGCAAAAACACGCTTCGAGCTTGGTGATGGTGACCAAGTTGCAACCGCAACCAGCCACTACATTGAATCCAATCAATCTATCACGGTAGGGGTTCCTCGCCATTGGATTGCCCCTAAAATCGCGGCAATGAGGCAAGGCCTTACCAGTGGCGTTCTGGAAATCAGTGAACTCACTAAGGGGGCATGATGAGTGGCGAAAACGAAACACCTGCAACACGAGACGACGGCCCGTATGAGAACGTCTTTCTGAGCGTTGGAAACGCGAAAGACCGAAGCGTCTTCACTAATGCAATAATCCGAACAGTTCTGGACAACACGCAGCTCGAGAACCTGTACGAAGGTGACGGATTTGCGCGGCGCATTATTGACCTTCCGTCAGAGGAAATGGTTCGTGCGGGTTACGACATCGAAGGCGTGGACGAGGATAGTGAAGTCCGCGCTCAATTGGAGAACATTCAATGTCTGCCTAAGCTCTGTGACGCGCTGCGCTGGAACAACTTGTATGGCGGAGCACTTGTGGTCATGCTTATCAATGACGGTGGAACGCTAGAAGAACCTCTAAACATCGAGAACGCGAAGTCCCTTGAACAATTACGCGTCTATGACCGATATCAAGTGTTCCGCCAGCAGAAGTACCTCGACCCGATGGACAGCCGTTTCGGGAAGACACAAATCTATCAGATAAGTCCAATTGACGGTTCCCCGTATATGGTTCATGAGTCCCGTTGTATCTCGTTTGATGGGATGCCAATTCCTGAACGTACCCGAGCAGCCAATGACGGATGGGGCGCCAGCAAACTGCAACAATGTCTCGACCAGTTGACACGCTTTGGCATGTCCCATATTTGGGCCAACGCGCTGCTCGAGCGTGCGCAGCAAGCGATTCACGGCATTCCTGAGCTGACAAACCTGTTGCGTCAGCCTGGCGGTGAAGCACTGGTGAAGAAGCGCGTTGATATTGTGGACATGACGCGCAGCATCAACAACACCATCGTCATTGATGCTGCGGAGTCCTATGATATCAAGTCCAACACGCTCACCGGCGTTGCTGACGTTATGGACCGCCTAGGGCTGGCGATGAGCGCGGTCACTGGCATACCCGAGTCGCTGCTATTTGGTCGCCAGCAAGGCGGTCTAAACAGCACAGGGAAGAGTGATCTGGAGAACTGGTATGCGAAGGTTGGCCAAGACCAGAACACGATTCTACTTCCTGCACTGGACCGCCTGATAACCGTCCAGCTCTACGTGATGGGGCGCTATACCGAAGACTATCTGATCAAGTTTAATCCGCTGTCTGTACCGTCTCGCAAGGATACAGCGGAAACCGATTACAAGATCGCGCAGACGTTTGAAATCTACGCGAACATGGGTGCGTTGGATGCAAGCGAGGTTCGCGCTATGCTACCGGACGAGGGGTTCGAGATAAACGACGTGGAACAGGTGCCTGAGACGGAAGTGGATGAGCCTGTAACCACAACGAAACCAAATGGCCAAGAAAAAGACGTTCAACAATCCTGATTCACAGGAACGGGAATACACGCGCCTTCTGCTTCGCTATTCGAAAGACTTGCAGGCAGGGGTGAACGCGATTCTGCTCCCGCGAATAGACGATATTCAACGCGAGTTTGAAGTCGATGCTCGTGCTGACGGGTGGACAGATACGCTGAATTCGCTGATGGCAGAGCTCATGCGCTACGCTTCGAAGGGAGCTGCTGTGGTATTCAGCAAGCTGCCTGGGCAGTTCACCGCGACCAGCAAGTTCAACGAGCGCCAGTTCAAGATGGTAGTGAAGGCAAACACCGGACTGACGGTTCCAGAAACAATGCCCGGAGCACCTTCATCCGCGATACTCGGGGTGAATGTGTTTCGCAGCGAACCGTTCCTGAAACCCCTTGCTGAAGGATGGGTTGCAGAGAACACGAAGCTCATCGAGTCGCTACCGACACGCATGTTCCCTGAGCTGGAAGGTATTGTTCGGCGTGGAGTAATGAGTGGAACTTCCGTCAAAGACATTCGCGATCAAATCAAGGCACGTTACAAGGTGACGGACTATCGTGCCACTCTTATTGCACAAGACCAGACATTGAAGCTCAATGCTGACCTTACGAAGTACCGTTTGCAGAGTGTAGGGGTGACGCAGTATGTGTGGCGCAGCGTGCAGGATAGCCGCGTAAGGCCCGAGCACGCTTTCCTCAATGGTAAGACATTCGCGTTCGACAAACCGCCTACAGAGGGCAATCCAGGCCACCCTGTGCGCTGCCGTTGTAGAGCAGAAGCTGTCTGGGACGAAGTTTGACGTCTTTCCCGAATTGCGTGCAAACAACTTTGAGCATATAGTGCTGACTATGGAAGCCACCCGATATGACCGTTGTGCCATCAAAGCCACTCGCACCGACGAGGGCTATCTAGTCGACACACCAATCGTCGGGCGCACTGGAATCCAATTATACAAGAACGCAGATGGAACAGTTCGACGTGAACTACGCCCGCCTGAAGAAGTATTCAACGCTGATTCACTTGCCACATACGCCGGAAAGCCCATCACCGACGAACACCCGAACGTCCCTGTCACCGCGAAGAACGCGAAACGACTAGGCGTGGGCGTCATGTCGTCAGCGAAGCAGGACGCGCACAATGTGGTCGCACAAATTATCGTTCACGACGACGAAATGATCGACAAGGTAATGAACGGCGGGAAGCGTGAGCTGTCGCTTGGATACAGGGTTGACTTAGACGAGACTCCTGGCGAATGGAACGGCCAGAAGTATGATGCGATTCAGCGTAACATTCGAATCAATCATCTTGCAATTGTTCCGCGAGGCCGTGCGGGTAATGCACGCCTCAACCTAGACCGGCTTGATGCCGTTTCTTTTAACTATGATGAGGAAGAAGCTATGCCCGATGATAAACTTGGCCGTATTCGGCTGGATGGCGGCCTGGATTATCCGGCCGCTCCTGAGGTTGTTGTAGCAGTTGAAAAACTGCGTGCAGACAACACTTCGAAAGCCGATCACATCAGTGAACTGGAAAAACAGGTTGACACGCTTGCAGCCGAGCGCGACACCCTGAAATCCCAAGTTGCTGGAATCCCAAAACTGAAAGCGGATGCGAAGGACGCTGCTCGCGCTGAACTGGTGGCCCGTGCGGCACTGGAAAAGGCTGCAAGCGAGTTCAAAGTTGACTGCGCTGGTAAAACTGACCGCGAAGTACGCGAAGCAGTTATCAAAACAGTCCGCGCTGACGCAGACCTGACAGGCAAGTCGGAAGACTATGTCGGAGCGGCGTTTGACCTTGTTGTGTCCATGAAACAGGACGTGGCAATGGCTGCTCAACGCCAGGCTGGTGCTGGTGCTCGCAAGGACGGTGAAAAGGACGTTCCGTCCTATCAGTCGTTCATGAATCAACTCGGAACTAGGGAGAAGAAATAATGCAAACGACAATATCTCAATATGGCGCCGCATCGTTCCCGGGTATGTTGGACGGTATCGGCAGCAAACAAGTTCGCAGCTATGCAGCGGAAGAAAGCATTCCGCTCGCGTACCCTGTAAAGCTGGGCACTAACCCTGAGAAAGAAGTTCTGAAGGCTACGGCTGCCGCTGGTGCGATTGGTTTCGCACTGCACGACCAAGCCCGTAACCAGACTCATACTGGCAACGTCTACTACGCTCCAAAAACAGCTGTGAGCGTGCTGACTCAAGGCCGCATGTGGGTTCCAACCTCGGCCCCTGTGGTTGCTGGCGCTGTTGCCAACTTGACCGTGGCAAACGGTAAGCTGACTGACGCTGCTGTTGCCGCAGGCATCGAAGCGTTCACGAAAATCAGCGTAACTTTCTTAACCGCTACGACCGCAGCCGGTCTGGCCCTCGTGGAGATCAAATAACATGAAACTCAATAACATGAAATACGACGAAGCCGATCTGCGCGTTCTCCAGAACAGCGGTCGCTTCGATGCGAACGAAAGCCTGTTTTTCGCTCGCCAACTGGAATTCGTAAAGTCCCAGACATACGACATCAAGCGCGTAGCTCTGTCCGCGTTGACCTTGATGCCTGTGTCAACAGCGATCCCGGAAGGTGCAACGACTCACACTTACCGTCAGTACGACTCCGTCGGTATGGCGAAAGTGATTTCCAACTACGCGAACGACCTGCCCCGTGCAGACGTGGGCGGAAAAGAGTTCACAAACGCAATCCGCTCGATCGGTAACGCCTACGGCTACAACGTGCAGGAAATCCGCTCTGCGATGTTTGCTGGTGTGAACCTGAACGGCAAGAAGGCAATGGCTGCAACCCGCGCACACCAAGAAAAGATCAACCAGTTGGCATTCGCTGGTGACGCTGAAAATCGTTTGCCTGGCTTGTTGTCCAATACCAACGTTCCGGAAGTCACTCTGTTGGCGGACGGTACTGGCGCATCCAAGACCTTCGCAACGAAGACCGCTCTGCAGATCGTTCGTGACGTCAACGCGCTCATTAACAAGGTGCTCACCCAATCCAAGGGCGTTCACCGTGTGACAGATGTGTGGTTGCCGATCGAACAGTACGCGCTCATCGCCACTACGCAGAACAGCGCAGCAAGCGACACAACTATCTTGCAGTTCTTGCAAAAGAACCATCCAGGCGTGACATTCCGTCAAGTTGTGGAAATGGATGCCGCTGGTGCAGCCGGCGCAAACCGTATGTATGCCATGGAAAACTCCATGGAAAACTGGCAATTGGAAATCCCAATGATGATTCGCCAATACAGCCCGCAGCAAGCTGGTCTGGAATTTACAATTCCGGTCGAGTCGCGCTTCGCAGGTGTCATCATTGAGTATCCGCTGGCGTTTGCATTCGCTGACGGCATCTAAGCTATAATAGGCGGACGGGTAATTTCGCCCGCCTATTATCTTTAAGGAGAACACAAATGAAAGTCAAGAACGTATCTACACGTCTGCATCATGTTGGCTCTGTTTCCATTGCGCCTGGCGCTGTGGCAGACGTCCCTGACGCTTACAAGAATTCCATCAACAAGAATGATCTGGTTGAAGTCAAAGCTCCCGCTCCCGCTGCCCCAGGCTCTCCCGCTGCGCAGAAGGCCGCTGCTGTCAAAGCTGCGGAAAAGGTTCTGGCTGATGCCAAGACCGCTGGTGACCCTGCTGCTATTACCGCCGCAGAAGATGCGTTGGCGGCTGCTAAGGCATAACCAGTGACCCCGCTCGAGTATTTCCGGCTCCTGGCACCTGAGTTCTCTAGCGTCATTGACGCAACGGTGAACACTTGGCTGTCGGTTGCCGGAAATCTCGCCGATACAAGCTGCCTCACTGCTGAGACAGCGAATATGGCGAAGGCGCTGTACGCGGCGCACTTGCTACGCCTTACCCAGACTCAAGCACAAGCTGGCAGCGCGGCCCTAGGCCCTGTTACCAGCGAGAGGGAAGGCGATTTGCAGCGCACATATGGCGCGGTCAAGGGTAGCGACACCTGGCTAGGCCAGACTTCCTACGGTCTTCAGTATATCGAATTCACGAAGATATGTTTCGGTTCGGCAATTATGACACGGGTGGAAGTTTCATGACGAACGTCCAAGACAACGACAAAGGCTGGCGTAAAATCCAAGCAGAGTTCAAACGAGCTAAAGGCTTGGAAGTTGCAGTCGGTGTCTTGGAAGGTTCTACTAATGGTGAAGGTGCAAGCATTGCTGAATATGCAACGTACAACGAATTCGGAACAGATGACATTCCCGCCCGTCCTGCAAACGCAATGGCGTTTGATGAAAACAAGGCGCAGATAGACAGCGACTTCATCAAACAAGGCGCAGCGATGGCGGGCGGTCGTGTGACCGCACAACATGCGCTGACAGTCATTGGGCAGAAGCACGCTGACCGCATCAAGAACACAATCACCGGGCGCGATATCACTCCGCGACTGGCAGCGAGTACGGTGGCCGCAAAGAAAGGCTCAACGAAGACACTTGTTGATACTGGAGCCTATGTGAACGCCGTACACATTTCCGTCAGGGGGCGAACATGAGTTTCCGCCTGACTAAAGATATATTGCGCGAAGCGAGCGGCGTTTATACGAATGGCGTCTGGGTTCCGGGCGCCCGCAGTGCGTTGACCACAATGGCGTCCGCGCAACCTGTGGTCATAGGCCAGGATATGCAAGCGTTACCCGAAGGGCGTCACCTGTCCGACTTTGCAAAGTTCTATTCCGTGGATAGGTTACAAATGACCGCGGATGGTGAAGGTGTACAACCTGACATCATAGTCCATCAGGGGTATGGTTACGAGATGGTGAGCATCGAAGCAAATCAATCCAATGTCCTGAATCATTTCAAGTATGTTGGCGTGAAGGTGTTCAAATTTACAACGACCGCGGATTGGATTGCGGGAACAACAAAGAGGCCCTAAATGGCAAGCAATATCGACCCAGCAACCCCCCCTCTTGGAAACGCAACGACCGCTGGCGTTCGCAACAATTTCATCGCAGCGAAAACAGAAATCGAAACTTTGCAGGAAAGCCTTGCAGCTATCCAAGCCCAATTGACTGCGCTCTATGTGGGGTTCGTGGACCCCACAAATGCAACTCTGGATTGGAATAACGGAACCCGCACGTTCACGATATCGCCTGTAACGGGTTCGTTCAGCTTTTACGCTACGGGAGTCTTGTACTCCAGGTCCGCGCCCCAGAGCGTCACAATTCCGGACGTCACTGGAAATTATTATTTCTACTTCGATGCGTCTGGTGATTTGGTTTACACTAACTCTTTCTCGGACGACCTGATCCTACGTTTTGTATTTGCTGCGGAGGTGTATTGGAACGCAACAACGAATCTGGCTGTTCCAGACGCCATGATCGAGATGCATACTTATGAAGT
>Ga0100388_10001389_pt1 | contig 21349 bp, 18 predicted proteins | sample CryGeymeta201512_FD_81536 | JGI IMG/M metagenome (GOLD analysis project Ga0100388, IMG submission 81536) | Groundwater microbial communities from Crystal Geyser aquifers in Utah, USA - Crystal Geyser metaG 2015-12 | ecosystem: Environmental > Aquatic > Deep subsurface > Groundwater | place... | reverse complement strand
CGGGAGGGGCGCACTGCTCGCCATAATTTTTCAAGGGGCTATTAAGTATATTATCCCCGCAGGAATAATTTTTTAACACATTCAGGACAACCGGAGCGCTATTGGCTACTGCGCATTTATTAGTGGCGATAACATTGATATTATAACTGCCGGGATCATTAGTATTGTTCAGCGGGGTGGCATTAATATTGCCGTTGGCGGCGATAACAAACCAGGCGGGAGAACCAACCCCTTTGCTGTAAGTAGCGCCCTGGTTAGTGGTGTCGCTGCCGGCAGCGCCATAGGTGGCAGGTATTTCATAGCCGCCGGGGATGCCGACGTAAAGATTGGCTGGCGGAGCCGGCGCCACGCTCACGGTAAATACTTCATCTTTGAATGTTAGAGGATAATTTTGGGTAATTGATCCCGGATATAAGGGGTCAGTGGAAAGGGCGGCATATTGGTCGTCAACGGTGACAGCGGCGGTGGGGTTGCCGACGGAGATGGGATAACCGGTAATCAAGCCGGTAGCAGGGTTGATGGCCAGACCGGGTACTCCGGTTAGACCATGGTTAGTAATATTGTGCCCATCCGGGTCAGAAGCCACTATCTGGAAATTCGGGCTGGCCGGGGTCGGATAAGTGACGCAGGCCGTGCCGTCGGGCATATTTCCGGAAGTAATCCGGGGGGGCTGGTTGGTGACGGTAATGGTAAAATTAGCCGGCGCCGACGGCTTGTTGTAGGAATCAAAGGCCGTAATCTGGTAAGTGTGCGCTCCAGTGTTATTAATGACCGGATTGCCGGCAATTTGGTAATCATGCTGGTTGACAACCGTGCCGGTGAGGGTGCTACCATGTAAATTAAAATCAGCTATAGCCCCGGTAGAAAATGTCAGAGGATAATTCAAACTGAGGTCGCTGGCTTTGATAGTGAAGCTGTTTAGTGCTTTGCCGATAACCACAGTCTGGGGGGCAATCGGCACGGTAATCACCGGCGCGTCATTGGTGATGTTAATGGTAAAAGTCTTGGTTTGAACGCTGTTGCCCATGCCCCGGCCGTCATCAATGGTAACTGATATCTGGTAGACGCCCTCATCGCCAGCCTGGGGAGAATAGACTTCCTTGGTGCCCGCTTTGGCCGGCACTGGGTCTCTCAGTATAGGCGCGGCCAGCCAGTTGGGCCAGAGGCCGGGGGCAGACCAAGTCCAGGTGATAGGATCTCCGTCCGCATCAGTGGCGGAGATAAATCCGCTGTAAGGAACGCCGGATTTACCGGCGGGCAGGATAGAACTGGTAAACTGGGGAGCGGAATTATTTAGAAAATCCTGGAGGCAGAAAAAATTATTATTATAATTGTTATTGGAAAAAATAGTATAATTGGTCTCCTGGGGAGCGCAGAATTCGTAGCTGAAGCTATTAAGGGAGGTGTAGCGGTAGACATAGCTACCTGGCGGTCCGTCGGCTTTGCCGTCGCCAGGAGTAGGATCATTATATTTCTTATTGAGCTCGTCCCAGCAGGTAATGGTATTATAGCCAGGGCATGAGCCGAGTCGGTTGATGGGGTCAACCGGCAGAGTAATGACCAGATCCTTGGCTAAGTTGTCCTGCCAGCTGGGCCAGACAGACAAGGAGTTATTAGGCACATAGGTGCCGGCTAGAAGCCGAGGATAGCCGTTATGAGCGGCTTTGTAGGCGGTGATGGCCTGAGTAATGTCGCTTAAATCAGCCAAGCGCTTAACGTCCCGGGTGGCTTTGGCTTTGTCGCTCTGGCAATAATCGCCCTTGGGGCATTCCGGGTCAATTAAACAGACAGTGGTCGTGGCCAGAGAACAGCTGCTACTGATGGTTAAATTAGTATTAAACTTCCAGTATTTCAGAATCTGGTCAAATATATCCTTGGTGGCCTGTTCCGCGTCCTGGTTGTAGGAAATGACGTAGATATTGGTGTAGAGGTTGTTGCCGCTAATATTGGCGGCATTGGCATAGACAGAGCGGCCGTCTCGGATAGCTTCGTAGCCATTAATGGCGAGGGACTGGGGCGAGCCGGTGAAACCCTGGCTTTGGTACCAGCGGGATGGGGAATAATTAGAAGGGTTGGCAATCACCCTGACGCCGATGGCGTCCGGCGATTTGGCCGAAGCCGGAGGCGGACCGGGACGGAAGTGGATGGAGAAAAACAGCCAGCCGAAAACCAGTGCCAAAAATACCAGTATGGCAATAGAAAACAGAGTGAAGTAGGAAAAAAATAATTTGTTAGGCATGGGTATTCTTTTATTTGTTTTATAGTACATAAATTTTATTTATAAAATTTGTCTAATATTTGTCAAATTAATGGCCTGCCAGTCATATCAAACGGTTTTTCCAAACCCATAATTTTTAATATGGTAGGAGCAACATCCGATAATATCCCTTGGGGTTGGGTCAAGCTTAAATCGCCGCTGGAAGCGTTAAAACCGCCAAAATTACGGCCTTCAAATTGATTGCTAATTACTATAAACGGAACCGGATTAGAAGAATGCTCTTTATCAATAGTGCCTGTTTGCATATTAAACACCACTTCCGCGTTGCCATGGTCAGCGGTAATTATTAAACAGCCGTCTTTATCTAAAACTTTCTTCAGAATTTTAGCCATACATTTATCAATTATTCCCACCGCTTTAATAGTGGCCGGTAAATTCCCGGTATGGCCCACCATATCCGCGTTGGCGTAATTTACTAAAATAAAATCATATTTATCCGCTTCAATCTCTTCAATTAATTTATTGGTTAATTTTAATGATGACATCTCCGGGCATAAATCATAACTATTAACGCGCGGCGATGGTATTAATTCGTGAGTCTCCCCTTCAAAAATATCTTCGTTTCCGCCGTTAAAAAAATAAGTTACATGCGCGTATTTCTCTGTTTCCGCTATCCTTAGCTGCTTTAAACCGGCCCGGGAAATTATTTCACCCAGCGTATTCTTTATTACTTCGGGCAGAAAGGCCACCTCAACCGGCAAATTTTCGCCATAATCCGAAAAACAGACAAACAATAAATTTTTTATTTGCTGGCCACGGTCAAATTTGTCAAAACTGGGCAAGACAAAAGATCTGGTTATCTGCCTGGCTCTATCCGACCTAAAATTAAAAAATATTACCGCGTCATTATCATTAATAATATTGACTTTATTAATTTTTTTTATTTTTTCCATTACAATCGGAGCAAATTCTTCATCATAAATTTTTTTAGCATAACTGTTCTCAATCGCTTTCACGGGATCAATGCCTATCAGTCCTTGGCCTAAGGCAATAGTCTTGTAAGCTTTGGCAATTCTATCCCAATGATTATCTCTGTCCATAGCGTAAAAACGCCCGGAGATAGTGGCAATTTCACCTGTTTTATACTCAGCAATAAAACGTTCTATATCTTTAATAAAATTAAGGCCGCTGTTATACGGCGTATCTCGGCCATCTAATATGGCATGGATATATACTTGTTTGATATTATATTCTTTGGCTAGGGCAATTAAGGCCTGCAAATGGTCAATGGAAGCATGGACGCCTCCATTGGAAGTTAACCCTAATAAGTGCAGGCACGATTTATTTTTTTTAACATGATTAATCGCTTTAAGCAGAGCTTTGTTTTTATAAAAGCTATTATCACTAATCGCCTTATTGATTCTCGGCAAATCCTGATAATGGATCCTCCCTAGCCCTAAATTAAGATGGCCGACCTCGCTGTTGCCCGACTCTCCCCAGGGGAGGCCAACCGCCTCGCCCGAAGCCCTGATTGTCATAGAAGGATATTTTTTTAATAATTCATTCATGGTTGGAGTATCGGCTTGACTGATGGCATTGCCGCTATAAGGCTGAGCTATCCCCCAGCCGTCTAAAACCACTAAAATAACCGGCTTCGGCCTTTTTAATTTTTTCGTAGAATTGCTGTTCATGTTAACAGAGTAATATAATTATAATAAATTTTCGCTTTTTGTTTATAAAAAAATAAAACAATTATATAAATATAATTAGCTTGTTATTTTGTAAAATTTACTTAATTCTATTTTAAAATAATTGTCAATTATAATTCCGCTTCTATTTCCATCAACCGATTGTATTTGGATAATCTTTCCCCCCGGGAAAGCGAACCTGACTTAATAAAATCCGCTCCGACCGCCACGGCTAAATCAGCTATATAATTATCGCAAGTTTCCCCGCTTCTATGCGATACCATTGTTTTATAATTATGCCTTTGCGCCAATTTAACGCAGGCGATTGTTTCGGTTAAAGTGCCGACCTGATTAGGCTTGATAAGAATGGCATTAGCGACTTTTTCTTTAAATCCTTTGCGCAAACGATCTATATTAGTTACGAATAAATCATCTCCAACCAGAAGCATATCTTTCCCCAGTTCTTCGGTTAATTCACGCCAGCCTTCCCAATCGTCTTCAGCTAAACCGTCTTCAATGGAAATAATCGGAAATTTTCTGAACCATTCATAATAAAGACCGATTAAATTGCTCTTTCGGTAGCTGGATTGGTCTAATTTAAAAATATATTCTCCGGTAGATCTGTCATATAATTCAGATGAGCCGACATCAATACAAATGCCGATATCATTTCCCGGCGCGTATCCGGCCCTGATAATAGCCGCTATTATCAATTCAATGGCTTGAATGCTGGACACAATATCAGGAGCGTAGCCCCCTTCGCTGCCGACATCAGTATCATAATTTGACTCTTTTAATACATAACTCAATTCATGAAAAATTTCCGAGCCCATGCGCAATTTTTCAGAAAAACTTATTTTCTTTAAAGGCATAATCATAAATTCCTGAAAATCCAAAGTGGTATCAGCGTGCTTGCCGCCATTAAAAATATTAAACGATGGCGTAGGCAATTTGAATTTATTGATTGGAAATTTATAAGTTTGGGAAATATATTTGTAAAGCTCCAAATTTTTTGCCAAAGCGCCGGCGCGGGAACATGCTAGTGAAACTGATAATATTGAATTGGCTCCAAGCTTCTTTTTATTTTTAGTGCCATCGAGCTTAATCATTAAATCATCAATTTTTTCCTGCATAGTGATATCTACCCCATTAAGTTTGGGAAAAATTTTAGTATGAATATTATTAATTGCTTTTAACATTCCCATGCCTCTGTATCTTTTTTTGTCGCCATCGCGCAATTCATAAGCTTCATGAATGCCGGTAGAAGTGCCGGCGGGAACGCTAGCTACGGCGCTCAAGCCATTGCCTAAAATAATTTTAGTTTCAATAGTTGGATTTCCCCGCGCATCTAATATTTCCCGAGCTTTGATTTGTTTTATATTTGCCATAATTATCTTAATTAAATTATGAATTGAGATGATAGTAAAATTACTTTTATTTCAACCATCTCTGCAATTATCTCATTATCTTTTTACAATTCCTTTTAATCCTGGCATTTTATTTCCGCTTAAAAAAGCTATCATGGCTCCGCCTCCAGTTGATGCCCAATCTACATATTCAAGCATTTTTGTCATTTTTAAGGCCTCAAGAGTTTCTCCTCCGCCGACTACTCCGAAAGCTTTGCCCGAAGAACGAGACGCAATTACTTGGCCTAAAAACAATGTGCCGTACTTAAAAGAATTATCTTCAAACTTGCCCATGGGGCCGTTCCAAATAATAGTATTGGCTTTTTTAATAAACTTGGCATAAAATTTAATTGTTCTTGGCCCAATATCTAAAATTATATCATTTTTATTTATATGGTTAATACTTTTTACCGTTGAGACGCTGTCCAGCCCTGTTTTAACCACGGCATCTATGGGCAAAAGAATTTTTTTGCGGGTGTAATAATTATGAAAATCAGCAATGCTTCTGGCCAGCTTAATATCTTTTTTATCAACCAGCGACTGTCCGATTTCATAATTTAAGGCAAATAAAAAATTATTTGCCATCGCTCCGCCAATTAATATATGATCCGCTTTCGCGCTCAGTTTTTTTATAAATTGCAATTTTGTCGCCATTTTTAAGCCGCCGATTAAAATTAGCAAAGGTTTTTTAGGATGCAATATTTTATTAAGATTGGTTACCTCGGCCTCTATTAATAATCCGGCATAGGCCGGAAGATATTTTTTTATGGCGCAAACTGAAGCATGGGCCCGATGGCTGACGCCGAATGCATTATTAACGTAAATATCAGCCAAGCGGGATAATCGCCGAGCAAATAATTTATTATTATCCTCTTCGCCTTTATGGAAGCGTAAATTTTCTAATAATAAAATATCTCCTTCTTTCATTTCGTGGATTTTTGACTCTACCGCAAAACCGGTTGCATCGCTGGCAAAATCAACTTGCCTGCCCAATATATCGCTTAATCTTTTAGCCAAAGGGAAAGTAGAATATTTTTCCAATAATTCTTCTTTAGACAATTTATTGATTTCCAATAATGGGCGGCCTAAATGAGTGCCGATAATAATTCGGCATTTATGGCGCAGTAAAAAACGGATTGTCGGTAAACTGGCTACTATTTTAAAATCATCTTTAATTTTTCCGTCTTTTATCGGGACGTTAAAATCAGCTCTGACAAAAACTCTTTTACCCCTTATTTTTTTCGCATCCCTAATGGTTATTATTTTCATTTTTTTTATTACATCTTATAATATATATTATAACATAATTTAATTTAAAATAAAAACCTCCAATTTATTATCAATTGCAGGCAGTAAAATTAAAAAAAATTATGGCGGACAAACTTTGTCAGAACACCCCCGCCAAAGGCGGTGGCTTGATGAGTGGGGTCGCCTAAAAGGCGATCCTTTCCCGTCGTTCTTGTTTAATTTGTTAATTAACTTTGTTTTTTCTTAAAACTTTCCGTCGCTGTCATTGTCGTTTTGTTCCCGAATGTATTTCTTGATTATTTCTTCATCGAATCCGACCGTTGATACTGCGTAACCCCTCTGTCCGAAAACTACACTTTACTGTCATTCCTGTGAAAGCGGGAATCCATAATTTGTCTGATATTAAACCTTTCTGGATTCCCGATCGAGTCGGGAATGACAAAAAAAATAGTTTTCGGACAGTCTGGGATTACCTAATGGTAAAAGTTATTTAACTATCAACTTGCCTAAAATTACTTCAGTCTCTTTTTCTTGATTATTGCGCATATAGGTAATTTTAATTTTCTCGCCTTCTAAATAATTTTGCATAATATCAGCTAAATTATTGTCTTTATTTATTTCAATATTATTAACATAAGTTATTATATCATCTTCTTTTAAACCGGCTGTTCGGGCCGGGCTATTTTTAACAACCGCTATGCCGTTTTTATCTTTATATATTAATGCGCCTTTATTGGCATAATTATTTTCTGTATTATTTTCTTTGGCATTAATTAATTGGGATAAATCAATATAATTAATCCCCAAGCTGGCTCGCCTGATTTCTTTATATTTTAATAAGCTGTTAATAGCTGAAGTAAAATTAGTCATAGAATCAACCTCCCCCAATTCATTGACCAAGCCGATAATATTTCCCGATATGCCAAATAGCACCGAAGAATTAAATTCCTTGCCTAAAACATTCGCTAAATTAATCTTTCTTAAAATTAAATCGCTATTACTGACAATATTTTCTTCGTTTAAATGGGAATTAATTATTGAAGTTAAATAGGCTTGGCTTTTCCAATTAACCGCGATCGCCAACTGCCCATTTTTTGTTTCATCTAAAGCGCCAAAAACTTTAATCGGCAAATCTTTGGCATTAATATGCAAAAAATAAACTTTAGTCAGACCATCATTAATTATTTTATCAATTGAGTTAATTTTTCCATCTCCTGTTATTATTACATATTTATTCAAATCCGCAATATTAAAGCCGGTTAAAATCCAACCATCGCTGGTAATAATTATGCCTTCGGCTATTGGCTTCTTTAAGTCATAATAATTATTTAAATTAAATTTATTATCGCTTACGGCGGAGCTTGGATTTGTAAAATTCTTTTTTTCATAAATCCCCACCAAGCTGCTTTTAGCCGTGTTGATAGTTTCAATAACTTTATCATTTTGCTCTACAATCACTTTTTTAGCTTCTCTGATAACTAAGCTTGAATTGCCATAATAACCGCTGGATAAATCTATCTCACTATTGAATGAGGGATTGTAAATATCCGGCCAAAAATAATTTTTCAATATTAAATCTCCGGCCATTCCTCCGGCCAAACTAAAAAATATTATCATAATAATAAATAGCGGTTTAATCCTATTTAATTTATCTTTTATTTTAAACGGCATAATAAATTTACTTATATATTCTAATTATTTTTTATATTTTATTTTTTGCTTTTAAATTTAAGCTATATCCATCTGGCCGTGGCAATAATTAAAAAAATTATTATCAACCCGAATATCGCATATAATCTTACTATTCTTTTATTTAAACTATTAATAAAAAAAAGCCTTAATAACCTTACTAATACATAATAGCAGACTGTCAAAGCTAATCCAGAAATATTATAATTGAAAGGCAAATAAAAAATACTCCAGGCCAATTCTACCAGTACCAGGCAGCTAATTAATATATATATTATGCCTTTATTTAAGGCAATTTTATCAATTGCCAAAATTTGGTAAAATATTAAGGCCGTAATAAAAAAAATAACAAATATTAGAGGCCAGATCGGCAAATACAAAAATGACTGGAAGGCATAAATAGCGGAAGCCGTATAAAAAAATGTTAAAAAAATTCCATAGGTAAATATATTATTAAAAATATATTCTTCATACAAAACAGGCATAATCAAATAGTAATATAAATATTTTAAATAATAATATATAAAAATAGCATCAAGGATGAATATAATCTGGATAGTATTATGGCTACTTAATATAGACGTATAGGCAATCGAACTAATAAGCAATAAAATTGGTAAAATTATAAAAGACCACTGAGAACTAATCGACTGGCTGGTATTAATAAACCGCCAATAAGCAATAATAATTAACAAGCAGGCTAAAACCAAAACGGCATAAATCATTGATGGCCAAAATAATAAAATTTCAAGTAAAATCAATATAAATATCGGCGCTATTAATATTAAAAGGCGGTTATAAGGCATAATAATTGCTATTAGCTGGCTAGCCAAGTATAATTTTCCTTGATTTTATTGATGAGCTCCTGGCTGGATAATTTATCCTCATTATTATTTGTCTGCAAATATTTTTCCATCATCGTTACTGCTAAAACAAATTTAATATGCAGATCTTTATATTCGCCCGGCACTTTTAAGCTCAAAAGTTGCTCTTTGGTTTGGTTTAACTGCTGCTCTGTCAAATCCGGACTTTTAATTAAATGATTATAATTGTAAAAAATCAACCTGGCCTCGGAGCGATAAGCTAATTTAAGTTGCTCGGTGAAAATATTGCTATTTCCCGAATCGGAAATTTCTGCCTGGTTGGCAATATCGGCTTTATTTATATCTACCCGCGTAATAGTGGCAAATAAATAAAAAATAAATCCTGTAATAATTATAATAAAAAATATTAATATAAATTTATCTTTATTTGACATATTATTTAATGATATTTATGGGAGTGAATCTATAAAATCAAGAATCTTTAATTTATTATATTAAAATCATCATTTGCTCCTGACAATTCTTTCTTTAATTCTAAAAACTTTATTAAATCCAAATTGTCCATATTATTCATCTTTAAATATTTCGGCGAGAAAGTATAAAGGACATCATTAATAAAAAGGCTTCTTTCGACAGTATTGTCATAATATCTAATTCCTCCCCAAGTTTCGCTTTCATTACTGGCTATGCCCCCGTCAGAATGGTCAATTTTTCCTTTTAAGGTAAAGCCATTATCATCAACTTTAAATACGACCGCGCCGCTAAATACGAATTGGCCATAACTATTATTATCCTTTGCCTCCATAATACTGGCGGGAATAACTAAAAGATTTTTTTCCTTTGAAAATAAAAATGCTTTATGGTCGGAGAGGGCTATGGAATCGCTGCCGCTGTCCCCTAATACATATTTATCAATTTCTTTGGGATTGGCTACATCGGCCACGTCAAAAAGAGATAATTTTATACCCTTAGTCGTAACCCCTCCCCATTCATTCTCTGTGGTTTCCTTACCCAAGCCGATTAATTTATGGTCATCATAGGGATGAAGATAATTAGAAAAGCCTGGAATTTTTAACTGGCCTAAAACTTTAGGATTATTCGGATCGGCTAAATCAATAACAAATAAGGGATCTGTTTGTTTAAAAGTCACCATATAGGCCCGATTCTGCATAAATCTGGCAGAATAAATTCTCTCGCCCGGCGCTAATCCTTCCAGCTTGCCGGCCGGCTTTAAATTTTCATCCAATACATATAAATTATTATAAGAATCCTGCTGGCCGCTATCGGTAAATTGCGACCAAGTTCTATTTTTGGTAGTAGCAATGCGAAAAAATCCATTTTGCTCATCCATGGAAAATTGGTTTAATACTTGGCCGGTGACTTCTCCGAATGTTTTATATTCCAAACTGCCGCTATTAATGGCGATCTTATGGATAACCGTTTTTTCAAGCTCTTTAGATATATCCTCGTATTTCTTCTTCATGGCCGCTTCTAATTCTTTTTGCGATTTTTCCTCTTCTTCATTGGTTAATGATTTCTTAAATCTTTTAATGATGGCAAAAATTTTTCCGCTTTTTTCTTCATCTGATAGAATATAATTATCCACCTGCTCAATTTTAGCAATTCTCTCATGGTCTTTGGCGCTTAATCTTGGCAATACAATATCTTTCATCACGGCCATCGCCAACTGAAACTCGCTGATATATTTTGTGTATGTAATATAAATATTATTTTGCGAAACATACATATTCTGGTTGGCTGACATTAAATAGACCTCGCTTTTCATGTCTTGGCCCGCATCCTTCATATTTATGGCGGTGATGGTGGTAAAATTATAATTATCATAAGGAATGTCAAAATAATATACCGGCGGCATAACGCATCCAGCATCAGCGCAGCCGTTTACCACGGTTTTTTCATCGGCTAATACTCTGGGTAAAATCACCTGATCATCAATATAATTATAGGAATAATTAGTAGTTACAAAATAAACCCAGTCCCCGATCATCCGGGAATTATTATAATTGCCTTCAAAATCCAAGTCTTTTATCTGCTTGGGATTGGCTTTATCTTTAATATCAAAAATTTTTAAAAAGGTGAAATTTGATCCTCTCCTGAATGTTTTGTATATTTCCGTATTATATATATTTTGGTTTTCCCCGTAAATAACCAAATAATCGCCGTTAATATAAATATTTTCCGGCCTTGACTTAAAATTTATTTTAGAAATAATATTGGCATTATCAGCCGGATAAGCGTCAATGATAAATAAATCATTATTAGCAACGGCATAAATATATTTGCCATCGGTTTTTATAATATCCGCTTCATCCACGCCCGCGACCTGCACATTGGTCGGCGAATAATCGCTGGGACCGGCATCTGGCTTAGCAGCATCCGATGTGATGCCAGGACCGGCAAGATTAGATATTTCCCTGGATACTTGCGCTCCATCAACTGCTCCCATCGGCAATGCTAAACTTTTCACGCCTCCGCTAAAACCCAGGCCATAGCTCATGCCGGAACTTAAAGGATTAGCTTCTAAAAAATTTTTTAAATCTTCCCAATCAGTAAATTTTTTTATCTGTGTCTGGGCGGCCAGTTGCCGATCCAGCGTTTTATCAATCTGGCTGTTGTCCAAAGGATTTGAATTATTATCTGTGTTTTGCACCGGTTGGACTTTAGGAACGGTTAATTTTTTTAAAGAAATTAATGAGCAGCCGGACAAAAAGAAAACAAATGTTAATAAAATAATAATTAGTTTAAAAGATTGTTTTTTTTTCATAATATTTTGATTTATTTATTATATAATATTTAAAATTTTTATATGCTATATAACTTTTATTCTAATTTAAAATTTTCCGCATCAATTTCCACCCAATTTTCCCCGTCTTCATCCCATTTATAAACATTTAATTTTTGCGATTTTTCATCCTGGCTATAAACATACTGCACGTCGGTTTCCGAACCGATCCGTTTGGAAAAAGTGGTCTTTTTGTCAAGTATTACCGGCTTAGACACATACTCTAATCTAATTTTCCCCAAAGGCCCCTGAAAAACAACATAATCAATGTCAACCCCGCCCTCATCTTCCATATACTCATTGCCCTCATCTTCTATTTTAAAATTATCCTTGATATGCCCCAATATATTTTTCCATTTTTCTTCAGTCATATAAAATTATTATAGCATATTTTAATTATTTATGGCAATAAAAAAACCGAACCTATTTTTAATTTGGTTCGGTTGTAATATTATAGATTGGGATAATACTATTATTTTCTCATGCTAAACTCACAGCCGCAGTAATTCTGCCGGTATAATTTAAATTGGTGGGATATTTTCACGGCTTTTTTATACCCGTCTTTCTTCTTAAAATCCCGGTCCAAATATTTTAGGCCGTATTTTTTTGCCAGCATATTGCCTATTTTAGAAATTTCTTTATAATTTTTATGCGGACTGATGGTTAAGGTGGTGGAAAAATATTTGTATTTTTTTTCTTTGGCATATTTAGCAACAGTATTTAATCTTTCTTTAAAGCATATTTTACACCTGTCCCCGCCTTCATGATCTTTCTCATGCCCCTGTACGGATTCTAGCCAATCCTGATGCTTATAGGCCGCGGTAATAATTGGCAAGCCGATTTTTTTAGCTATTTTTTCAGCTTCTTTTAATCTAATAAGATATTCTTTTTCTGGATAAATATTCGGGTTATAAAAAAATAAAGTTACCCAAAATTCTTTTTTTAAAAGCATGGCCACATACGCGCCGCAGCCGATGCAGCAAACATGCAGAAGCAACTTTGGTTTTTTCTGTTTTTGATAAAAGAGGTAAGCCAAAACTCCGGTGGCAGCGCCAAGTAAATCATAAAATAAATCAATTATTGACGCTTCTCGGCCGCTGACAAAAGATTGATGGATTTCGTCGGTGATACCGTATAAAAAAGAAAATAAAATTATCGCCAAATAGGCTTTCCAATCCTGCAGGCAATAAATCTCATCTTCCAGCCAAGACCTGGCGGCTATTAAAATTAATAACGACAAAACCCCATACAAAAAAATATGAACTAAAATTTGATTATAATTAGTTGTTTGAATAATAAAACTACCGCCCGGCCGGCCGGATAATATAAATATAAAACCCATCCATAAAACAGTCAATAAAATTTTTAATATTTTTCCCAACATGCGATTAATCGTCCCCCTGACAAGGGGGGGATGAGGGTTATTTTGACAAAGCTTCAACTATTTTTTCCCCGAACTTTTTAGCCGAATCCGGACCGTCGGCGGTGATAATATTTTGAAATATTGTTACATCCTCGCCGGTAAAACCGGCTCCGCCGGATTGTAAATCTGCCTTGACTCCCGGCCAAGAAGTAGCTTGTTTGCCGTCTAAAATGCCGGCTTTGGCCAGAATGGCCGGAGCGACGCAAATAGCGGTTGTCAGCTTTTGGGCGTTGTAAAACTTAAGCGCCAGCACCTGCAAGCTTTCATCATCTAATATTTCTTCCATACCGGCTCCGCCCACAAAAACCACGGCGTCATAATCATCAACATTAATATCCCCAGTCGTCAAATTAACATCAACTTCCGTGCCACCTACGCCCCGCGCTTTTATTTTTTGAATGGAAGCGACATCTATAGCCGCACCGGCACTCTCCAAAACCTGCCTGGGCTCCAAATATTCTTCATCCCGAAAATCAACCGGCGCGATCACCATTAATATTTTTTTATTTTTTAAAACCATATTATTTTCTTCCGGCACACTATTATCTTTATAAATAGCATATCCGGATATTATTATTAATAATACTGCTATAATCAAAATTATTTTTTTCATAATACTTGCTTTTTAAATAAATATTTGTTAATTTATAATAAACAACAAATAATGGAGAGCAAAATATGATCATTGCACAATTAAATAACACTTACTATGATATACAAGCAAATTTCAGAGCAGTTTTTTTCTCAAAATGTTTTTTAGTTATAGGTTTTTTAGATGGCATAACTAATTTAAGGAATGTTGAACTGGCAACTTTTATCCACAACATTATTTGAAGTGGTTTATCTATTGCTGTTTTCATGTTTTTATTAACCGGCGACTTAAAAACTATAACACAAAAACAGATTTTAATTCTGCTCCCGCCGTTATTTTATGTTATATCATACGGTTTTATTTATTTTATTTACACTCATTAGCCGGTGTCTACCCTTCTCTAAAAGAAGGGTTTTTTATTTTTATCCCTTCATTATTTTTACAATCGCTTTAACGACGTTTTTATCAGTGAGGTCGGGAAGAATTTTATTTTTTGCCGGCTTAATACTATAAGCAATGGCTATAGCCGCGTCAATTTTAATTTTAGCGGTTATTATTTTGATATTATTATCCAATAATCCCCTAAATAACCCGGGAAAAACTAAGGCGTTGTTAATCTGGTTGGGGAAATCCGACCGGCCGGTACCGACGATTAAAGCGCCGGCATTCAAAGCCGCCGGCGGCATTATTTCCGGAACCGGATTGGCCATGGCAAAAATAATCGGCGCCTTATTCATTGACTTTATCATCTCGGCATCAATCAAATTGCCCTTGGAAACGCCGATAAAAATATCGGCTCCGGCCATGGCTTCTATTAAGCCGCCTTTAATTTTTCTACGGTTTGTTTTTACAGCCAATTCTTTTTTATATTTATTCAATTTTTTCCGGCCTTTATAAATTGTCCCCAAACTGTCAAGCAATATTATATCGCGAAAACCTTGGTTTAATAATATTTTGGCAATGGCCATGCCGGCCGCTCCGGCACCGTTTATAACTACTTTTAATTCTTTCGCAATCTTATTGGTCAAACGGCAAGTATTGATTATGGCCGCCAAGACGATAATAGCCGTGCCGTCTTGGTCATCATGAAAAACCGGGATGCTTAACTCTTTTTCCAAACGCGCCAGTATGGCAAAACAGCGCGGGGCAGAAATGTCTTCTAAATTTATGCCGCCGAAACTCGGCTCAATTAATTTGCAGAAATTCACAATCTCGCCCGCATCCGTCGTATTCAGGCAAAGCGGAAAAGCGTCAATGCCGGCGAATTCCTTAAATATAGCCGCTTTGCCTTCCATCACAGGCATGGCCGCTTCCGGCCCGAGATTGCCCAGTCCTAAAATCGCGGTGCCGTCCGTTATGATTGCCACCTGATTGGCGCGATTGGTTAGCTCCCATGTTAATTTTTTATTTCTGCCGATAGCCGAAGAAACCGCCGCCACGCCCGGCGTATAGGCAAGGGATAAATCATCTTTTGTCTTTAAAGATATTTTTGACTTTATTTCAATCTTGCCTCTTATTTTTTTATGGAGCGCTAATGATTTTTTATTATAATCCATAAAATTAATTTTCAATTTTGTAATTTTCAATTTTAAAACTATCTTTTAATTTCTAACTTTTATAATTTTGTCATGCCGGCCCTCGATCCCGGCATCCAGTTTTCAAATATATGAACGCAAAATTAATAATTATTTTCCAAATTCATACTCTCTTGAAAACTTCTTTTTATTTTCACATTCCGGTGGCTCCCTCCTGGATCCGTGTCAAGCACGGGATGACAGAAGAAATTGCCATCCAATGACATTTTCTTTATTTTAAATACTTCCTCCCCTGTAGCTCCTTCGGCAAGTACTCCTGCTTTTCTTTGTAGTTATAATCCGGCGAGTATTTATAATCTTTCCCGTAATTTAAATCTTTCATTAATTTTGTCGGCGCGTTCCTGATATGAAGCGGCACGGGCAAATTGCCGTATTCGGCCACATCCGCGGCTGCTTGATTATACGCACAGTACAAGCCATTGGACTTCTTGCACTTGGCCATATAAACAACTACCTGCGCCAAAATTACATTGCATTCTGGCATTCCTAAAAAAGAACAGGCATTAAAAGCGGCCACGGCCTGCTCCAGCGCGCGCGAATTGGCCAGCCCGATATCTTCGGATGCGAAACGGATAATCCGCCTAGCAATATATAAAGGATCTTCCCCGCCGGCAAGCATCCGCGCCAGCCAATATAGAGCCGCATTGACGTCGGAACCGCGCATGGATTTGTGCAAAGCGGAAATTATATTATAATGCTCTTCGCCGTTTTTATCATACAATAAATGCGATTTTTGGAAAGCTTCCTTGATAATTTTCTCATTGATATCGCGGCTCTGGGCGCCAGCGTATTCTAAAATATTCAAAGCTACCCGGCCGTCGCCATTGCTCATTCGCGCCAAAACATTAATAGCGCCATTATTAATTTTAATTTTCTGTTTTCCCAGCCCTTTGTCTTTGTCGCTGATGGCTCTTTTGATTATTTTTTTAAGGTGGCCAACATCCAACTGCTTCAAGACAAAAACCCGGCAGCGTGAAAGCAAAGCGCCCCGCACCTCAAAACTCGGATTCTCGGTAGTAGCCCCGATAAGAATTATCATGCCTTGCTCAATATGGGGAAGCAAAGCGTCCTGCTGGGCTTTATTCCACCGGTGGATTTCATCAAGAAATAATATTGTTTTTCTGCCCAGCCTTTTATTCTCTTCCGCCCTGGTTATGATGGCGCGCAAATCCTTGACTCCGCTGGTGACGGCGCTGATCTGGATAAAATCCGATTTTGTCTTCTGAGCGATAATATAAGCCAAAGTTGTCTTGCCGCTTCCCGGCGGTCCCCAAAAAATTATTGAAGGCAGATTATCGGATTCAATGGCCTGGCGCAGTAATTTGCCTTCTCCGACAATTTCTTCCTGCCCCAAGAATTCTTCTAGCTTGTCCGGCCTCATCTTATCAGCCAGCAGATTATTATTTGTTTTAATTGCCATATTATTATGCATAAATATTAGCAGGATAATTAATAAATTACAAATAAAAACCCTCTGGATCAACAGAAGGTTATAATTTGGATAAATTACAAAGAAATTTATATTCTGGGTGTTATTTCCCCGAAAATATTTTCTCTACATGGCAAAGCCAATCTACAACATACAAAAATTTCCTTCCTATATGTTTAATTTCACTTTTTACTCCGTATTGATCATATATTATATTTATAGGATACCTTTCTCCAACCATTCCATTTTTAGGATCAAAATGATCTGCTAAAATGGCCAAAACTTTAAAAATAATCTCTTGCCATTGATAAATTTCATTCTTTATTAATATTAATGAATGGCTATTTAATATTATATTTTCTATAACTGTCACCCTCTCAAAAATATTCTTTATAAAATCAGGAGTATTCTAGCTTTCCTTTTCATTATAATATACTTCCCCATCACTGTCTGTCATGCGGTTGTCCACTTTCATATTAATAATTACACTATGGGTGTTTACTTCAGTTTTGTCTATAATATTATATTAAGTGGTACAGCATATTATGCCTCCTCTGCCTAGATTTATAAGATATTTTATTAAATTTTAAAGATCAATTAATCAATTTACATTAATATAATACCATGAAAATTAATAATTAAACAAATTTACTCATCTCCTCCGAATCTTCTGGTCCGGCTGTTATATTCTTCAATTATTATATCCACATCTCTTTCTTCAAAATCAGGCCAATATTTTTCCATAAAATATAGCTCGCTGTAAGCCGACTGCCAAAGCTGGAAGCCGGAAAGGCGACGTTCTCCGGAAGTGCGGACAATTATATCCGGATCCGCCAACTGTCCATTATATAAATATTTCCTAATCATACCTTCATGCACTTGTTTTATTTCAATTTTATTTTTTATCATTTTCTTTACCGCGTCAACTATTTCCGCCCGGCCGCCGTAATTCAGACAGATATTAATAATGCCGGCCGAACCGTTCTTGGTCTTATCAATTATATTATGGCAGGATTCAGGCAAATCGCCGGGCAGTTCGTCAATCCTCCCGCTTATCAGTACTTTGTAATTTTTTTCCACTAATTTGGCGGTTTCTTCATCAATGGCTTTTTTTAATAATTTCATTAAATAATTTACTTCCGCCCGCGAGCGGTTCCAATTTTCCGTGGAAAAAACAAAAATAGAAATAATCTTAATCCCGCGGGAAAAAAACCAGTCAAATGACTGCTTCATTTTTTCATATCCTTTATGATGGCCTTCCAAAGTAGGCAGATTCCTTTCCCGCGCCCAGCGCCGGTTGCCGTCCATAATAATGCCAACATGGTTGGGAATAATTTTTTTATTTTTATTTTCCATATTACTTGGTTATTTTTATCAATTTAATTTTTTCCTTGGCTCCTTTGATAATTTTTATATTATTTTTTAAAACTTCGAATTCCTTAGCTAAAAATCTGATTATTTCCTTATTGGCCCGGCCTTTATCCGCCGGCGCGGCAATATCTATTTTTATAGTATTACCGTCCGCGTCGGCTAATATTTCCTTAATTTTAGTTTCCGGCGCGCCCGGATTGATTTTTAAGCGCAGGCAAACTTCATTATTTTTATTAAGCTGATGCGCAAACTTTAATAACATAATATTATCTATAATTAATATATGCTATTTAAGCATCCTTTCATAAACCCGGTATGGCTTAGGTCCGACAACGGGCTTATGGTTGATAAATATTGTTGGAGTCCCGTAAATATTTATGGTCTTAATTTCCTGAAACTGGCTATCAACTATTGCTTCGGTAGCTTCGGAATTAACACACTCTTTTATTTTTTCTAGGTTGTATCCGGCCTGCGCAATCAAACCGTCAACAAAATCTATATTTGCTAAATCTTCTTTGGCGGAAGAAAAAATCAAATCATTAAATCGCCAAAATTTCTGCTGATCTGCTTGATAGGCGCAATAATCGTAATTTGATAAATAACGGGTATCATCTTTCACCGGAAAATGAATAAAAGTAAAGTTCGGCTTCTTTTTATCTAAAAGTTTTTTGACTATCGGGTAAGATTCCCGGCTGTAATCACAGCTATAACAGCCGATAAATACCACCTCATTCTGTGAATTATTATTAATATAAGGAAATTGGGAAATATCCAGATTTTCTAATTTTAAATTTGCGGCCGACGGCGGTTCGGTCAAACAAGCATTATTTACCGTTGATACTTTGTTATTTTCTCCGGTCGGATCAAATAAGCAAAACCCCTCCTGATTGATGCCGTTGCAATTGCCGTATAAATAAAAATTTATGCCGCCTCTAACCACCCAAATTGTGCTAATAACCATTAAAATAAAAAATAACCATGATAACAGTTCAAAATATTTATTGAATATCTTGGCAACTATGACCGAGCGGTTAAGCAGGCGCACTAATATTTTTCCCTTAATCTTTTCGCGAAAATCCGCATGGCACGGTCGGAAAGTTACCCGCCTAAAAACGCAATCCAGGGCCTCTTTGACCAACTGCCGGTGGGAAGCGCTGAATATGCCCAATAATGAAAAGACAATTAAAGCTAATACGCAAAACATATATTACAAATATAAATTATACTTTTATCCTCCTACTTACAAAGCCTGCCTGTCCGGTAGGCAGGGAAGGGGCAGGGGGAGGTTAAAGTATGCTTAAATTAAATTACTTTTAAAATATTTTTTAAATTAGATACAAAAATTTTTGCTTCTTCCCTGGTATTATAAAAATACAAGGAAATTCTGGCCGAACCGATAATATTTCTGCTTTTAAACCACGAATGGACGCAATGCTGGCCGGAGCGGATCATGATATTGGCGGCCGCATCCAGCATGATGGCAATTTTATGCGGATCCACTCCTTTGATATTGAATGAAATAATGCCGCTTCGCAGTTTGGGGTCTAGCGGGCCGATTATACTTAAATTGGGAATATCCAATAATTCTTCTGTTAAATATTTATTCAATTCATATTCCTGTTGGGCAATATTTTTAAATCCGATTTTCCCCAAATATTTTATTGCTTCTCCCAAGCCGATGATGCCGGCGTAATTCTGCAGTCCGGCTTCAAATTTCGCCGGCGGAGCTAAAAATTTAAAATCATCATAAGTCGTATATTCTACTGTGTCTCCGCCGACCATAAACGGCTCTAATTTTTCCAGACATTCATACTTGCCATAAAACACGCCGGTGCCGGAAGGGCCGAGCATCTTATGCCCGGAGAATGCTATAAAATCAACATCCAATTTTCTCACATCAATTTTCTTATGCGCCACGGCCTGGGCGGCGTCCAATAAAACTTTGGCGCCGAATTGATGCGTTATCTTAATCACTTCTTCCACCGGAGTGCTCACTCCATCTAAATTTGAAGTATAAACCATAGCTACCAATTTTACTTTCTCATCCATCATGGCTCTAAATTTTTCTAAATTAAAAGTATTATCTTCATTTGACGGCACAATCTTGCGGACGATGCCTTTCTTTTTAGCCAGAACCTGCCACGGGACTAAATTGGAATTATGCTCCTTGTCGGTGGCCAAAACCACATCCCCTTCTTTTAAAGTCAGCGAATTAGCGAGCAAATTTATGCCTTCGGTGGTGTTTCTGGTAAAAATTATTTCTTCTTTTCTTTTGGCATTGATAAATTTTGCCATCAACCGCCTGGTTTCTTCAAATTTGTTGGTGACGGTTTCTGCCAGCTTATAAACGCTTCTTTCGCCGCAAGTGGGAAATTTCTGGTAATATTCCGAAACGGCGCTGATAACAGAATTAGGCCTTAAGGTATTACAGGCGTTATCAAAATAAATATAAGGTTTTCCAGATCTCTCTTGATTTAATAAGGGAAAATCTTTTCTTATTTTATTTAAATTCATATAAAGTCATAATAATATAAAAGCCAAAAAAATACAAATTATTATAAATAAAAAAAGCACGTTTGACAAAACGTGCTTGGCGAAGAAGCTGGATTATTTTTTGTTTATTTTACGTAAAAATTTTTTAAATTTTCATTACGGAACCTTTCTCCGGCGCCGCACCGATTCCAGTGCTTGAATAGCAAAATAGGACTAGCTTTTCGGCCATCGGTATTTAAATCAATTCCGTAAAAATATACATGACAATCTCCAAATATTTGGGAGATTTGTTCTTCCATATACGCTTTATAATCCAATACTTCTTCCACTTCTGTGGCACTATTTTGAGTATTATCATTATTTTCCATGATAGCCCTCCTTTTAAAAAAACGATAATGCTAAAACTTTATAATAATTATAACAAAAAAATATAAAATTGTGAAATTATTGTACAAGATGAGTACATCGGTAACACTTTTGAGAATTCCAGGGGTGTTTGATAATTTAAAGATTGGTGCGGTCTTTTAAAATTGTATTCAATGAGCCATTCCGTCAGATTATGGTTAAATT
>Ga0100388_10001370_pt1 | contig 21480 bp, 27 predicted proteins | sample CryGeymeta201512_FD_81536 | JGI IMG/M metagenome (GOLD analysis project Ga0100388, IMG submission 81536) | Groundwater microbial communities from Crystal Geyser aquifers in Utah, USA - Crystal Geyser metaG 2015-12 | ecosystem: Environmental > Aquatic > Deep subsurface > Groundwater | place... | reverse complement strand
TCTTGCCTTCATTTGAGTAGACTTCTATTCGAACTCTATCATGTTCGTTTAGGTGTCTGTAGTTTGATATTTTCATACAACGGTATTTTACTAAAACCGTTGCACTTAATGGTTGAACTTAGTTTTCTTCTTTAGATTTAGTCTGGACGATGTCGATCTCAAATCCGGCCAGCTGTGAAGCTAGATTAACATTGATACCGCCTTTTCCAATCGCCAAAGGAGCTTCTTTTTTGTCGACGGTGACCTTAGCTCTCTTAGTAGTTTCATCAATTTCAACCTGAGTTATTTTAGCTGGCGATAAAGCTGCTGCCAAAAACAATTTTTTGTCTTGATTCCATTGGATGATGTCGATCTTTTCCGTTCCACCCAATTCATCTGTGACAGTCTGGACGCGGACGCCTTTTTGGCCTACGCAGGCGCCAACAGGGTCAACTCCACCTTGGGAAGAAAAAACAGCGATTTTAGCTCTTTCACCTGGAGCTCGGGCGACTTTTTTAATTTCGACCGTATTGTTGGCGACCTCCGGGACTTCACGTTTGAAAAGTTCTTCAATTAAGCGGGAGTTGGACCGGGAGACGATTATTCTCGGATTGCCAAATTTATCGTCAGCGATCTCTTTTAGGTAGACGATCAAACTGTCATTGACTTGATAATGTTCATTTCTAATCTGTTCTTCTTTGGGAAGGAGAGCTTCTGCTTTGCCAATATCGAGATAGGCGTTGTAACCGTCATAGCGGATGACCCGACCCTTGAGAATCGTGCCAATCTGGGACTTATAATGGCTGGCGACGGTTTTTTTCTCAATCTCTCTAATTTTTTGCAAAATGACCTGTTTGGCAGTTTGAGCAGCGATGCGACCGAATCCTGGTGGCGTAATGTCTTTGTCATCTTTAAGAATTTTGGCTTCGCCGCTGTCTTTGTTTATTTTAGTAGTAATTTCGTCGTCAATTGATTGAGGATATTCTCTTTTATAAGCGGCAACGACAGCCGCTTCTATAGAAGCAATCACATCATCTGGCGAAATGCCTCTTTCGGTCGCCACCTGATTTAAGGCCAAAGCAAACTCAGTTTTAATAATCGTCATAGGACTTATTCTATCAAATTTTTATTTCTTTGGAGCAGGAGTTGCTGGTTTATTTTCGGCTGGTTTTCCTTCCGGCTTTGAGGGTTTGCCTTTAGCTTCCGGTTTGATTTCGGTCGGTTTGCCTTTTTCCTGGGTCGCGGCTGTTTCTCCTGTTTTGGCTGGTGCTCCTTCTTCGTCCTCGACAGGAGCCTCGGTGATTACTTCAGGAGCGGCTGCGGCTGTTGTGTCTGGTGTAATACTTTCTTCTTTGTGTTCGACGACTGAAACGACTACTTTTTCAGGAGAAGTCTTGATTTCATACCGGTCAGATTTTTTTAGATCAGCGACTTTTATTTCCTGACCAATGTCTTTAATAATACTTATATTAACTTCAATATGAGAGGGAATATTTTGCGGTAAAGCTTCGACTAAAATAGTTTCCGATTGAATAAGGAGAACTCCAGCTTTTTGAGAAACAGCTTCTGAGGCGCCAACGACTTTTATCGGGACCCCGGTTTGGATTTTCTTTTTAAGGTCAATTTTTCTAAAATCGACGTGTAAAATCATATCGGTTACCGGGTGTTTTTGGATGTTTTTAATAAGAACCGGAATTTCGTCTTTATTCAGTTTGAGATAGACTACGGCGGTTTCACGGGCAGTCCTGTAAGTTTTAGCAAAAACCTTTGAGTCAACGCTTACCGATTGAGATTTAAATTCGGGTCCGTAAATATTAGCCAATATTAATCCTTCTTTTCTCAATTTTTTAGCTTTCTTGCCTGTCAACTCTCTATTTTTAAGTTCAAGCGTCAGTTTATCCGATGCGGTTTTTTTCATATTTAATCAGTTAACAATTCCATAAAAAATATTTTATCAGTCGATAAACTGGTATTATAAAGAATCTGGTTGTCTTTGACAAGGGGAGAAAAATTTTGGTTGACGAGTGAAATATTTTTGTTCAAACTAAAGTCTAAAACAAGGTCTGAATTATTGGCACCAATTTGTTTTTGAAAGACCAATTGATATATCTTTCGATTCTTTTCTATTTTGTCCTCCAACTGATAATCGATTTTTATCTCGACAGATCTTTTTGGAGGGACTTCGAAGAAAAAGCCGATTAATTTAAAGAGGTCGTTTTTCTGGTCGATGTCTTTGACCAAGACACCATCTTTGGTAACTTGTTTAACAAGGGAATTTTTCGGCAAAAGCAGTTGAAAATAATTTCTATAGGTGCCGGTAGGAAAGATTTCTGACGGAGAACTGTTTTGGTATTTGATTGAAAGTAAGTGATTTATTTTTCCTTGAGAGTCAATCGTGGTTTTTAAGTAAAGATAGCGATTGATGAAAAAATTAGCTTTGTTGGCGCCGACATTGGCATCATAAGGAAACAAATAATCTCGTAAACAAGAATATCCCGAGAGACACCTTGGTTCGATTACCCGACCGGACCAGAAAGAAGTATCAAAAAGAGTTTGGGCGGTTGAGTCGTCCAAATAAACGACGACTTGTTTTTCATCAAGGGATTTTTTTAGATTAAGAAAAAATTGTTCTGTAGAGATGCCGTCTAAATTAAGAAGAATCTGTTGGACGACCGAAGAAAGAAAGACTTTTTTTTGGATTGATCCGGGAAAAAAATTCTTTTCCGAATAGAACTGGGTTTTTAAGTAAAAATTCTTCGAGTTGATATTTTCCTTAAAGTCCGGCAGATAGAGATTATCAAAAGCGGCAAGAATATTTTCTACAGCAGTTGTTGTCAAAAGTATTCCTCCGGAGAAATCGGTTATGCCTAATTCTTTTTCAAGAAAAAACAACCCTTTTTTATAATTTTCTACAAAATCAGGAGAAAAATTAGAGTCGCGCAAAAACCAGTGGGGAATATTTAAGTATTGTTCAATTGGTTTGGGAGGGTCAATATGTGCAGTCAATTGACCATCAGCGTCATAGACGTCTTCCACTTTTATATCTTGAATTTCGTAATCCTTAATAGTGACAATGGCGAATGAACCGATAAAACCACCGCCAGGCCGAAGCTCCATATTATTAACAAAAAAAACCAGATATTTTTTTTGATCAGTTTGAGACAAGATAGATTCAAAATAAACTAAAAGCTTTCTCACTTTATCTAATGAGTCTGAAGCTTCAAGTAAGTTAGTTTTTATTTTTTTTATAAAAGAGAATGACAGGTCAAGTTTTTGATTGATGACAACCAAACTATCATTTATTTCACCCAGAGACTGATTGAGTGCTTGAAAACGAAGTTTCAAATTGTCTTTTTCCTGATCAGTTTTGTTTTTGGCAAAAACCAACCTTTGAATTTCTTTAGTGTTGTCAAGGATGACTCTCGTCTCCGAAAGGGTTTTTATAGCGTTTTTGTTGACTTCGATCAGATTGTCTGACCATAGAGCGGCACTGAAAAGAAGATAGGTCGGCCGAACGATTAAATATAATTTTTCTCCCATTTGATTAAAGCTGCTGGCGATGACAACATCTGATTGAACATTTAAGTAATGTTTTTTTCTCAGACCGGTATAGCCTTTATAGACGAATAAAGTTGATGTCGCAAGAAAGGGAATAAAAATAAAGTGAATGAAAGCGAAAACAGCAATAAAAGAATAAATAAAAATTTTTCTAGTTAGATATTTTTTGAAATGAAATTTAACTGTGTTTTTTGATTGATCAAGGTTTCTTGTTGGTTTAATAATCTTCAGTAAAGTCTCCTTTGTTTTAGAAAAAGAAAACCAGAGAATTTTATCGACGTCCTGTTCATGAAGATCGTTATTATTGGCTTCGATTATTTTTATATTTTTAAGATGAGATTTCAATAATAGATAAGATGGTCTATTTTTTCCAAAAAAAATAAAGATGAATTTTTTATCTATGTGTTCTTTAATTTTTCTTAAAGGAATCTCTGTATCAATGATGTAAAAATAATCAAAGTGAACATATGACTTGGGAAGCATTGAGGAAAAAAATGCTTCTACTGAAGATTTTTTTAGATAATTTTTTAAAAAGTCAATAAAACCGTAGTTCGTCCTTGAAATGATTAGCGCTTTTTGTTTTTCTTCGACGATTTCCGTTTCAAATTTCATACGTGGGTCCCCCGTCATCCCGAGTCCTTCGACTTCGCTCAGGGTAAACTCCGCGAGGGATCTATTTATATTGTATAATTATTAAGTGAGAAAGACTGCCCTAATTATTCCTTATTCCAAGATAAATTTATTCAGAAAGTTATTTAAAGATAAAAAAACAGTTCTAGTTGGAGGCTGTTTTGACCTAATTCATTTTGGCCACCTGCAGTTTCTCAAAAAAGCCAAAGCTTCCGGCAATTTTCTTATTGTTGCCTTAGAACCGAATGAATTTATTAAGAAAAATAAAAGAGAAAATCCGATTCACAATCAAAAAGAACGGGCCGAGGTTCTATCTTCGTTAAACATTGTCGATTTAGTCGTTAGTCTTTCTTATTTTTCAAGCAATAAGGAATACCTTGACATGGTAAAGGCAATTGGTCCTAAAATTATCGCCGTCACCGAAGGCGACCCACAGCTTGAAAATAAAAAAAAGCAGATTGAAGAAATCGGCGGACAACTGAAAGTAGTTACACCATTATTAAAAAAATTCTCAACGAGAAAAATTATTAGTAAAATTGATTAATAACTTAGCGTCATTTTTATTTAGGAGGCCAAAAGACTCCAAGAACCATAAAAGTCGGATTTGGATATTGAGTACCAACAATTAGGTAAGAATCTCTTTTAGGGTTCCACATATCTGTTAACCACCTATCTTTTAGTTTTTGTAAATTTAAGTCAATGTCGTAGGGATTTTGTTTTTTAAGATTTCGATATAAAGCAAATATTTCCCAATCAAGAATGGTAAGTTTATGATTTGTTTTACAATTACTATCTTTACAGGTAAAAAGATAACTAAACCTAAAAGGAATTTTTTCTATTGGTTTTGGTTGCTGTTCGAAGAGCCTTATCTGAGAAAGGTTTCTTAGTTGGTTTTTTGACCAAGTTTCCGTATCCGGTTCAATGATAAAATCAATTATTTCTTTTGGTTTAAAAATTCCGAGAGAGACTTTATCTGATTTATATTCTTCTTCCAGCTCCTTAATTGAATAAAATTTTACAGTTGGTAAAATTATTTCTTTTCTTTTTGACCATTTTTTATCACTATCTGTTGATAGAGGAAGTCCTAAAGTTTTTATTGTTTTTTCAATAGGTCGGTAACTATCGATTCTGAAATCACTGGTGTTTTTAGAAATTTCAACAGAAATCCATTGGTATTTTTTATACCAATTATCAAAATCTAAATATCGGTAGTTAATAGGATATAGTTGAATCCATTTTCCTAACTTAGTAATACCGGCAGTGCAAACTAATTCTCGATATTTAGTTGACGGTCGAGGATATGTTTTTACAACTATGAATACTTCTTCATTATGAAGTTTTACATCGGGATAACCTGCAGATTGGGATCGCATTTTAAAAGCTCGCTAGCAACTATTGATCGATGACAAAGTTCGTGTTCTTTCTCGAAACATAAAAGAACAGAACGGCCGTTACTATAAATTGTTTTTAATACTTTTTTTATTAAATTAGGTTGGTGATGAATATATTCTCGGTAGTTTTTAAAAAAATTAAGATAATTTAAATCCTTTTTTAGCTTATCTCTTAATTCTTTAGGACTTCCTAAGTCTTGAAAATGAAAATAATTGATTCCTTTTTTCTCAAGTAATTTACTAAGAAGGTTTTTTGAAAACCCGTTTTTCCGGCTTAAAGGTGTTTCCCTAATATCAATAACAGTAGTAATATTTTCTTTTTTAAGTTTATCCAAAAATTCTTCAATGGTTTCTTTTTCATAACCAGTAAGAAAGAGTTTTTTCATACATGTATAGTTTCATAGTAGATCAACTGAAAGAGAAAATCAAATCAATAAATAATGATGATATAATTATTGAAAATGGATAAAAAAGTAAATACAGCAGTTACAATTATTAAAAATATAGAATATATTAATATTGCTTCGATAACTCCTGAAGGATTACCATGGAATTCTCCGGTTTATACGGCATTTGATAAAGATTTAAATTTTTATTGGTTATCTTGGAAAAAAAATCAACACTCAGTTAATATCAAAAACAATCCGAATGTTTTTGTCACAATCTACGATTCAACGGTTCCCGAGGGTACAGGAATAGGAGTTTATTTTTCTGGTAAAGCAGAAGAATTAACTAATCCGAAAGAAATGATTATTGGATTAATGGTTCTTTATAAAAGGATTAAACACAAAATGAGAGCAATTAGAGAATTTTTAAGTCATTTTCCAAGACGCGTCTATAAATTTACGCCAGTTAAAGCTTGGATTAATGGAGATAGTGATATTAACGGTAATATTATAGATATTAGAGAAGAATTGAATCTTAAGAAAATAAAAGAAAAATTATGAGATTATTTTTGGCGGTTGATTTGCCTGTAAAAGTCAAAAAACAGCTTGACGGACAACTTGAGAACATAAAAAAAGAATATCCTCAGTTCAACTGGGTGAGTGTTGAGAATTTTCATGTCACTATTCATTTTTTTGGTGAAACTAATAAAGTTGAACAAATAAAAAAAAGAATAAAAGACCTTCTTTGGGATCAGACAGGATTTTTTTTATATTCATTTGCCGCCGATGTTTTTGTTAATCACAAATTAGTTGTTTATTTGACTTTTCGAAGAGAAAAAAGGATTGAAAAATTAGCCGAAAGGATAAAATCTAATTTCAGAGCCAATTCTGTAAGCGAAAGAAAGTTTGTTCCCCATCTTACTTTGGCCCGAGGACCGAGGTCTTCCAAGCAGCAATATTTCGTTCTCAAAAAAAAATTACAGAGTCTTCAAGTTGATATTTCTTTTGCAGTCAAACGGATAATTCTTTTTGAAAGTATTCTTGATGGAAGAAGACCGATTTATAAAAAAGTTATCTCCTTCAAACTTCTAAACGACTAACCCCGCACCACTTAAGGATGCGGGGTTGATATTTTATTTAAACAAAATATTATGCCGATCCGATTCTATACATACCGGTTCCACAAGTTGGGCATTTAGCTTTCATTGCTGGTTTGCCATTTTTCATGGTTACTTTTTGAGGATTGGCAACATCTTTTTTTGCTCTACATTTTACACAGTACATTGATGCCATAGTTTTAGTTCACCTCCTTCCTTACTTAATCAGCTTAGCAAAATATAAACCAATTTCAAGAGCAATGATAATAACGACCAAAATTAAACTTTTTCTCAAGTCAGTAAAAAAATATCGAGGAGCAACTACTTGTTCATTAACAGTTGTTTTTGAAACAGTCTCGGAGGTTAACGAAGGGGTGGGCTCTGGCATTTTAGTTAAAGGTTGTTGGCTTGCCTGTTCAAGCAAATGAAGTCTTTTTCGATAGACAGCTAAAAGTTTTTCTTTTTTAGTTTTCTTCGGCATGACGAATGTTATTATAATCACATTGACAGGTATATTGCAACTTTATAGAATGTATTTAATGGTAACTTATTTAGTTGTCTTAGCGTTTATCTGGCTTATATTTTTGAGTTTTATTGTCTTTAAGCTCAGAAGTCACTATTATAATTTGACCTCAAGGACAAAAAAAGAAAAACTCGACGAAATTTTAGATTTACTTTTAAATGAAGACAAGAAAATTTCTAACGAAATTGCTTTAATCAAATCAGAATTAAAAAAACAGATAGAGCTGTCCCAATTACATTTACAGAAAGTCGGTTTGATTAGGTTTAATCCTTTTGAGAGAATGGGAGGAGAGCAAAGTTTTGTCATCGCTTTTCTTGATAAAGAAAATAGTGGTATAATTTTAAACTTTATCTATACAAGAGACGGGCTAAGAGTCTATACAAAAAAAGTTAAAAAAGGAAAAGGCGAAGAATATGATCTGTCTGATGAAGAAAAGAAGGCTATAGAAAGAAGCAATTAAAAATTATTTTTAAATATGATTAGTAAGAAACTGGCTTATTTTTTTTTCTTTTTAATATTTTTACTGTCAGGTTTTGGTTCATATACGATTTTTTCGGGAAATGTAGATCAAGGTTTTTTATCTCCTTTATCGAGCTATAAACCTCCAAAGTCAAACGGCAACGGACAAGCAGCTGTTGATAATGAGCCAAAAACTCAGGAATGTCCCTTAAACGGAGCTCTTTATTCAAAAACTCAAGAAGCCAAATGGCAGAAAAGACGGCCCATGGGTATAATGATAGAAAATCATACTGATGCTCGGCCACAGTCAGGCTTATCTTCGGCCGACGTCGTTTTTGAGACGGTCGCCGAAGGCGGCATCACCCGTTTTTTAAGCTTATTTTACTGCCAGGATGCTTCTTATGTCGGACCGGTCCGTTCAGCGAGAATTTATTTCATAAGACTTTTAGAAGGTTTTGGAAAAAATCCGTTATATGTTCATGTGGGCGGCGCAAACACTCCTGGTCCGGCTGACGCCTTAGGATACATAAAAGAAATAGAATGGTCTTCTTATAATGATATGAACCAATTCTCAGTTCCCTTTCCTTATTTTTGGCGTGACTATGAAAGACTTTCCAATAGGGCGACAGAGCATACGATTTATTCAGCCACAAGTAGACTCTGGCAGTATGCCGCTACGAAGAGAAAATTGACCAACGTTGACGAAGATGGAGTAACTTGGGATAAAAATTATTCTTCTTGGAAATTTAAAGACGAAGCCAAACTTGAAAGTCGAGGGACGACTGCAAAAATTGACTTTGGTTTTTGGGATAATTTAGCCTCTGATTTTAACGTCGTCTGGAATTATGACAAAACTACCAATAGTTACAAGCGCTACAACGGCGGTTCGTCTCATATTGATAAGAATACCGGTAAACAGCTTGAATCAAAAAACGTCATAGTCATGTTTGCCAAAGAATCCTCGGCCAACGACGGTTATGAGGGTGGCCATATTCTCTACCGAGTAGTTGGCGGCGGTGACGCCTTAATTTTTCAGGACGGAAAAGTTATCAAAGGAACTTGGACAAAAGAAAAAGAAGAAGACCAGGTTAAGTTTTTTGACAATGCCGACGAGGAAGTATCAATAGTGCGAGGACAAATATGGATTGAAGTATTGCCAGTTGGCAATAAGGTCAGTTATTAATATGTTATTGCACATTATTCCATCAAAAGCGAGAAGAAAAATTCTCGAGTTATTTTTTCATCATCCTAGTGAAAACTATTATTTGCGGCGTGTGGTGAGAGAAACAGAAGAAGAAGTTAATGCGGTCAAAAGAGAACTGGATATTCTTGCTGACGAAAAACTGCTTCTTAGAGAAAAACGCCTAAACAAGGTTTATTATGCACTCAATAAAAACTATCAGTTTTATGACGAATTTTTAAGAATATTTACCAAAACAGGATTTCTCCCGGCGTCTATTTATAAAAACCTGTCAAAAATCGGCAAGATAAAATTCATCACTCTTTCAACCAAATTTTCTAAAAATCTCCCGATCAAGGAAGACGAAATTTATCTTTTAATGGTAGGGGTGATTGTCATTGCTGAAGTTGAGGCGCTTATGGCCGATGCGGAAAAAAACTTCGGCAGGCCGATAAATTATACGGCGATGACAGAAAATGAATTTATTTTTAGAAAGAAAAATAACGATCCTTTTATCTGGAGATTTCTTAAACAACCAAAAATAATGTTGGTTGGAACCGAAGATGAACTTCTAAAATAAAACTATGACAAAGTTTTTTAAGATTATTTTTCTTCTTTTTATAATCACAGTAATTATCTGGATTGATTTACCAGAAACTATAAGAAATAAATATAATATTACTTCTTTATTAGATTTTAGTCTTTTTGGTCTAAGAATAAAAAAAGATTTTAAGACCAGTCTCGGACTTGATCTTAAAGGCGGGAGCCATTTGGTATTTGAGGCTGATACAAAAAAAGTAAAACCAGAAGATTTACAAGATGCTTTGTCTTCCGCTCGAGACATCATTGAGAAGAGGGTCAATTTTTTTGGCGTTTCTGAACCGACTGTGCAAAATCTAAAATCAGGCAGTAATTACCGGATCAGCGTCGATTTACCCGGAATTGAAAAAGTTGACGAAGCGATTGCCTTAATCGGAAGAACAGCTCAACTATCTTTCAGGGAAGAAAAAATTATTGATGACAAAGTTGCCAGTCCAACACCAGTACTGGTAGAAACAGGACTGACAGGAAAACACGTCAAAAAAGCCAGTGTTGACTTTAATCAGCAAGACGGCAAACCTCGAGTTGCTTTGTCTTTCAACAGCGAAGGCGCCAAGAAGTTTGGAGATATTACGAAGAGAAACGTTGGTAAACGACTGGCCATCGTCGTTGATAATTTTCTTGTTGAGGCGCCAACAGTCCAACAGGCGATTATTGATGGCAGCGCTGTTATTACTGGAAATTTTACTGTTGATGAAGCCAAAAAATTAGCTATTGCTATTAACTCTGGAGCTCTACCCTTGTCGATAAAGCTTGTTGAACAAAAAAATATTGGTCCTACTTTGGGTGCGGATGAGGTCAAAAAAAGCGTCTATGCAGGAGTGATCGGGCTTATAGCTGTACTGCTTTTTATGATTATTTATTACGGCCGTTTGGGGATGATTGCTTCGTTGGCACTGATAATCTATGGATTAATTTCCTTTGCTATTTTCCGGATTATTCCGGTGGTTTTGACTTTACCAGGAGTAGCGGGATTTATTCTTTCTATTGGAATGGCGGTTGATTCTAATATCTTGATTTTTGAAAGGATTAAAGAAGAATTGAGAAAGGGGAAAGAATTTAATATTGCTGTCAAACTAGGATTTGGTCGCGCCATCGATGCCATTAAAGACGCCAATATTACGACTCTGACCGTTGCCTTTATTTTATTCAACCCTTTAAACTGGGAGTTCTTGCCGCAGTTTGGCATGGTCAGGGGATTTGCCTTGACTTTGGCAATTGGAGTAGCAACCAGTTTGTTTACGGGAGTGGTGATAACAAAAAGATTAATAGAAATTTTCTATAAGAAAAATGGTTAACTTTTTGAAATACAGACTAATATATTTTCTAATTTCTTTACTGGTCATCGGAGCCGGGTTGTTTTCCGTCTTCAAGTGGAGCTATTGTTATTCTATAGATTTTGTCGGAGGCAGCAATTTGGAATACCGATTCGATAAAATCGTAGCGGAAAAATCAATTAATAAAATTCTTCAAAACAACAAGATTCAGTCGGTTTATTTAGAAATTAAAAATCAAAACTTAAGTTTGAGAACTAAACCATTAGAACAAGTTCAAGAAAATAATTTAAAAAATTCTTTAGAGAAAAACCTTAAAGTGAAAATTACGGTTTTAAAATCAGAGACAGTCGGGCCAACTTTAGGTCGAGAAACGATGATAAAAACCGGCGTCGCTTCGATTTTGGCGATATTGGGAATATTGATTTACATGAGTTTTGCATTCAAAGGTTTTAATTATGCGATGGCGGCAATACTGGCGATAGTTCATGATTTATTGGTTGTTATTGGTTGTTATTCACTTCTTTCCCATTTCTATCAAGCTGAAGTCGATACGATGTTTGTGACAGCGGTGCTGACTACGATGTCGTTTTCGGTTCATGACACGATTGTTATTTTCGACAAGATCAGAGAGTATTTCCAAACAGAGGGAAAAGAAGACATTGAATATTTTGCCAATAAAGCGCTAACCGAAACTATGGTCAGATCTCTAAATAATTCGATGACGATTGTTTTTATGCTTTTATCTCTGACGCTTCTTGGCGGAACGTCGATTAGATTTTTTATCATTACTCTTCTTGTCGGAACGATTACCGGTACTTATTCTTCACCTTTTATAGCGACGCCAATTTTGGTATGGTTAGAGAAAAGGAAGAAGCAAAAAGTTAATTAAGTAGGGGACAGGCATGCCTGTCCCGTACAATATAAATTATTATTTTTAATATATGGATGACAAAAAATCAGAAAAAGGCTCGGAAGCCTGTCCAAAATGTGGGGCAGCGTTAGGCGAAGTTTTTGAGACTAAGTCCGGTCGCAAATTACAGAGATGCTCAAAGGGTAGCTGGAATCCTGAAACCCATACTATCGATGGATGCACTTATGTAAAATGGTTTGCGGTTGAGCCAGTTGCATTAGACGAAAAGTGTCCGAAGTGTGGAGCGCCGTTGTTGTCAGTCGTAACACGATTTGGAAAAAAAATGAAGAAATGTTCGACCGCCACCTGGGATCCAGGGACAAAAACAGCCGGAGGATGTGATTATGTGGAATGGTTAAAAGGAACCACCGAAAAGCTGGATGAAGATTGTCCAAAATGCGGATCCAAATTAGTGTTGTTCACAACAGTTGCCGGTAAAAAACTAAAAAAATGCTCAACAAATCAATGGGATCCTCAACAGAAAATGGCAACCGGATGTGACTATGTCGAGTGGCTAAAATCATAATAATGAAAATTGTTAAATATTCTTTAGGACAGCTGCAGGCTAATTGTTATTTATTGGTTGAGGACGATAAGTGTTTGATTATTGATCCTGGCGATGAAGCCTCGTTCATTCTTGAAGAACTGCAAAGAAGAAGATTAAAATTAATCGGAATGTTGGCGACCCATGGGCATTTTGATCATATAATGGCAACAGGTGAAATACAGTTATCGGTTAATGTTCCCCTGTATCTTAATAAAAAAGATCAGTTTTTAACTGATAGAACAAAAGAAACCGCCGAACATTTTTTAGATTTTAAACAGACAATTTTGCCAATTAGAAATATTAAAAATTTAGACATTAAAAATTCATTGAACCTGCCTGCCGGCAGGCAGGAATTGGAAAATTTCAAATTAAAAATTATCCATACTCCGGGTCACACGCCAGGGAGCGTTTGTTTCTACTTTAAAGAAGAAAATGCTCTTTTTACCGGCGACACATTATTTAAAGGAGCGGTTGGCAGATTTGATTTTTCTTACTGTAGTAAAGAAGATCTTAAAAAATCATTAGAAATATTATTTAAGTTCCCAAAAGATGTAGTTGTTTATCCAGGACATGGAGAAAAAACACTAATAGAAAAAGAGAAAAATTTACTATTACAACTTTGATCACGATCGTGGTAAAAGTTGTATTATTTTAGATGTTTGATTTCTTTCAAAAGTATTTCTCTTTCATTTTTTAATTTTTTTTCTACTACTTTATCAAAGATCTTTTTTAGGACTTCTCCAACTTTTGGTCCGGGTTTTATTTTTAAAACTTTCATAACGTCGTTGCCATTGATCTTTAGGTCTTTGATTTGAAACGGCTGTTTTTGCACTTTTTCTAATCTTTTTCTAAAAAGATCAAATCGCCAGGAAGTTGGTCTGGCTCCTGATCCAATTCTATCTCCGAATCTCAAATCAACAATATCATTAAGATACTCTTTACCAACATTTCTAATGAACCTTCTCACGGCTTTATCTGTTTGAATTTCAGATACGGTGAATTGGTGAAATTCGACTAATTTAACTAGTTTATCTTTTTCTTTATTAGAGAGTTTAAAACGGTCGGCAATCTGCTCTGCTAGTTTTTTGCCAACGACTTCGTGATTGTAAAAAGTAATCAGGCCGGTTTTATCGTCGCGTCTGAAAGTTTGCGCTTTACCTGTGTCATGAATTAAAGTGGCGAATCTTGTCACAGCATCTTTTGACGGACAGTGTTTGAGAGACATTACCAAATGGGTGCCGACATCATAAACATGATGACGCTTAGGACTTTTTTGGGGAATGGTAAAGCAAATATCAACTTCGGGAAGAATAAAGGTCAGAAGACCGGTGTTTTTTAAAAATAAGAGTCCTTCTGAAGGATGATCGCTGCCTAAAATTTTTAAAAATTCGTCTCGAATTCTTTCCCAAGAGATTTTTGTAATCAATTCGGAGTTTTTTTCAATTGAAACGCGAGTTTTTTCGTCAATAAAAAAACCAAGCTGAGAAGCAAATCTTATTGCCCGGATTAATCTTAGAGAATCTTCATTAAATCTTTTGTCTGGATCGCCGACAGCCTTGATTAATTTATTTTTTAAATCCTCCTGTCCTTTATAAGGGTCAACGATTTTTTTTCCGTCATAAGCCATGGCATTAATAGTAAAATCACGGCGGGAAAGATCTTCTTCAACGGTCTTTGCCCAGGTAATTTTTTCCGGATGACGAAAGTCCTTATATTCTCCTTCTTTTCTGAATGGAGTCACTTCAAATATTAAATCGCCAACTGGAATCGACACTGTTCCGTAACTGTTGTTATAAAAAGCGTCTTTAAATAGTTTTAGAATTTGTTCAGGAGTTGCGTCGGTTGTGAAATCCCAGTTTGTTACTCCTTTATTTAATAGCAAATTACGGACGGCACCGCCGACGATATAAATCTGGAAATGGTTTTTCCTGAACTTTTCTAAAAATTTAATTACTGGTTTTGGGAGAATGATCATGAAGTAATTATAATATCTTTGTTAGTCCTCTGACAATCAGATTATATTGAGGAGTTTTTATTTTGTTGAAAGTTGTTTCATCGAGTTGATGCCAATAGGCATTGTAAAATTCTTTTTTCAAATAGTTAAAGTTGATTTTTGGAACTTCGACCAAATACCAAAAATCAAAGTGAAGCTTGCAAGGTGAACGAGGATTGTTGCTGACATCTTTAATTGATAAATTAAATAGTTCGATTTGATTTGGAGAGATTTTGTGGTTAAGTTCTTCTTGAAATTCTCGAATTACAGTCTCGATTGGATGTTCGCCAAATTTAATATGTCCTCCGGGCGGAATCCAGTCGTCAGCTTTGATGTGATGAGCGAGATAGACAGACTTAGTTTTTTTATTTACAGGAACAAAAAAAGCGCAAATGTGTTCGTCGATGTTTAATTCTTTAGTTAGCTTATCTGTTGAAGAAAATTTCTTTAAAAATTCATCGATGATTTTTCTATCGACATTTTTTTTCTTAAATTTTAAGACTTCTTTTTTAAGTTCAATAATGTAGTTCCTTTTCATCAAAGAATTATACCTTAACTAAAGATTTTAGGATGTCGAGATTTTTTTTGTCAGGTCCTTCGTCATTGAAGCCGGGAGTTTCGATAATAAAGGGATAGTTCTTTGTTTTCGGATGATTAAGGAGCGTTTTGAATTCGTTAAGGCCGATTGTTCCCTGACCGATATTGTCGTGACGGTCGTGGCCCGAATTAAATGAGTCACGGCTGTCGTTGACGTGCCAAACCTCAAGTCTATCAAGCAGATCAAGTTCGTCAAGTTTATCAAGAAAAAGATCAAGTTCTTTATTATTGCTAAATCGATAACCGTTGGAAAATAGATGACAGGTATCGAGACAGAGACGAACCCGCTTATCATTGGCGTCTTTTATAATTTGCGAAATTTCTTCTAAGGTCTGACCGATTTTTCTATTTCCGGCGTTTTCAATGATAAAAAACGATTTTTTTGGCGTTTTTTCAAGAATTTCTTTAATGTTTTTAATTAATACTTGATACTTAATACTAGATACTTGATTCTTATAAGAGCCAAGGTGAACGATGCTGCCTTTGATTTGTAAAAGGGGAGCGATTGACATTTCTGCGATTAACGACTGTTTTGATAAATGACCAATTCTACTTTCGTCGGCTAAATTAACGAGGTAAGAAGCATGAAAATAAATAGGATCAATTGAGAGTTTAGATTTAAGAGGCAAGAATTTTTTTATTTCTGCTTCATCAATTTTAGCAAAAGTCCAACCGCGAGGGGAAGAAGAAAAGATCTGTAAGCAGTTGCCTCCAATATTTGAGACTCGCTCGATTGCCTTTGAGTAACCACCGGCGATAGATAAATGCGCGCCCAATCTGGTCATAATATTTCTAGAATTCTTTTTTTGATGTTAACAGGGAACTGGAATTTTTTTATTTCTGTTTTTTTTAACCAATGATGGTCAACCAGATTTTTTTCCAGTCTAACGCTAGAGTTTATAGGTTGACAGAGAAAGTGTTGGGCATGGTAAAAAAAGCCGGAACTTTCAAAAACATCTTCACCAATCAATTTGATTAATTTTACTTTAAGATTAACTTCTTCCAGTATTTCCCTTTTTAGACCTTTAATAATTGGCTCGTTTGGTTCTATTTTTCCTCCGGGGATCGTCCAGAAACCGCCGTCGATTCTTTCTTTTGGAGATTTTTTTACAATTAGAATTTCTTTTTTATCGTTAATAATGAAAGCGCCAACTGCCAAGATGACGTGGTATTTTTGTAGCATAGATATATTATAGCATTGTTGCGGGGCCTGTCTTTTCTCATAATTTAGGCCTTGACCCCGAAGAACTCTTACCTCGTCGCGTGGTCTACGTCCACGCCTCCGAGGGGCGAGTCTACGGGGTCTTCGGGCATTTTAAATAAATAATTGTTGATATTAAAAATGGGCGATTGGGTAGGCGTGTAACGTACGTGCCTGTTTCAATTTCCATAAAATTATAAGTTCACTAAAGTATTACTCAACAAAGACTGGACAACCACTTGACAAAAAGTGTTATACTGTATATACAAATACTGTTGTCAACCTGAATAATCATTGGTATAATTAGGTTGTTGTAAGGCTTTATTTGAGAAATATGATGGATCAAAAACAAGAAACACAGGTGAAAATTTTTCCATATCGTAAAGAAGATAAACCAAGACAATACGCTAATTATGTAAGGGTAAATTCTAGCCGTTTTGAGGTTACAATACAATTTTCTGACGTAAAACCAGCTTCAGATGATGCAGAACAAGCAAAAATAAAAAGGGAAGGAGCAATAAGAACACCTATTGATATTGAGATAATTCTGCCCGTTCCTATTGCAGAAGAGTTTGCAAAGTTATTACAACAGCAACTAACGCTATTAAAAGTTAATAAAAAAGATAAAAATGGAAATTAACATTCTACAAACGGGTTCAACAGAAGACCTACTTCGGAGGACAGGATATTCAGCAATAAATACGCCTGATGAGCTATATGTGCCTAAAATGACAACTGCAGAGCTTGATGATTTGGCTTCTAAAGAATTTCGTTTACGATCTTCATTTAAAATTATCATTGTTAATGAAGATCGTGACTATTATATTGCCCAACACCCTTTTTTAGGATTGTGGGCAGAAAGTAAAAGTTTGTCTACTGCTAAAAGAGTTCTTAAGCAAAAAATCTTACAACTATATAAAAAGTTAAAAGCTCTTCCTGAAGATAAATTAGGTCCATTCCCCTCAGATTGCTTAATATACTTAGAAAATCACATTTCCTAAGATTTTAATGAAAACGAAGCAATTTAAAAAAATCATTAAGAAACTTCAAGAGAGATTTGAAATAAAAGAGGATGTTAATAGACACTATAATTATGACATCATATATAAAGGTAAAATTGTCCGATGGGTTGCGAGATCTCATTCTCTAAAAGATAGACATGATAAATATATTGCGGATAATTTAGATTTGAACTTGGGACAATTGAGAAATTTTATTTGTTGTACCTTATCATGCGAAGAATATATGAAATTGCTTGTGCAAAAAGGTCATATAAGTTAGGTTAATATGAAAACCGCAAAACAGAAAAGACAATCATTTGTAAAAGAAGCAAAGAAAAGAAAAAATAGAGAAAATAAGAGCTTCTTTTATGATTTCCTTCGTAGAGCTACACTCGCTTCACGTTAACTACTCTATTTAAGACAAGTGCAAACATATCCTCTGACTTTCTATTATTATATCTAAACGTGAACTCATCAACGTAGGCTTGTAAATGTTTCTTTGATACGTGGTGATAAACTCCTAAAAATGCCCTTGACACATTAGCAGACTTAATGTATGATTGCTAAATATGGAAGATCTGACACAAAGACAGGTTGATATTTTAAAAACCATTATTAAAGAATATTCAGAAACAGGTAATGCCGTAGGTAGTGAGATTCTTGAGAAAAAATATAAATTAGGAGTTTCGCCGGCGACCATAAGAAACGAAATGGTCGAACTGGCTAAAAAAGGCTATCTTAAAAAGGCACATTTTTCTTCCGGAAGAATGCCTTCGGCCAAAGGCTTTCGATTCTATATCAAACACTTGATGAAACAGAAAGAACTATCAACAACAGACGAAGTCGCTTACAAAAACAGTATTTGGGATGAAAGAGCCGAAAAGCATCGTCTGCTTTCACAAGCGGCCAAGGTTCTTTCCCAACGGACAGGACTTTTATCATTAGTGACTACTAATAATGGAGATTTATATTATTCAGGAATTGCCAACTTATTGACTCAACCAGAATTTTTAGACCTAAATTTATCAAGGAATTTGTTTAGCAGATTAGACGAAGTCAATTTTTGGGAAAGAATCTTAGAAGACTTTGTCGGCGTTGAGGATGAAATCAGGTGCATACTGGGAGAAGAAGATTTTCACGACCCAACTTTTGACGACTGTGCCAGTGTCTGGGGAGAATTTGAGGGCAAAAAAATTAAAGGAATAATTGGCGTGGTTGGTCCAAAAAGAATGTACTATGATTTAATTATCCCTCAGATAAAATATTTTTCTAATTTAATTGAAGAGATCGTTAAAGAACAAAATTTATGAAAAAAGTAACAAAAAATCTAGAAATAGAGAAACTTAAAAAAGAGGTAGAGGAATATAAGAACAAATATTTACGAGCACTGGCAGATTATCAGAACTTTGAAAAAAGAGTCAAAGAAGAGAGAAATCAATTGGTGAGAACGGCCAACTCGAATTTAATCATGAAATTACTGCCGTTTTTGGACAGTCTAGAAAAAGCAGAAGTATTTATTAAAGACCAAGGATTGAAGATAGCCAAGGACCATTTGTTTCAGTCGTTAAAAGAGATCGGTATTGAAGAGATCGATGTTGTCAATAAACCGTTTAATCCGAAAGTAGCTGAAGCTATAGATATTGTTCAAGGAGACAAGGACGATGTTGTCGTTGAGGTTTTGAGAAAAGGTTATCGAATAGAAGACAAAATATTACGAGTGGCTCAAGTTAAAGTGAGTAAAAAAGTTACGAGTTAAAAGTTATTAGTTAATTAAAACAAATATGGCTAAAATTATAGGGATTGATTTAGGAACAACTAATTCATGCGTAGCGGTGATGGAGGGAGGAAAACCAAAAGTCATTTTTTCGGCTGAGGGAAGAAATGTTTTTCCTTCAGTGGTTGACCCGGTTAAACATGTGATAGGTGATGTGGCTAAAAGACAGATGGTAGTCAATGTTACTTCAACTATCTTTTCTATTAAGAGATTAATGGGAAGAAGATATTCTGATGAGCCGGTTAAATATGATATGAAGTGGTTACCTTATAAGATCGTTGAAGGTCGGGATGAAATGGCGGTAGTTGAAGTGGAAGGAAAAAAATATACTCCTCAAGAAATCTCGGCGATGGTTTTACAAAAGATAAAGACCGATGCTGAAGCCTATTTAGGAGAAAAAGTCGAAAAAGCAGTCATTACTGTTCCTGCTTATTTCGACGATTCACAAAGACAAGCAACTAAACAAGCCGGAGAAATCGCCGGGCTTGAAGTGGCCAGAATCATTAACGAACCAACCGCCGCTTCGATGGCCTATGGTTTGGATAAAAAACACGCTCATACGATTGCCGTCTATGATTTAGGTGGAGGAACTTTTGACATCAGTATTTTGGAACTTGGAGAGGGAGTGTTTCAGGTAAAGGCGACTAACGGTGACACTCATTTAGGCGGTGATGATTTTGACAAGATTATCTTAGATTATTTTGCCGACGAATTTAAAAAAGATAATGGCATTGATTTAAGAAAAGACCCTCAAGCGTTACAGAGATTAAGAGATGCGGCAGAAAAAGCTAAGATTGAACTTTCTTCCTCAATGGAAGCCGATGTTAATTTACCATTTATTACCGTTAAAGATGGTAATCCTTTGCATTTTGTAACAAAGCTGACCCGAGCGAAGTTAGAGTCTTTAATTGGTCATCTGATAGAAAAAACTTTTAGTCCAGTCAAGGCTTGTTTGAAGGATGCCAAGATTGATATTAAAAAGATAGACGAGGTGGTTTTGGTCGGCGGAATGACAAGAATGCCGTTAGTCTTAAAAAAAGTAGAAGAGTTTTTTGGCAAAGAACCCAATCGATCGGTTAACCCTGATGAAGTGGTCGCGGTTGGCGCTGCTATCCAAGCTGGTGTCCTCACCGGCGAGACCAAAGATGTGGTTCTTTTAGATGTGACACCTCTGACTTTGGGAGTGGAAACTTTAGGTGGAGTGATGACGCCATTAATCACGAGAAATACCACCATTCCTACCGCCAAGTCAGAGATATTTTCTACTGCTGGAGATAATCAGACCCAGGTGGAAATCCATATTTTACAAGGTGAGAGGCCAATGGCACGGGATAATAAATCGTTGGGTCAGTTTATTCTCGATGGAATTCCACCGGCGCCTCGAGGCGTGCCTCAGATTGAGGTGACTTTTGATATTGATGCCTCAGGCATTCTTTCAGTAACTGCTAAAGATAAAGCCACTGGTAAAAGCCAAGGTATAAAGATCACCGGTTCAACGGGTTTGAAAAAAGAAGAGATAGAAAAGATGAAAGAAGAGGCAGAAAAAAATGCCGAGAAGGATAAAGAAGAAAAAGAAAAAATAGAAGTCAGAAACAAAGCTGACAATATGATCTATGTGGCGGAAAAGTCGCTTAAAGATGCCGGTGACAAAGCTCCAAAAGACGTTAAAGAGAACGTGGAAAAGAAAATCAAGGAGCTGAAGGAAAAAATAGAAAAGGGCACAAAAGAAGAAATTGAAAACAAAACGAAAGATCTTTCCGATGAATTGACCAAGATCGGTCAAGCGATGTATAACAAGCAGGAAGCACAGCCGGGAGTAGGTAAACAACAAGCAGCTAAGGAAGACAAGAAAGAAAACAAGAAGGGAAAAGTAGAAGAAGGAGAAGTTGTTAATTAAAAAATAATAAATCACAAATAACAAATGACAAATCAAATTCAAAGTTCAAATTACAAATAGGTTTTTGACGTTTTTATTTTTGTAATTTATTATTGATTTGATATTTTAGTTTTGTCATTTGAATTTTTTTTATATGGCAGATTACTATGACGTTCTAGAAGTTTCAAAGAGCGCTTCAGATAGTGAGATAAAAGCCGCTTACAGAAAACAGGCTTTAAAATGGCATCCGGATCGCAACAAATCTTCTGAAGCTGGAGGAAAGTTTAAAGAGATTAATAAAGCTTTTGAGATACTGTCTGATCCGAAAAAGAAAGAGGTCTATGATCAGTATGGTGAAGCGGCGTTTCAACGAGGTGGAATGGGTGGAGCTCCTGGCGGAGTCGGTGGGCAGTATTATCAAGAAGGACCTTTTAGGGTTTATACGAATTTTGGCGGAGAGGGATCACCGTTTGAGGGGTTTGACTTTGGGGGATTTTCCGA
>Ga0100388_10001356_pt1 | contig 21594 bp, 21 predicted proteins | sample CryGeymeta201512_FD_81536 | JGI IMG/M metagenome (GOLD analysis project Ga0100388, IMG submission 81536) | Groundwater microbial communities from Crystal Geyser aquifers in Utah, USA - Crystal Geyser metaG 2015-12 | ecosystem: Environmental > Aquatic > Deep subsurface > Groundwater | place... | reverse complement strand
TTAAGGTGCCTAATTCTGATAAAACTATTTCAAAAACATTATGGCTCAATGATGAACAAAAATATTTAGCTAAATTATTTAATCTATAAGCCACTCAGGGTGTCCCAGTGTCGAAAACAGGAGTTGTAGCTAACCGGTTAAATCAAAAATAATTATTATTTCTAATTCCTATTTATTTTGCTCCTGCCGGAGTAATATTTTATGCGGCTGAAGCCGGATATTTGTTTTATATTTTATTATCCGTGAGCTAAAGCGAAACGGCAATAAGTTTTTTTTGATATTTGGAAGTAACCAAAATAAAACCCCAACAGCAGCCCGGCTATTAATGTGCCGAGTGTGATGGTGGTTAGGGTTTCGATTAGGGTGAAAGCTGATACATTAGAAATCAAACATCTCGTATTGAGAAGTATTTTCAACCATATCCTTAGTCAAATTATAATCCATATCTGTCATTTTAGCTTTTAATCGATCTAATTCTTTAAAAGCAACTTCTTTACCGTATAAAAAATATTTTAGTTGTATAAAAGTAATTGACTCATTAGAATTTTTAGGGTCACCTATTATTCTTATAGCTTTGATAAAGTATTCTCGAGCGACAGAATTTTTATCTATTTTAAGCATAACAATTCCGCTTGTTATATTATACCAAGTATCATTAATAAATTTATAATAGTAATAGTCCAAAAATCTTGCTGAACTATCACATAAATTCAGCCGGCAGAGTAGATTAGCCTTCGAAATAAATGCACCGGCATAACTGCTATCATATCCAATCGCTTTCTCAATTTTATTCAGTGCGGAACTATAAGTAAGAGAATCATCTTTTAGTCTAAGTTCTGAATACGCTTCATCAATCATTTTTTTTGCTTTTCCTCGGTCATATATTCCTTCATGATTACAAGAGATAAATATTATCATATTCAAAAAAAATGCTACATATTTTATTAAATTAATAACCATAAATTTTAATTATCCTATTTAGATCATATTCCGGTTGAACATTTCCTGCAAAATCATGCCCGACATAACTTACCCATAACTTTAATGCAATTTTCCCTGCTTTAGGAAGAGAAAATTGCGCATTACCCACTTCAAGAAAATTATTCTTTATTGTCCAACTACCTTCAGGGACAAGTGATTTCTTTTCAACAACTGCATCGTTAACAAGCAACGAAGCACTACCCAAAAAATTAAATTTACCATATGCATATTGTACGCTTGTAAATGCATGAGCGTGGATTTTTAATTTCCACTGATTTGTAAAAAAGTTTTTATCAACTGAATAATATCCAGCCACAAAAAAAGTTCCATTTAATCCCTGCCCTTCATTTAAAGCATAGGATAGTTGGCTATAATAGAATAATTTTGTCTTCGTAACATAAATATTTTCTGCTCTTTTTCTTAATTCAGAATGAACTCCTTTGCCCCATGAATTTGAAGGTTTACCATCTTCATCTTTCCCTATCGGATCATCTTCTTCGGGATCTGATCCATCAGCAGTTTCAGCACTATACATTCCGTTAGGGTCTATATAGCGAAGCGGATTATTCATTGTGTAATTATACGGACTCCAACCCGGGTACATTTCCGCCAGCGGGTCTACAGAGAGCCATCTGCCGATTCTTGAATCATAGAACCTTGCCCCAAAATAATCATAACCAGTTTCAATGTCACGCTCCTTTTCGGTGAACTTATATTTGTCATTCTGTCCGCTACCGGTTGTGTAGGTTCTAAGAGTTTCGCCAAATGGATAATAATCTTGCGCGCTTACAATTTCTCCACCCTGGTCAACGACTACGCGTATGCTGCCGAGGTGGTCTTTGATATAGTAGTTGCGTCGGTCGTGGCGCTGCGTATAAAAGTATTTATCCAACATCTAATTTGAAAAATAGTTTAAGCAAAATTATGTATTTAGATTTATTGGGACAAATGTTTTGGGATATTTAAAAAAAGAACATGCAACTACGCTGGAGTTGGGGGTTGTGTGGGTTTTTGTTTTTCTAAATACATTTTGCTCCTAGCGGAGCAATTAGAAGCTACTGAAAATCTTTTGAGTACTCCCTTTGGGAGTTCCATGTTTGTAGAAAAAAGAAAAGAAGAAAATAAAAGTACTCCGTCAGGAGTTCTATGTTTCTTGATTTACAAAACATAAAATATTTTTACAATCTTTGAAAGGTCGCTTCTTCGAAATGAATGTTTAAATTATTTTCAGTCAAAAAATTCAAATAAATATTTATCTTGATAAATTACCTCGAACTTCTTAAGCATCTCGAGATATTCTTCATGAAAAGTTCTCTTCTTATGATGAATCTCCTGGTTCAAAATATATTTTATTACTCTTTCCACATGCGAATGTGAATATGAGAAAGCGCTGTATCCCTCCTGCCAATTAAAATGTCCTCTTAACCAGTTATTTCCATTGATAAATTCAGTTGAATAATGTTTTACATCTCTGACAATATCAGAGATAGCAAGTGAAGGATTTAAACCAAAAAATATATGAGCATGATCGGGCATTAAGTTAATTGCAAGCAATTTATTTTTTTGATTTGTAAAAATTCCGGTTAAATATTTTTGTAATTCTTCTTTAAAAGAAGGATGGACAAGACCGTCGCGATGTTGAACCGCAAATACTAATTGGATATGAAGTTGTGTGTAGGTGTTGGGCATTGGAAACTCCAATTTTTTTATTTTAAATGTAATTGCAATAAGAAGAATATGCAACTCCGCTGGAGTTGGGGGTTGTTTTGGTTTTTGTTTTTTCTACATACATTTTGCTCCTAGCGGAGCATTTATAATAAGAATTTCTGATGAAATTATTAATGTATCATCATGTTTTTCTGCTGAACCGAAATAACGAAACTATATGATTCTTTTAGTAAAGATTTAATCTCACGTTCTAATTCCAGCATTTCTATTTTAGTAAAAATAGTTTTGCTTTCTGTAGCGGTTATTTTGAAATAACCAAAATAAAACCCCAACAGCAGCCCGGCTATTAGTGTGCCGAGCATGATGGTGATTAGGGGTTCGATTAGGGTGAAAGCCTTATCTCCGATGCCTTTACTTTTTACTTTTATCTTTTTCCTTTACCCTATAGCGTAAGTGCGCGAGGTTTCAAGGATGAAACCGATACTGTCGCCCGCCTTGAATATTCCATTTAAGTGAAGATCAAATTTCAAAGATATTATCAACACTTGTCAATTGTATTCGTCAGCATGTATTATAACTTTGTTACAACATGAATATTTTAGAATACGATCTCTTTCAATTCTTCATTTTCGATATTTAAAAAGTATTTTTCACCAGCCAGTATTAAGCCACTCAGATACTGATCCCATTTAATAAGAATGATTTTTTCATAAAAAACTGTATTTCCATCTATGTGATTAAAACCTATATTCCCAACCTTGCAATAAAAATTAGAATTACAATCATCAAATAACGCAATCCGATCTAAAACTATTATATGGTCATAGGTTTTATTGGATCCAAAATCTACATTCATCTTTTCAAGTACCGAATCCTTATAGCTTAAGAAGTAGAGAATTGTTTTATTTGCAAATATTGGATGATCGGTGGATAGTACGATTTCTTTGGTGCTATCATTATTAAAATCGACTAACAAAAAATCCACTATAGATGAATCTGTTCTAATTACCGGGTTCAAGGATACCGCCCCAAGATCTACGATGGAATTGTTGCACTTAATAAAAGTAGTATTATTTTCAGAATATATTTTAACGCTATCAACATCTTTGTCATTATCCATATCAGTAAAATACTCTCTACTCTGGCAATAATTCGCATAAGTGTTTAACAGTATGAGCAAAATAAGATACTTCATTACTTCTTTTCCTCCTTTTCTTTTTCTGTTTCAAATTTTTGATACTCTTCAGACACCTGCTTATATAATTCATGTAGTTTTTCTTGATAATCAGCATCCGTTGCATATTTTCCGAGCGAGCCACTCTGCAAACCCGTAGTAAACTCTTCGATTGAACCACCTTTTATTAAAGCATCATAGGTGCCTGGGAATTTAGTCTGTAATACATTTAAATAATCTCCAACAGCTTCTTCAAGATTTTCATAGACTCTAAAATTAGCTGTTATTGTTGTACTATTTCCCTTAGAATCTTCTTCTTTAGTTATTAACTTCATAGTTCCAGAAGCACTTGCGCCCTTTATATTAAATAAGTTATTTCCTGGAACTGTGGCTCTTCAACCATTCTCTTGAAGACGCTGCGATACCATATATAAAGCTTGCTCTTTTTTTATACCATGACTTTCCGCTACTCTAACTATGCTTGCACCAACACCTCCGTAAAAAGCTCTTTTTTTAGCAGTAAGATCTCCGGGTGCTTTTCCGTCTGGGTCAATAAACTTCAGCGGATTATTCATGCAATAATTATACGGGCACCAACCCGGGTACATTTCCGTCAGCGGGTCTACAGAGAGCCATCTGCCTATGCGGCTGTTCCCGCGTGGCGGGATAAACTCCAAACCTGGCTCAAAAATAATCATATCCGGTTTCAATGTCACCCCGCTAAGTAGAAAAAAATACTAAGCGGGGCAGGCGCTCTTTTTCTGTGTCCGTTGGCTAACGGATTGTATTTATCGTTCTGTCCGCTGCCGGTTGTGTAAGTTCTTAAAGTTTCGCCAAATGGGTAATAATCTTATGCGTCGATTAGGGTGAAACCCATATTTTTAACTGCATCACCAATACTACATTACAATAATTAAATTATTTGTTTTATTAGTTTGATATATTTTAACATCATTATGTTTTATTATGATAGAATCACGATAGATATTGTATTTATTATTGTAATAAGAAACGATGAAATCGAAGCTAAACACCACCTCATTAGATTGTATTTTTAAATAGGGCGATTTCCAATAGACATCCAACGAATCTGGGCAATCTTCTTTTTTGATTAGAGCAATACTAGTATCACCGAGATTACTATAATATGCCCCATGTAATTTTATCAATTCGTCGATATTCTTATCCAACAAAAATTTAGAATGATCCATGATCCTATTTAAACTTGCTTCAAAAAATGAATCCTCAAATGGGTTATAAACATTTCTGATATCCCCATTATCATCAATCGAAATCATGTACTTGTCAAAATGGAATGCTTTATTAGCTACAACGAGATAGATTCTCGAATTCAACCATTCAAATCCGTAGATTTGCTGTATCTCGTAATCTCTCTCATTCCCAGAGTTCCCCCCAAGAGCCCTCCTTTCTAGGGACATTACATGGGTAATAATCATATTTCGTTCCGAAATGTCGCTGCATCCGGATAGATTAAGCAATGTAAGTAAAAAAATAAAACTACTGATTTTGCACATCATACTCATCCAAGTATTCCTTTCTTTGATCTCCAACTTTTTTTCTAGTAGCTTCAGCCTCCTCTTCTTTCTCCTTCTATGATTTTTTTGACCTATCTATTAACTGTTCCCCATGCTTAAACTCATGCGCACCTACTTGAATTAAAGCTTCTGCTAAATTAACCCACTCTTCTATGGAGAGCTTGCCCGAATCTAGAAGCTCCTTAATCTGTTCATAATCAATAGTAATATCCGCAGATCCACGAACATTTGCAAAATGCAGCCCCAAGACATACCCATCCATTTCATCACGAACACTACCAAAGCCAACGTTGAACACTATCTTAGAAGAATGTAATTTGTTAAATAATCTCTCCCCTTCAGCAGTACTCTTAAGTCCATCAAATATTTTTTCTACCATATAGTAATTACTGCTCTGTTTTAGTCCAAAAAAATTTTTAACATCTGAATAATACTTGTTCTTGACTTCTCTTCCATCCGGGTCAATAAACCTCAATGGGTTATTCAGAGTATAATTATACGGGCTCCAACCGGGGTACTTGTCTGCCAGCGGGTCTGCAGAGAGCCATCTGCCGATTCTTGAATCATAGAACCTTGCCCCAAAATAATCATAACCAGTTTCAATGTCACCCCGCTAAGTAGAAAAAAATACTAAGCGGGGCAGGCGCTCTTTTTCGGTGTCCGTTGGCTAACGGATTGTATTTGTCGTTCTCTCCATTCGAAGCTACGTACTCTCTCAGAGTTTCGCCAAACGGATAGTAGTCTTGAGCGCTTACAATTTCTCCACCCTGGTCAACGACTACGCGTATGCTGCCGGGATGGTCTTTGATGTAGTAGTTGCGGCGGTCATGGCGTTTCCAATCAATCTGCGTATTTCCGACTTCATCATCATAGATTACCTCTACCCAATTTACATCAACCCTACCGATCAATCCGTTACCGTAAAGATTTACCATCTTTAAATCATGTCCGGTATTATCGAGTTGGAAGATCGCATGCCTAAAAAAACGCACCTTAATTAACATAGCTTAAATTCCATTTCACGTTGAATCAAGATACGATATATTTTTAACAACTTCCAACTCAACTTGTTTTCTTAAAGGGACAGTAGTGATATATTTTGTTAAAATCTTTACTGCTAAGTGAAGGGCATCCAGATGCAAAACCAAAATATATTTCCCGATTTTGATGCAAATTCAATAAGTTCTTATTATTTTATAACAGCGATTTCAATAATTTTTTAGCAAAAAAAAATCGCTCAATCGGAAGTTTATGAATAAACCAATATCACATCCAATTTATTTCTGCACTACAAAATGCATATATGCACTCAAGCAAAACTATAAGCATATCCTGACACAAAAAAAACACATTAAAACTTTTACGGGAGGTATCCATGAAAATAAGTGTTGAAGAAGCTCTTCGTTATCATAGCGAAGGAAGAAAAGGAAAGGTGGAAGTAGTAGCTACTAAGCCTTGCCTTACATCAAGAGATTTATCACTTGCATATACGCCGGGAGTTGCAGAACCCTGTCGTGCAATTCATGCAAATGAAGAAGACGTGTATAAATACACCGCTAAAGGTAATCTTGTTGCGGTGGTTTCAAACGGTACAGCTGTTCTCGGTCTTGGCGATATAGGCCCCGCCGCAGGCAAACCTGTTATGGAAGGCAAAGGAGTTTTATTTAAAAGATTTGCCGACATAGATGTTTTTGATATCGAACTTAATAGCCACGATCCAAAAGAAATAATTAGAGCTGTAGAATTGCTCGAACCTACATTTGGCGGCATTAACCTTGAAGACATTAAAGCTCCTGAATGTTTTGAGATTGAAGAAACTTTAAAAAAATCTATGAAGATTCCTGTATTCCATGATGATCAGCATGGAACCGCAATAATTTCTTGCGCTGCGTTAATTAACGCTGTTGAGTTAACCGGCAAGAAACTTGACGAAATTAAATTAGTTGTAAATGGCGCAGGCGCTGCGGCAATTTCCTGCTGTAAACTTTATATGCGCGCCGGCGTTAAAAATGAAAACATTGTAATGTTCGATTCTAAGGGTGCGTTAACAAAAGATCGAAAAGATTTGAACAAGTATAAGAAGCTATTTGCTACGGATAAACAATATGAAAATCTTGCAGCAGCGGTTAATGGTGCTGATGTTTTTCTTGGTTTATCGGTTGGGGGAGCGATGACTAAAGATATGGTTAAGTCGATGGCGCCTGACCCTATCATATTTGCTATGGCAAATCCGGATCCGGAAATTATGTATGATGATGCAGTATCTGTAAGAAAAGATTTAATTATGGCTACAGGTAGAAGCGATTATCCAAACCAGGTTAACAATGTGCTCGGCTTTCCATTTATTTTCCGCGGCGCTCTTGATGTTAGAGCTACTGCAATAAATGAAGAGATGAAGATGGCAGCAGTAAAAGCGCTGTCGAGTCTTGCCAGAGAAAAAGTTCCGGAAATGGTATTAAATGCTTATGGCGGAACTGATTTCTCATTCGGGCGGGATTATATAATTCCAAAACCGTTTGATCCTCGAGTGCTTTGGTATGTTGCCCCTGCGGTTGCGCGCGCTGCAATGGATACAGGCGTGGCAAAACAACCAATAACTGATTGGCAAGCTTACAGAGAAGAATTAAAAGAACGCCTTGGACTTTCAAAAGAAGTTATCAGAGTAATGATTCATAAAGCACAAAAGAATCCTCGAAAAGTTGTTTACCCTGAAGGTGAAGAGGAACAAATAATTCGTGCTGCACATGCTGTTTATAACGATAATATTGCAAAACCTGTTCTACTCGGAAATGAAAATAAAATTAAAGAGTTAATACATCGGCTTGATTTTGATGAAGATGATTTTAAGATAATCAATCCTGCGGAATCAGCAGATAGAGAACATTACGCTGAAGAATATTATAAAAAACGTCAGCGCAGAGGCGCAACTCTTCGTAATGCAAATGAATTAATGTACGATCCTATTTATTTTGGTTCGATGATGCTTGCAACTGGAGATGTAGACGCACTTATTAGCGGTTATACAGCTCATTATCCTAACACGATACGTCCCGCACTTCAATGTGTTGGGGTTAAAGAAGGATTTAAAGTTGTCTCCAGTATTTACATTGTTGCTGCTAAAAAGCAGGTTTATTTCTTTGCCGATTGTACAGTTAATGTTAATCCTACTGCAGAACAACTTGCGGAAATAGCAGTCTCCACAGCAGAAACAGTAAAATCTTTTGATGTTGAGCCGCGAATTGCGATGCTTTCATTCAGCAACTTTGGCAGCGCTTCATATCCGGAAAGTAATAAAGTAAAAGATGCTGTAAGTATTGTACATAGGCTTCGTCCTGATTTAATAATAGACGGCGAAATGCAGGCAGACACTGCTTTAGTTCCTCAAATACTTGAGAAAGATTTTCCGTTTAATAATTTAAAAGGCGGCGCTAATGTGCTGATATTCCCGGATTTAAATTCCGGTAACATAGCCTATAAACTTATGGCAAGAATAGGCGAAGCTACTGTAATTGGTCCTGTCCTTCAAGGAATGAATAAGCCTGTTCACATACTTCAGAGAGGTTCTTCAGTTGATGATATAATCAACATGACTGCAATTGCAGTTGTTGAAGCAAACCGCAAAGAAGGTAAACATTAATATTAATCTTCGTGGGCGCATTCAATTGGATGCGCTCATTTCTGCTTAAAATAAAATTCACTTTAATTAGTTTTTCTTTTTATAAAGCAATCGTTTAGTTTTTTTCCATGTTAAGCATTTTACTAAACGATTTCTAAAAATGTTTTTTTGTTTCGAACTAAGAAATATTTATTACAGAGTCTGGTCTAAAAAGGTATTTCCCGTCATTGCGAGGAACGGAGCGAGGAAGCAATCTTTTGATTTTGCGCTAAATTCGGCAGATTGCTTCTCCCGCAATGCGGGATCGCAATGACATTATTCAACAGAACCTTTTTATAGTAGACTTATTACACTATCCAACGCGATTTGAGGCAACTATTTGAATAAAACAAAAAATAAAAATGTTGTAACTATCCAAAGCTGGAATGACCTTCAAAACGAATTGTTTGAGAACTCGTGGAATAGTCATTTAGGGAGGTTCCGGTCAAAGTCTGCTTTTAGAGGTTTATCCGATGCAGATTATCCTTTAGAAACAACCTTAATTAGGTTGAAGGGGCATTACCCTTCTCTTGAGGGACATCTTCTTCGTAATTTCAAAAAATATGCTCACAGAAAATTTGTAGAAAAAGATTCTCTTTGGCATTGGCTTGCAGTTGCTAAACATTACGGACTTCCCACAAGAGTATTGGATTGGACATACTCTCCTTTTGTGGCAATGCACTTTGCTACTGCAAACATAGATCTGTTTGATAAAGACGGCGTGATCTGGGTTGTGAATTATGTAAAAGCGCATAAACTTCTGCCAACGAAACTTCGTGAAAAACTTGAAATAGAAGGTGCAAATGTTTTTACAGTTGAGATGCTGTCAGAATCTGTAAATTCTTTTACAGAACTCGCCGCTCTTTCTGAAGACGATGTTGTGCTGTTTTTCGAACCGCCTTCGATGGATGATAGAATTGTGAATCAGTTTGCTTTTTTCTCTATCATGTCCGACTGTGAAAAAACATTAAATGAATGGATTGAGAAACATGCCGACCTGTGGAAAAAAATTATTATACCTTCAAAACTAAAATGGGAAATAAGAGATAAACTCGACCAGGCAAATATAACAGAGCGGGTTCTATTTCCGGGATTGGATGGTTTAAGTCTTTACCTCAAGAGGCAGTATAGTCCGAAAGCGCAAATTACATAGCGCGGCAAGCCGCAAGTTCAAAGTGGAAAGTATAAAGTTTAAAGTGAATTAGAACCTCAAAACAAGAAAAATATCTTGACATAAAAAATCCGTTGGTTAATCCGTTAGCTAACGGACTAACGGATGCATGCCAATACTATAAAATCTGAATTTCCGCAAGGACTGAAGAAAAAATATTTTGGAAAATATAATTGTGTTAAATAAAAATGTTGCAACTAATAATGTTATAACATATGTTTGCAATGAAATAATTTATAAAAGGAAACGTATATGAAAATGTTGAAGTTTATTGTGTTGTTAGTGTTTATTGCAGTCTCTGCAAATGCTCAGACGAAATGGTCATTTGATAAATCACATTCAAATGTTGGGTTTAGCGTAATTCATCTTGTAATTTCTGAAGTGGAAGGTCGTTTCGGTTCATTCGACGGAACGGTAATTACAAAATCAGATGCTTTTGAAGATAGCGAAATTGAATTTAAAGTAGATGTTAATAGTGTTAACACGGATAACGCCAAACGAGATGAACATCTCCGTTCGGATGATTTTTTTAATTCTGAAAAATATCCAAGTATGATATTTAAAAGCACTTCCATGAAAAAAGTTGGCGATAACCGATACAAATTGAAGGGTAACTTAACAATAAGAGATATTACAAAGCCTATTGAACTTGATGTTAAATTAAATGGCGTAATAAAAGATCCAAGGGGAAATACAAAAGCAGGTTTTAAAATTTCGGGAAGTTTGGATAGATTTGATTTCGGCTTAAAATGGAATTCATTGATGGAAGTTGGCGGAGCAGTAGTAAGCAAAACCGTTACTCTAAACTTAAATGTAGAGTTGAAGAAAGAATTCTAAATGAGATTAGAGGACGAAATAAAACAAAAAAGTTTTAGAAATGAATATCATAAGCTCGCCGTGAATATCTTATATACTCACGGCTGGCTTCTTGAATTTAATAACAAAGTGCTTCAAAAATTTAACCTAACCGCACAACAATATAACGTGCTGAGAATTCTAAGAGGGCAGCATCCTAATACGGCGAGTGTAAATTTATTAAGGGAGAGGATGCTTGATAAAATGTCCGATGTTAGCCGCCTGGTTGAAAGGTTAAGAGTAAAAGGATTGCTTGAAAGAACCATCTGCGAAAACGATAGAAGAAAAGCCGATGTTAAAATAAGTAACAAAGGATTAGAACTTCTCAGCGATATTGATAAACTCGACCTTGAATTTGATAAATTATTTTCAAATTTATCACCAAAAGAAGCTAATCAATTAAACAATCTACTTGATCAATTACGGGGATAAAAAAGACTTTAAAGTTTTTTTTACTAAATTATTCTTACCTATCTTTCGATTATTAACTATTACAGTTTAAGAATAGCGAACAAATAACTTAATAAATTTTAAAAAAATAAATCTCAAAAGTTTCTAAAAATATAATTTCGATGATTCTGTATTTTAACTTAAAACTTTTACTGTTTCTATTTTCTTTTTCGTCAATTCTCTTTGCTCAATCTTCTAATGAAGAAATTAAGAAGTTAGAAGAACAATGGCTAAAACAAGAGGGAATTGAACAAATTGAGACTTTGAAAGAACTTAGCTGGCTGTATCTCAATACAAATCCTAAAAGAGCTATGACGCTTGCTCAAGACGGGCTTGCTAAATTAAAAAGTTATGATGAACCGAAACTGAAGGCTACACTTCTTAATGTTCTCGCAGTTAGTTTAACTTATATGGGGTATTATGGAACCGCACTCGAAAAACATTTTGAATCTTTAAGACTTAGGGAAGAACTCAAGGATTCGGTTGCAATAGCATCGTCGCTAAACAATATCGGCTTAGTTTATCAACACGTTGACAATACTGCAGAAGCTATAGTATATTTCAATAAAGCTCTTGAGTATAAATATAAACTTGGAGATAAATCTGCCATTGTTATCTCTCTTAATAATCTTGGCTCAACACTGCTTAAAACAAAGAAGTTTAAAGAATCTGAAAAACTATTTAAAGAAGCTTTGGCGATTACAAGGGATGAACAAAACATCGAAAATCTTGCTTTAACTTTATCAAATTTAGGGCGTTTCTTCTACATGGAAATGCGATACGATTCTGCTTTATTCTATGCTGAAAACTCATTGCTCTTAAGGCAAAAAATGGAAGAAAAATTCGGAATTGCAGAACAACATTTAGAAGTGGGAAAAATTTATCATGAAAAAATGAATTTTCGTGCGGCGGAAGAAAATTATCAGTTTGCCAGGAAATTAGCAATTGACGGCGCATATTATCCTCTTTTAAGAGATGTTTATTTTCAGTTGTATGTTCTAAATAATAATAAACATAATGACAAAGAATCGCTGAACAACTTTAAAAAATACACAACACTCAAAGAGATGCTGACAACTGAGGTCATAACTAAAAAATTGGAAGAAGTTAAACAGCATTACAATCAGGAAAAAAACCTGTTAAAAATTCGTCAGCTTAAATTGGATATTCGAACCACCTTCCTATATTATATTATTGCGCTATCTGCGATACTATTTATTGCCGGCGCTATTATTACAAATCGTTATCGTATTGCTAATAAATTAAAGAAAGCTTTGGAGGAACGAGAAAGCTTTAATCATGCTTTGATTTCGAATTTACCTGAGTATGTAATTGTTCATAAAGATGGTAAAATTGTTTTTACAAATAAAATTTTAAGGGACAATTTCGGGATTGAAGAAAACAAGTATGAATCGATTAATATGCTCGATTTTGTTACTGAAGAGTATAAGAAAAAAGTTATTGAAAATATGTTTCGGCGAAAATCCGGAGAACAAGTTGAAGAATATGAAGCAGATATTCGTGATAAAAACGGATCTTTGATTAGGGTAGTTATTTCTTCGTCTATTATTTCGTACCATAATAGCAATGCCATTCTTGTTGTGATGAATGATATTACTTCACGAAAAAAAGCAGAACTGGAAATATTAAAATCAAAAGAACATGCAGAAAAATCTGACAGATTGAAATCGGAATTTTTAGCGCAGGTTTCTCACGAAATTAGAACTCCGCTGCACGTTATACTTAGCTGGATTTCGCTTCTGCAGGATGAACTACAAGACAAAGCAGCTCCAGAATTACTTGATGGATTTTACGTTATTAAAAACCAGGGGGCAAGAACAATACGAACTATAGATCTAATACTCAATATGTCCGAACTTCAACTTGGTACTTATGAAGTTTATCTGAGAGAATTAGATATTCATGAAGAAATTCTTTTAAAGCTATATGGTGATTTAAGCAGCCGGGCAAAACAAAAGAAATTATCTTTTAATATTAATACTCAAACAAATCATACGCGCACAATTGCTGACGAGTACTCTGTTTATCAAATATTCCTTAACCTCATTGAAAATGCTATAAAGTATACTAATGTTGGTAGTGTAAACATATTGATTGGAAGAGACGAAAATGATAATCTCTTTGTTTCTATTTCAGATACCGGAATCGGGATTTCGGAAGAATATATGCCCCGTTTGTTTCAACCTTTCTCACAGGAACAGCAGGGTTATTCGCGCGAATTTGAGGGGAATGGATTAGGACTTGCACTCGTTCAAAAATACTGCGAGTTAAATAAAGCGGAAATAAAAGTAAAAAGTAAAAAAGGAGAAGGAACCGAGTTTAAAATTACTTTTCAAACTATGCATGCCTAAACCTTGACAGTTATTGTTCGGGGTTTCATCTAATTCAAGTTGTAAAGGTGGGGGATGCAACTCTTAATGAAGAATTATAAATGAGTTCATTCCCGTCCGTTGGCTAACTAATGGGAAAGACAAATAATCAACATTAACTTTTTAGAGTGGACTCATAAATGATTTCTAGTAAAAAAATTTTATTTAGCAGAGTGATTGTCATTACCCATTAGTTAACTGAAACGGGCGATTATAAGAATATACTTTTTGGCTGAACTAATTCGTTTAAAACAAATCAATATACCAGGGTAACATTGGCAATTAATTTGAAGTTGTTGAAAAATTTAAAATTGAACAAAAAAAAGGACGGTATCAGCCGTCCTTTTAGTAAAATATTTTTAACAGCCTCCAAGCACGCGCTTAGGTTTTACTTTCGGAATGGCAGAGCTTTTATTTTCTTCAATCATTTTGGGAATCTGAATGCTTGCCTTTAATCTGAATCGTTTTGTAGCATCGTTATAATTTTTAATCACAACTTTTGTGGAGTCGTATTCAATAATTTCTTTTTTAAATTCATTTAACCCGCCTTTGAGTATCAGTAAGTTTTTGTAGCCAAGTTTATCAGCGATTATGGCTGCTTTTTTTGCTGTTAATTCTTCATTAGAAATAAATACATTTTCTTTTTTAGAAATATTTAAAGTTTTTTCGGCGTACTTTTCAAACAATGTTTCCAACATAAAAGATTTAGAATTTGGTAAGCTCATTTCCGAAAATTCTTTAGGGCTTCTCATATCAATTATCTGTAGATTTTTATCTTTATCAAGCAGACGAAATGCAAGTTCATCAGCAGTCATATATTTAATTTTATAATTATTAACGTATTCTATGTCTTCGACGTCTTGTAAATATTCTGTTCGGATATCGGGTAAAATAAAAGCGGATAAGCCAAGTATTATTGCAACACCCGAAAGAGCAACATAAATCTTTAATGGTTTAAACTCCGGATTTGATTTGCCGTTTACTTTGTTTTCGATAAGTGTAGTTGCCCAGAACGCAGCTACTGCAACTAAGGTCAGAAAAAATGCAAATAGAGACTGAGACATTCCGAGAGAATCGAATACTCTTACAAATCCCCAGTTGTCTGCTTTATACAAACCTTCAAAAATGGGATAACCTTCAGCGAAAATTAAAACCCCAATAAATGAACCGGCGATGAAAAACATTGCATCTATTTTGCCGATTGCCGCCGCACAAATACTTGTTCCCGGACAAAATCCGCCGACAACAAATCCTAAGCCCATTATTAATCCCCCGATTATTGCTGAATAGAGAAATGTTGGATTAATATATATTATGCTTAAGTCGAGAAGTCCAAAATGCCCCAACACAATTACACCGAGCATTGCAGTAATGCCGGCGGTAAAAAAGACGCGCAGCACTGTAAAGTCGTAACCATAAAACAATCCAACCAATTTTTTTGAAGTTGAAAATCCGGCTTGCTCTAAAATAAATCCGAAGGCGATTCCAATAAACAAAGCGATAACGAAATTAAATTCATTTCCAATTAGATCAGGCACTAACGGTCCCATTTTTTAATCTCCTTCTATATCCAAAGTTTTCTGAAGAAATAAGCGAACGCATAAGCGCCGCCGAATATTGCCGCCATAGTTATTAAACCGCCAGTGGATAACACAGCCATACCGCTTAACGCTGCACCGCTTGTACAGCCTCTACCGAGTTGTGCGCCAAATCCAAACAACAATCCGCCAAACACTGCCGAGGCAATTCTAATGCGTGCAGTTATTTTGGGTGAATGATCAAGATTAAAATTTAATCGGTTAGAAACAAGCCCGGAGATAAAAGCGCCAATTAACACACCAATAACTTCAAAGACTAACCAGTTTTTCAATGGATTATTATCATGCTCTTTTAAATATTCCTTGTAGAACACTTGACTTTCGGCATGTGAAGGAGTAACCGTTTCCACTATGGAAATAACAGCGCTCTTAACCGCTCCGCTTGCGCCGAGACCCCTGCCTGTAATATAAATAGTTACTAAGAGGAGCAGACCAAGGAAAAAGCCTGCGAGATACGGATTCATATATTTTTCTGGTTTCATAAAATCCTCATTAACTTTTAGTTATAGTATCTGAAATTGAATCTTCGGATCCATTTGAAATATCGTTTTTATCTATTTGAAGCTGCTCTTCATCTTCAAGTTCTTCATAACCGGTTATCATCGCTTTTAAATTTGAAGTAATTGTTAAACCTGTTGTAATCAAATATAAGTGCGCTATTATAAAAGCGACAAGAAGGAAAGCGCCAATGGTATGTATAATTGCAAAAACTTCAACCGATTGAATATTTAAAACCCGGATAGTATTGCCCTGCGGATATCTATAAAACATATACATCAAACCGGAAAATACTATGACAGGTATTACCAAAACCTTAAGACCAAGGTAAACTAATTTTTGAAGTGGATTTAATTTACTAAGCACAGTCTTTTTTGTGGGATGAGGCGCGTTGCGGAAAATACCAAGCAGATAATAATCCATCTGAGCTTTAAGATTTTTTCTAGTAGGAAGGTATTGCCTCCATGCTCCAGTTGTAAAATGCCAAAAAATTGCAAACACAATTAGAACGATAAATGAGTATGCTGCAATGTTATGATATCTTACAGCATTCCCGTATCCAAAAAATGTTATGAAGCGATGAATCTCAAATCCAGTAATAACAAGCATGAAAATTATTACTGCCTGAGTCCAGTGCCAGAAGCGTTCAAAAGATTTGTATATATAAACTTGTTTAATCATCTCATTTTCTCTCCTTTTTATTAGAAGCGATAATTCTAACTGCGCCATGAACAAACACGCCTAAAAGTGTAAGTAAAATAATTCCCACGCCTGCAGTTTCCACAAATCGAGAATAATCTCTGCCCGGCATATAAAAATCATTCAGTTGTGCAAGTCTGCTGTTCTCTCTTGAATGGCATTCAGTACAGCTAACACTTAAATCTTTCGTGGAAACCATATGGTTGATTGGCCAGTACATTTCTGTTTTAATAAAAGCAATCTTACCGCTAAATGGCAAATGAACCTCTTTCATTCCTACTTCTGAGGCGCGCAGCCAGTTAAAATCCTTCCAGAGAGCGCCCTCACCTTTTTCGTCCGCAAACAACTTTGGTTGAATTAAAATTTTGTTAACCGGATCGTAAGGTTGAACTGCGCGATGAATTTTAACAGGATAAATTTTGGAAGTTTCATCAGTGTATGAACCATGCATTGTATTTAATGTCAATGGTTTTGAAGTATCGTTTATTACATCTCCAAGCAGATAATGATCAGCCGTTCCGTTGAACCAGATGTATTCAGGTTTTAGGTTTTTACCCCACACAAAACTTCCCTTAATAGAGAGATATGTATGATTTCCATCAGCATCTTCCTCACTATAAGGTTCGCCGTTTTTAAGTTTACCGGCAGTCGACCAGTCCCAGTGAGTTTTTGTTGCATTAACTTTTGCATAAATAGGAATATGGCAAGTTTGGCAGGCAACTTTATAAGTATGTTCGTTTAAAATGCTTTGTTCGTGAGGCGAAGAAGTGTGGCATTGCTCACATTCGGAACGATTTCTGTTCATTGAAGAAAGAGAATAAACTTTTCCTTTGATAACGTGTTTTTCGGTTGTATGGCATTCGATGCAACTCATATCTGCACCATCTGACGCCATGTGTATGTCAACATCCCGCGTAGGTTCAAACATTGATTCTTCCAGGTCGCCGTGCTTTACATTATTTCCACCTCCTCCATAAAAATGGCAAACGCCGCAGTTAGAGCGTCCAGGCTTTCCAACCGATTGAGCAACTGTATTGAAATTTACGGAAATATCAGGCGCACCTCCTTTTTCACTTGCTTTTGCGTATGTATCCGAATTATCATGGCAGACGAGGCAGTCAATATTTTTAGGATCGGTAAAACTGAACATCGAACTCGTCATACCATATCCTACATGACATTTAGCGCATGATTGTTCGTTGCCTTCAACACCGATACAAAAATTGTTTATTGCATTAATTTTACCGAGAGAAATTATACCCCGTCCCTCTACGTATTCTTCTCGCGTCCAGTTCCAGTGGTTCGATTGAATAACTTCCTTGTGTCTTTCAGTATGGCAGGAGTTGCAAGCTTCTGTTACTTGTTGCGGTGAGGAGAATTTTTTCTTAAGGATTTCGAATTGAGAATGGTCTGCCGATGGAGTATATTCTTTAGGGTAGTTCTCTAATAATTCGTCTAATCGAGTTGGTTGGTAAGAATTATCTCTAAGCAATCCAATCGCTGATATAGTTATAATTGCGATTAGGAATAAGATGAAGATTATTTTTTTCATGGTTATTGTTTAATAGTAATTGAAATATAATTGTGAGTTTAAGAATTCCCCTTTGTTATATTAATAATAGCAGCTTTAATTATTTGGCAATCAGCAAAGTTGTTATAAACTTTACATTTTCTGCATTCACCTCTTTCGTCTTTGTTCTTTATCGTCCAGCAAGGTTGGTTTTGCACATTAGAATTATATACTATACAATTTTTACGAGCCTGCTCAGAACATTTGTTTATTTGCCAGCAGGGGATCATTGTATATATAGTTTTAATGCCTGCAATGCTTATTTTACTTTGATTAATTGCCCGTCGGATACAATTTAATCTCTCAATGTCTAATTCAGAATAAAGCCTATGTCCGGTTTTCTTTTTGAAGGGAACAATTAAACCTTCCCTTTCATACATGCGAACCGTATGAACTGAAATGTTCAAAAGTCTTGCTGCAACACTTATCGGGTAAACAGGCGTATCACTTAACATAATATTTGCCGTTGCTTTTTTGTTTTAATAATTGACAATTATAAATATCAATTTACTTGCCATTTTATTTAAAAGTGGAAAACCGAATATTTAAGTAGAATTGAAAGAATTGCGGAGTACAAAAAATAAGGATAAGGAAAGTTTTCTAATAATAGAGAAATCTTAATTTCATTTTCTCACTTTACCGAAATGATGAATATCAAGAATTTGAGCTGCAATTCCGAGCGCAATTTCTTCGGCAGTATCACCGCCAAGTTTTAATCCGATGGGCGAATAGATTATTGATGTATCTTTATTATTACCATATAGCGAACTGATTTTTTCCATCAAGATTTTAGCTTTATTTCTGGACGCCATAACTCCAATATACTTGAAACTCAAATTTCGTTCATAAAAAGAGCAAACGATATCGAAGTCGAACACATGTCCATGAGTTAAAACAACACAAAAAGAATTTGGCGCTGGATCGAAAATTTTTGCAAACTGAGTGTAATCGGAACAAATGACTTCGGATGCAAATGGATTTTTTTCAGGATTGGCAAATTCTTTTCTGTTATCAATTAGTACGGTTCGAAAGGGAAGTTTAGACAGAAAAAATAATAGCGCCTGCCCTACATGTCCGCCGCCGAAAACGTAAACAACGGGTGTGCAGCCATGAACTTCAAAAAATATAGATGAACTTCCTCCGCAAACCATTCGTAATTGTTCAACATTTTCTTTCGGCGCGACATCACCGTTAAGCAGATATTCTTTTACGCTGCTTTTCCCGGATACAATTCTCTTTTTTGCTTCCTCAATAACATTAAATTCAATTCCGCCACCGCCCACCGTTCCGGTGCATTTCCCGTCCGCATCAACAATTAATTTAAAACCGGCTTTACCGGGCGCAGAACCAAGTGTATCTACAACTGTTGCAATGACAAATGGTTTGTTGATTTTTTCAAGTTCAATTATTTTTTCGTAGATATTCATTAACGGTTATTTATTTTTTGAAAATCTTCTTCAGTATCTATATCGTTTAAGATTTCTGGATAGGGAGAATTCCAATAGAACTTTTTAATTTTTAAACTTTGGGAAACAGCTTTTAAGTTGCTCGTTTCCGCTGCGTTTAAAATTAATTTAGCCGTTAGGCTATCAAATAATATTGGATGCCCTTTTTTACTTTTATATACCGGTTGAAGCCAGTTAAATTTTTCATTTACATTCAATAAAAACTCGTTGTAAAAATACTCAGGTAAAGTAGGATTATCAACAAAATGGTATAAAATATATTTTGAATTCACCTCCGTTAATCCCGCTTGAAGCGAAGTAAACATACCTTTCGAAAAAGATTTGTTTTCTACGAATATTATCTTCTTACAAAAATTAAGAAGGTGTTTATTTTTTCTTATCGCATCTTTTATTTTTTCGCTTTGATAACCGGTTACAACAATTATTTTTGAACACACATGTTCCATTTTGAATAAAATAGTAGAAATAAAATCCGATTCATTATATGGGAGTAACGCTTTATTCTCACCCATCCTTGAGGATGTCCCGGCGCTAAGCAGCAATCCGGTTATTTTTGTTTTATTTCCTTCTCTCACAAATGCTCTGCTTCATTTTATCGATTTGGCTATGTTAATCAAAATTGAATTGTTTAACAGAATTATGCGGAATTCTATAATGGTCAAGAATAATGTTTACCAATTCATTTCGAATAACTAACACAAGCTTAGAGTTGAATAAAAGTTCGTTTTGAATTAAGATTTCTCTAAATGCAGGTTCCAATCCATCACCCCGAATTTCGAGTGGTCCTATTTCGTCGATGATGAACCACTCCGGGCTAAATTTGATTGACTCGAGCATCCTATCGCGCCCCCATTTGAAAACCTCTTTATCAAAACGATAACCGCCGATGTGAATTACGCTTCCCCCGCGTTCACTATCGTTGACTTGAAGTTGTTTTGATTCCTTTGTCCTCAAATCGGTCAGATATTTTTTACCAAACAAAACCGGTGATAACAGTCCGTAAACGTTTTGCTTTCCTGCAGCCCAATCCTCCAGCGCTGTGGTTTTTCCCGATTGAATTTTTCCTGTTACAATGTAAATATTCTTCATTCATTAAATCTTTCGCTAAAAAATAATAAAGTTAAGTAAAGCGAAATAAAAGTGCTTATTTTTTTTATGCCTGTTTGTTTTAGAGCTATTGTTTTGCTCACATTAAAAGCGCCTCTAAATAACGGGAATAAATCAACAATATTTTCGATTTCCGTTTTATATCTGTTTTCTCTTTTGCTTAAATATTTTTTAATGAAATTTTTTAACAAAGGAGCAGCAGCAAAAAACCAAACAACAATAATGGTTATTGATCTAACGAGCATTATAACCGCATCCGAAAATTTATTTTTTGGAATGCCTAAATCAAAATATGTGAGAATTCCAAATAGTATGATGAACCCAAACATTATAAGATGCTTAAATTTTCTTCTTTTTCTGCTGCTTATCGGAGGCTCAATATTTTGAACGCTTTGTATTGTGCGCATGCTTGATAGGTAATCTCCATATTTAACTATCCATCCGTTCAATTTATCCGGCAAGGCTGCCGCGAATAGACCAAAAAATATTCCACCCAAAAGATGGATGAAAATATAACCGGTAATAAGTAAAGCGCTGAAAGAAGGAATTGATTTCGGATCAGCAGTGAAAATAAATTGATTTATAACGTAAATTGCAAATGCATCGATTGATTCCCATAATGTTATTCCGAATATAATTGTTGAAAGAATAATCTTATGTGTTGATGAGAGTAGCGAAGTAATGACCGCGAGCATAAGAGCCGATAGTTTATAATTTCTTGAAGATAGGAACAATAATTCTCCCAGCAGCGCTTGA
>Ga0100388_10001350_pt1 | contig 21631 bp, 20 predicted proteins | sample CryGeymeta201512_FD_81536 | JGI IMG/M metagenome (GOLD analysis project Ga0100388, IMG submission 81536) | Groundwater microbial communities from Crystal Geyser aquifers in Utah, USA - Crystal Geyser metaG 2015-12 | ecosystem: Environmental > Aquatic > Deep subsurface > Groundwater | place... | reverse complement strand
TGTTTGCTATCTAAATTCTCTGGGAAACGATTTTGTGTCCGACGATATCCCTATAATAAGCGCCAACCCTCAAATAAATAACATTTCCTACATTTTCGGGCCGCTTATTTTTAACATTAGAAATACAGTTATATTCTTGACAAATAAACTATTCGGACTTGACCCTATGTATTTTAGACTGCCAAATATTCTACTGCATTTAGGTGTTAGCTATCTCCTTTTTATTTTGGCAGCAGAATTAGTTTCGGAAACTGTGGGCTTAATAACAGCAATTGTTTTTGCAGTGCACCCTCTTGCGGTAGAGGCAGTGGCATGGATTTCTGGAGGCCCTTATGTTTTTACCGCTTTTTTAATTTTATTAATGCTCTATTTTTATCTTAAAAACAAAAAACTGCTTTCGCTTTTAATGTTTTTTGCGTCCGTAAACATATTAATCCACTCCGCCCCTTTGGGGCTTTTACCGTTTGCGTTTGAAACAAGCCGGGGGACATTGAAAAAAAACTGGAAAAGAACTGTTCCTTACATAGTGGTTATTGCCAGTATAATTCCTATTTCTATAACCCTTGCCAAACAACGAGCAGAAAGCCTGCATTTAGAACACTATCAGGAAAAAACTCTTATGAGCCCGCTGCTGCAAATTCCCACTGCCGTGGGAGAATATCTAAAATTAATGTTTTTCCCAAAAGATTTAACTTTATACCATACAGAAATATCTTTTAGTCCCGTCTCGTTTTCTTTACATTTTTTTGTTTTTATGTGTGTTGTCCTCCTGCTGTTTTTTTTATACAAAAAAAGCAGGCCTTTAATTTTTTGGCCGCTTCTATTTTTAATTGCCCTATCCGCCACCTTAACCCCCTTTGGAATATCGTGGATTGTGGCGGAAAGATACAGCTATTTCGCATCTGCAGGAATTTTTGTTTTGGTTGCATGGACAATGGAAAAGACCATTAAGAAATTGTCCAAAGAAAATTATCCAAAAGCGTTATATTTATCTCTCGCTATTATTATTATTCCACTTTCTATTAGAACTATAGTTAGGAATAGGGATTGGCGAAGTCATGACACTTTGTGGATTGCAACAGCGAAATTTTCTCCATCTAGCCCTCAGAACCATAACAACTTAGGAGACTATTACGGAAGACATAAACAGTACGAAAAAGCCATAGAAGAATTCAAAAAAGCCATAGAATTAAAACCCGGTTATGCCGATGCTTATCATAATTTAGCAAATGTTTATGGAGAAACGGGCGATATTGAAAACGCCATAGAAAATTACCAAAACGCCATAAAATACAACCAAAACCTTTGGCAAAGCTATCAAAATTTAGGCGCGATATACTTTAATTCAGGGGATAAAGAAAAGGCTAAAAAGTATCTTGAGAAAGCATTAGAACTAAACCCGGAAAACAAAAATCTGAAAGGGATTGTTGATACCCTCTAGCTATTCAACTTCCTCGCAAAAAACCCTTGTATAAATCGCACCCCATACCAAATATGTGTTAAAAAGATTCCGGGAATTACGAGTAATGCAATCACTATATTCCGCTCCTTTGAATATACCCAAACAGAAGTTAAAATTATTAAAAAAACATACATCAAAACTACTGCCGTCCATACTAAAAATAAAGGATAGGATAAGAAGTATAAAAACGGGCCTGAAAAAAAACCTAGCGCAAAGATAGTTGGAATAAAGTATCCCAATTTTCTAGAAGTTTGGGGAAGAATTCTTGCAAAATGTCCGCGATGGAAGCCAAAATTACCATTTTGCTTTAAGTGCTTTTTGAACAAAAGGCGGTGATGATGATATACAAGAACAGAAGGGACATACAAAATTTTCTTTTTTAGTTTGTGAACTATATCCAAACAAAGTTTAGTATCTTCTCCCGGATAAAAATTAGAATCAAATCCGCCAACTTTGGTAAAGTCCTCCTTTCTTACAATAAAATTCATAGAAGGAAAATCCTCCACAAACATTTCTTTAGTAGGAATAAATCTATGGCCGCAGTTTCCTCCTCCTAAACGAGATGCTGACACCCAACCAGACGCTTTTTCAAACATAGATACATTAGGAGGAGTAATTCCCGGTCCGCAAACTGCAGAGATACTTTTATCGGAAAAAAATTTTGAGGCATTTTTTAGCCAACCTTTAGAAGGGTACGCATCATCGTCAATAAAAGCAAGCCACTCCCCTTCTGCGTATTTTAAAGCTAAATCCCTTTTTTTAGCCGGATTTTTTGCGTAAGAAGGTTCATTAATAAATTTTACTTTGGGATATTTTCTATCACACGACTTCGTGGTAAAGACCAAAACTTCAAAGTTTGAGTAGTCCAAACCCCTATACTTTGGCAAAGACTCCTCCAGAAAAGAATTAAATTCTTCAACCGGAATTATAACTGAAATAAATGGATGATTCATAAATCCTAAATACTAAACTCTAAGCTCCAAATAAATTACAATCTCTAAATTCTAAACAGTTTGAATATTAGAATTTTAGATTTGAACTTTGACTTTTGACCTTGCTAGACATTAACCCTCATCTCCAGTTCCTTGTCATAAACCCATTTTCTTTTGCTTTTATCGCTGTAGTAGTCCAAAATGTTAAGACGATAAAAAACCCCCAGCATATCAACAAAAAACCGCCATGAGAATTTTACCAAACTTCTCCAATTAGAACTAAAACTATTTTCCGCCCAATTAACTTTAATGGGCGCTTCAAATATCCTTGTGTAACCTAAATACCGCGAAACCACCAAAAGTTCAATATCAAACGCCCATCTTTTTATAATAAGACGGGGCAAAACTTTCTCCAAAACCTCCCTTTTAAAAACCTTAAGTCCCGCCTGCGTATCCCGCAATTTTAATCCAAATAAAAACCGTTGAAGGTACTGCAACCCCACAGAAAAAAACCTTCTCTCAAAAGGATAAACCAATTTGCTGGCTGGATGCCGTTTGCTTCCCACCATAATATCCGCTTCATACCAATACATATGCTCCATAATTAAGGAAATTCCGTTTGGGTCAATATCCATCCCGCTATCTATAAAAGCTATAAAATCTCCCCTTGCCCTTGCCATACCAAAACGCACCGCGTAGCCTTTGCCTTTATTGGTTTTATAGCCATGAACGCGCAGTTTTTGATTATTTATTTGCTTCGCCCGTTGATAAGTTTTGTCTAAAAGTCCATCCACCACCGCAATAACTTCATAAGAAAAACGCGTATTTTCCAAAGCGGACAAAACATTTTTTAAGTCTTGTTTAATGGTGCTCTCCTGCTTATAACAGGGTACTATTACTGATAAATCCATAGTTATAAATTCAAATGACAAATATCAAAATTCAATTCAAATTAAAAATTTAAATGTTTAAAACTTTTTGAATTTTGAGCTTGATTTGTCATTTGTTATTTGAATTTTTGAATTTAAGATATAGTACCCCAACATCATCGCGAATAAAACCGCATTGATATAAATTAAATTATCTATAACCATACTTAAACTATTATGCCTTAACCATATCAAAAGGATTTGCGTAAAGGCACCTACTGCCAATACTATACCAATTTTGGTTTTGTAAATGGATAAAAAATACTGCGAAAACAAATAAATGAGCGTGTATAAAAACATAAAAATTGTGAATTTCGGCAGGTACTCCACCGCTTTTATGTAAGAACTGCCAAACAAGGTTAATACCACAAACTTTGGAAAAAACACAAACACAAAAAGCCCGCAAAGCAAAAGCGCCGTTGTCAACGCTAAAGAACTTAAAAACACTTTGCTGGTATTCTTTCCCTTAGCATAATTTTCAGAAGATAGAGGAAACAAAACCAAGCTAATAGAGGATGCGCCAAAGAACATTATTCTTCCTATAATAACCATACTAGAATACACTCCAGAAATTTCTTCGCTGAAGAAATGTTTCACCAAAACAACATCCACATTAAAAAGCGCCGTTAAGGAAAGTAAAGTTAAGGACGAAGGCAGGGCAAACATTAAAAGTTTCTTGAGCCATTTTGATATTTCCGCGCCCGTTGTTAATCTAAGGTCTTTTCTCAGAAAAAGGCAAACAATAACAAAAGATATTAAAGCTCCTATAAACATTCCCAGAAAAGTTCCGGTTATTTCATAGGTTAGTAAAGTTATGCCTATTCCAAGAAAAAACTTATTTAACGCCATCATAATATTTGACACGCTAAATTTCGTAAAATTTTGCAAGCCCTGCAAGAAAGATAGGGGAATGGTTAAAACTAGAGAAACAACAACAAACAGCATAAATATCATAAAAGCTAAAGGGTTGTTAAAATTTAAAAAGTGCAAAATTTGCCTATTTAGAACAAATGAAAGAAAAATTATAAAAACGCTAACAAATGAAAGGGTTTTCACAAGCCAAAGAAACAAACCCGAAACAGCTTCATACAAATTATTAGCTTTAAGTTCGGACACAATTTTTACAATGGATGTGTTTAGAATAATTGCGGGAACATTTAGAATTGCCGCCAAAGAAAAAAGCGATACTAGTATGCCATAATCCGAAACCGACAAAAGCCTTCCCATAAGGAGCTGAAACAGGTAGCTTAATATATTAACCAAAAAACTGCCGGCCATCACAACCACCGACCCCGCAATTAAAGGATTATTTAATTTTCTTCTCATAGTTGCAACCTCCATACTCAATTAGGGTTAAACCCAAATGGGTTTAACCCAAATGGGTTAAACCCTATTTTATGCGGGCAGGTTCTTGTACCAATCGGGAGCGTTCAGAAAAAATTCAACCTGCTTTTCAACCCCTTCCTCAAGAGAAGTTTTAGGGTTATACCCAAGCAAAGATTTCGCTTTCGTTATATCAGCATAAGTAATAGGAACTTCCGTTTTAGGAATGGGCAGATTGTTTATAATCGCCTTTTTGCTTAAAGCCTTCTCAATAACCGATATTAACTGGGTTAATGTGACAGCAGCGGAATTTCCCAAATTTATAACCTCAAAAGGCAGATTCTTATCTAAAGACAATAAAATTCCGCTAACAGTATCATCAACATAAGTATAGTCCCGCGCCATACTCCCATCCCCATACACCGGCAAAGGTTTATTGGCATACACGAGCTTAATAAACTTCTGGTGCGCCATACCATACGGCCTCTGATTTGGCCCATATACCGTAAAAAACCGCAAACAGGTAATAGGCATTTTGTAAATGTGATGGTAAGTGTAACAAATAAGCTCCCCTGCCGCTTTGGTAGCGGCGTATTGCGAAATAGGTTTTGTAATATCCTCCAATTCCCTAAAAGGTATTTCTGTCCTTCCTCCATAAACCGACGATGAGGAAGCGAAAACAAAATTATTAACCTTATTCTGAACACTCACCTCCAACAAATTAACCGTTCCAAAATAATTAACATAGGCATAATTCAAAGGGTATTTCATAGAAACTGGAGGGGAGGCAAGCGCCGCAAGATGAACAACTTTATCAATACTACCTTTCTCAAAAATTTTATTTATAAACGCCTTATCTACTATATCCCCTTTCTTAAACACAAAAGAAGGCTTGTTCTCAAAAGCCTTTATATTCATTTCTTTAACCCTCACATCATAAAAAGGGTCCAAATTATCTATAGATAACACTTCATCCCCCCTATCAAGAAGCGCCTTTGTTAAATGGTAACCTATAAAACCCGCCCCACCTGTTACTAATATTTTCATAGCAGCCCCCTCCCTATGCCAAAATATTTAAATCCTAACTTTTCTACTGTTTTTGGATCAAAGATATTTCTGCCATCAAATAAAACTCCGCCTTTAACCACTTTCCTAATTTTTTCAAAATCCAATTCCGCAAATTCCCGCCATTCTGTTAATATACATATTCCATCCACACCTTCAATCGCATCATAAGCATCTTTTGCGTAATATATAACATCATTGCCAAGCTCCGCTTTAGCATTCTCCAAAGCCGCCGGGTCAAAAACTCTAATTTTAGCGCCTTCCCCGCGCAATATCTTTATAACCTCAATAGCTACAGATTTTCTTATATCATCAGTATTGTTCTTGAAAGCCGTTCCTAAACACGCAAGAGTTTTTCCAGACAAATTACCTTCAAAAAAGTTTACAATCTTCTCCACATAAAAATATTTCTGGCGCTCATTTACATCCATAACCCCTCTTAAGAGCCTAAAATCATATTCTTGGTCAGAACTAGTTCTATACAACGCTTCAACATCTTTTGGAAAACAGGACCCACCATAACCGATACCTGCATTAAGAAAACTGCGAACAATCCTTTTATCATACCCCATACCATCCGCAACCGTTTTCACATCCGCCTTTGCTCTATCGCAAATTCGCGCTATTTCGTTAATAAAAGAAATTTTTGTTGCCAAAAAGGCGTTTGAAGCATACTTTATAAGCTCCGCCGAGCGGAAGTCGCTCTTTAGAATAGGAACATTTAAATGCGTGTATAAAGAAGCTATTTTTGAGAGGGCCGATTTAGAATCCGAACCCAAAACCACTCTGTCCACATTGTTGGCATCAAAAATTGCCGTGCCTTCCCTTAAAAATTCCGGGTTAGAAACCACATCAAATTTGGCTCTGCCTTTAAGATTATCTTTAATTATTTGTTTAATCCTCTCATTAGTGCCAACAGGAACAGTGCTTTTAGTTACAATAATTTTATAACCGTTCAAATTATCCGCTATGGTTTTTGCCACTACCCACACCGCTGACAAATCCGCGCTACCGCTTTGGTTTGAAGGCGTTCCAACCACAATAAACACAACATTAGAGTCTTTAACCGCTTTGCCTACATTAGTGGTAAAAGAAAGCCTCTTCTCACAAACATTTTTGGCAACTAAATCAGACAACCCTTCCTCATAAATAGGCATAATACCCTTTTTAAGAAGCTCTATTTTTTTCTCGTTTATATCCGCGCAAATAACAGTATGCCCCCCGTCCGCAAACACCGCCCCGGTAACTAAACCCACATAGCCGGTTCCTACTACCGCAATTTTCATAAAAATACCCTTTCTATGATATCAAAGTTTATATAAACCTCTAATATCGTTAACTCTAACTTTTAAAACATCCAAAGCCATTTTTACCGAATCTTTTATGGGATTAATCCTTTGAGTTTTAACATACATCCAGGTTACCGGCACCTCTTTTACCTTAAAGCCAAGTTTTTTTGCCAAATACAATACTTCCACATCAAAAGCGCCTAAATAAGCTTCTTTAATCTCCTTAGCGGAATCCCCATAAATTTTGAGGCGCTTAAAAATCTCTTTGGCAGAATTTTTCCTGAAAAGCTTAAATCCGCACTGCGTGTCTTCTATACCAGAAACAGCAATCAAGCGAACCCACAGATTAAATACCCTGCCCATTAAATGCCTATAATACGGCTCGTTTATTCTTGACGACCCTAACCCTTCGCGGGAAGCTATAGCAATATCATAACTTTCATCCACAAGCCAAACAAAAAGCCTTTTTATCTCGGAAATTTGGGCTGCCATATCCGCATCCGCCAAATAGATATATTCCCCTTTTGCGGTCATAACCCCTGTCCATATCGTTGGACCCTTTCCTTTATGCGGATTCCTAACGAGCTTAAAACCCTTGTGGTTTTTGCAAAATTCTTGAACAATTTTGGCGGTGTTATCGAAAGAGCCATCATCCACCACCAAAATTTCATAGGAATAATCGTAATCTTTTAGATATGCGTAAATTGAGGATAAGGACTTAACAATATTTTTCTCCTCGTTATAGGCGGGCATGATAATAGAGAGGTAGGGATTAGAAGCCCCCTTGTGTTCGGTTGTTTTAGCTTTAACCGCATTCATAGAAACCATTACTTCATTTTTCCTTCCAAACCACTTTAGTATACATTGTAAAATTCCAAATTAGCCCTAAAAGTATCCCTAAAACCACTAGAAATAGATAAGGCGGAAGGCTTGAAACATCTAAAATTTTAGTCCCCGCCCACATAACCACCGCTTGGATAATGATAGAACCAAGCGAAAGCAAATTAAACACTGGGAGTTTCCTAATAAGACCTGCAAAATTTACGACTTTCCTATCCGAAAAAGTCCACGCGTTATTTATAAAAAAGTTGGCAAGAATAGCAACTTCTGTGGCTAAAACATTTGATAAAACGGCATTTCTATAACCCAATAAACTAACAAGCAAAGACGCAAATACTATTTGGATTAAAGCCCCAATTGCCCCCACAATACATACTTTGAAAAATCGTTCATTCTTTCTATACCGCAAAATCAAAACAACTTTCATAGACTCTTTAGACTCTCGCACAGCATTGCTCTTAGATTTATCCTTTTCTCTATCTACAAATTTAATAGGTATTTCTATAGTCTTCGCTTTCAGATTAAGCATTTCGTATAATAGATGGATTTTGTAGGCAAAATTTTTTGAGAGAATTTTTGAAAGGTCTATTTTATCTAAATATCCCTTAACACGCATAGCTTTGTATCCCGTGGTATAATCCTTAACACTTTTGGTACCAAGAACAACACGAGCAAACCACCCGCCAAAAAAACTTAAAAACTTCCTGTGCAATCCCCAAGTCTTAGGAATGGATCCCCCACTTATGTAACGAGAGCCAAGAACATAATCATAACCAGAAGATATTTTGTCCAAAAACCTTGGAATATCATTGGGATTATGTTGAAAATCCGCATCCATCTCAAAAACCACATCCGCTTTGAGATTTTCCATAGCATATTTGAAACCTCTAACATAAGCTGCGCCAAGACCTTGCTTTTCTCCTGTAATTAAATGAATGTTTTTATACTTTTTCATAACGGAACGGACTATATCCGCAGTGCCATCAGGAGAATTATCGTCCACAACCAAAACACCCATCTTGAAACCCTCTATTTTTTTTAATACTTTTTGGATTTCTTCCAGTAGGGGGGCTATATTTTCTTTTTCGTTATATGTAGGTATAACAATTACAGTATTCATAATCTAATTTCTTTACTTCCTCACTTTTTTCCTCCTCAACCCATTTAAGGGTATCCTGCAACCATTCTAGCGCCCCAGAGTATACTTTATTAACGAAACTCTCAAAATTATACAACATAGTAATTTTTTCTTCCACAAACTTAAAAATACCAAGAGCATTGTCCACAAATTTCTGCGCCTGACCCAAAGATGTTTTGGCATTCTCAAGAGCAGATTTTGCTCCTTTTACCTCCCCCGCTATTTGGTCAACAAAACCTGCGGCGAAGGCTTTCCTTGCTGTGGACCAGGACAAAAGGGATATAAGCATTAAACTTAAAAGAATTTTCCTCATAAGATATTAAGCGAGAAAGCAAAGAGCAGTACCACCAAAACAGCAATTAAAATATATTCATAAATGATATGCCAATATAAGCGGACGCGGATTAAGTGGTGGATTGTTCCCCAAATAACATAAGAGAAAGCGCTAAATACAATAACCAAAAATTGTTTATAGGAACTAAAGCGAAACGAGAAAAAAAAATACGCACACAAAGCAAAAATTGCCAAAAGTGCGGTGTATTCAAGTATTTTTATATTCTCCCTATTCATTGGGTTTATAGGTTTTACCCCTCAACAGAAACATTTTTCTTTTTACAATACCACTCCAGCATTTGCGTACCAAATGCCAATTAACGCAAGACCCAAAAATATTAAATGCGCTAAAGTATTTCCCGTAAGCCTCAGGATGCTATTCCTTCTAACATACCACATATCTAATGCTAGAAGCAGGGTTAGAAAAGCTCCCAACGAGAGGGATATGCCTCTTGAAACACTAAATATATCTATAGCAGGAAGTATTTCCCCTTTTTGTTCCTTTGAAACAGGTATAGAAGCTGCCTCTTTCTTTTGAATACTAACCGCTTGAATAGACGCTTCTTTTTCTGGTTCTATAGAAGCGGTGTATTCCGGGTACCTACTTTTGCCAAACATTTGCACAACTAGGGTAGTTTCATACCCATCTAAAACCCCGTTAACCACAGCAAAACCAATATCCTCATAATTTGAACTCAACAAATTGTCTCTGTGCGAAGGGGATTTAAGCCAAGCCTGAACAACAGAGCTGGAATTGTTAAAATCCCGCGCCAAGTTTTCTCCAGCGTAAATATACTCATAATTATTGTCTACAATAAAATCCCAAGGTTCTTTTCCTGTTGGAGAAATATGCGCCCAATAATCTTTTCTGAACATATCTTCAGCCTTTTCATAAGCCGCGGACGAGAGAATTGCATTAAACTTTAATTCCGGCTCGCTATTTTCAACTCTCGCCTTATTCGTGTAATACAAAAGATCTTCTGTATTAATGTTAGAAGCAAACCCCAAAACTTTAGGAAAACGGGCGCTGACAAAATGCGAAGCCAATATCGCGAAAAAAATAAAAAGGATATAGGTAAAAAGCGCGGGGTGCAATAAAAGTTTAGCTCGTTTTTTATGTTCTTTATGTGGCAGAAAATGAGCAAGAAACGGAGTCATAGAAAAATTATACTACAAACAAATACCGCTCGTCATAGAAATCAATAGAGGTCAATAGGGGTCTGACCCCTTTGGGGTCAGACCCCTAAAAATGGCGGGGAGACAACGAAATTTGGACACTGCTTTACAAGCCTTTACTAAAGCCTTAAACAGACCCACTTTATAAGCGCCACAAAAGCAAACTGCCTAATAACTATGGTATAATATAGGTTACGATATTCCTGTTAAAGAAAAGGAGGAAGCAATGGCACGATTTATGGTAGGAGGTACCGTTCCCGCAACAACGCCAACATCGCCATCACAGTGCTTGTGCAATCAGTGTGAACTTTTTGGCGCATGCGGAGAACAACTGTTTTCTGTATGTCCACCACCTTCTAAAATCGCTTGGGACGACTATTCGGTTTTTCCATTCTGTGTTGGATGCCCCAAAAAACCTGCTGATAAGGCATCATGCGGAACGCCGTGTGACGCCGTTATCCTGCAACAAATGGGATAGCTCCGCTAAACCTGTGGACGGAAGGACCTCAAAAATCTTTCCGCCCACACCTTTTTAAGCAAGCTTACCTTTTCCTATAAGCATAAAATCCAATGCCCCCTATCCCAAAAATTATCAGAATTACCCACCAAAAATCCCAAACAGAAAGCGGGGATGCAACCTCCTCATCAGCTTTATCCTCAACCGCCAAAACATTTCCCTGCTCACTATTATTTTCGTTGGGGTTAATTTCCTTCTCCATTTTCGGCGCTAAAAACTTTGCCGTTTCAGCTTCGGCAAGTTTTTCCTCAACTCCCAAAACTGCCCCTTGCGGAAGTTCCAAATTTGGAATTTCCTCAACAACCACCTCTTCCTCCTCCTTGGAGGGTTTTGCGGAAACTCCCTCAGCAGGGCTGTTATTACCTGCAGTGTCAAACGCAACCACATAATAGTAATAAGTGGTATCGTTCTCCACATCCTCATCATCATAGCTTCCTACATCAAAAGAAACTTCCGCAAACCTTGTCTCCGGATTGGGAATAAACTTTTTGTTCTCGCTTTTGTATATTCTGTAATAATCTACATCCAGACTTGGAGAAAAATCCCACTCCAAAACCACTAAGAAATCAAAAGCCTCCGCCCTTAAATTATCAACCGGCAAAGGGCTTTCTGTATCCTCCCGCAAAAATTTTACAACAAAAGATTTTGTAGAAGAAGTGTTTCCAGCCTTGTCCAACGCTCTATAATAAAAAGTATGCTCCCCCTCTATAGAAATTAAGGGCTGGGAGTACACAAGCCATACTCCCGCTTCAGAATCGTACTGATATTCAATCTTATCCAGATTATCTTCTACCGCGCTTATAGTAATAGTTGCGGGGCTAACGGAGCTTAAAGAATGTGAAACCTGAGGCGCAGTTTTATCAAAAACTATGCCGGAAGCCTCATTTGCCGTTTCTATGTTTCCCGCATTATCGTAAGCCTTGTAGTAAATAACATAGTCCCCCTCAATTGGCGTAAAGGAATAATTCCAAGCACCCGTTCCAGCAGCCGTAAGCCAATGCTCGCTTAAATCAAAATCTGCGCCATTCCAGTACTTATTTTCTCCCGGAGCTGTAACCACTTTAACTTTTAATTCCACTTTGGACACACCTGAATCAACATCCGTTGCAGTTCCTGATATATCCCCACTCCATCCCGCCGCATTATAGAAACCTGCTGATGGAGAAGTAAAAAGCGAGGAAGGAGTTTGCGTATCCAGCCTAATACCATCGCTCCAGCTAGAAGAATAAGTGTTTGCTGTATTACCCGCATTATCCACCGCTTTAACTTTTGCGTAATAAGTACTTCCCAAAGATAAAAGCGCAGCCTCCTCGTTAGTTAAAGTGTAAGTTAAAACATTTCCAACATATTTCCATTTGTTAGGGGATGCAAAATCCAAATCTAAAGCATTGGTTTCATTGCCTGCCGTTGAAAGCCAAAATTGATAATAGGAAACCCCCGAACCTGTCCCATCTAATGATTCTGGCCACTGAAATGTTAAATTGGGATTATTTGCCCATTCCCCGAAGTCCTCTGTTGGGACATTATTGGGTTTAGTTTTGTCCAGTTTAATAACATTCGCGGAGGTTTTAACCTCTTCAGAGTTGCCCGCGTTATCAACAGAAAAGTATTTTAAGTTATAAATCCCATCCGTTGTTACAGAAAAAGATGTCCCGCTATTTGAAAAATTAGTAGGGTTTTCGCCGTCCAAAGTATAATAAGTGTTAAAACAACCAAAGTTGTCCGAGCAAGTTAAATTTACTAAAACATCCTCTTTACGCCAAAGAGAATCCAGCAGAGAATCTGTGGTTGCCGGCGGCGTAATGTCTATAGTCATTTTGCACCAAGACAGATATGGCGAGGTATCTGCCCAAACCGCATCGCTTATGGACGCGTTTCCATAAGTATCTATAGCCCTAACACGCACATAGTAATTGCCCTCGCTTGCTCCATCCGAAACACCGGGTATAAAAGTGCCTGTGTAATTTGTTAGCTCGCCTCCGCTGTAAATTAGAGACCCGTCTTTAACCTCCTGTATTTGGTACATATTTATTCCCGAATCATCTAAAGCCTGCCCCCACAATCTGCGATAAGCCCCATCGTTTTTAAGGTAGCCTCCGCAAGGAACAAATCCATCAATACCCACCCCATCCCCTGCGTATCCAATAGGCGGAATACTTTTTCCCCAGCCGGGATTACCCGGTATTACAGGAGGCACAGTATCTTCCCCACCGTTTGAAGCGCCTTTTGTGAGAATCGCAAAATTAGTTACTATACCCGTCCCGTTGGGATAAAGCCCCCAGGAATGGTCTGTCCCGGGGTCCCCAATATAAATAAGTTTGGAAGCAATTGTAAGGTCGGGCTTATATAAAGTGACATGAGTTTCGTAATGTTTAAGGTCAAACCCAAATTTATTTGCGCCAACCCCTTTTTCCACCACCAAATAACCCCCTGCGGGGATAACTGTTCCAGCTGTAAATGTAACATTAGGACCCCCTATGGTGGGTCCGATGTCGCTGTTGTTAAGTATCCAGCCGCCAATATCAATAGAGGAGTCTCCCGGATTGTAAAGCTCCACCCAATCAATGTCATCCTGCGGATAAGGAGATAGTTCGTTTATAATAGGAACGGAGGACGCTTCTACGGGATTTGCGGACAGAAAACATCCTGCAATAACAACCAAAATTGCAAAAAATATTTTACTATATAAGTTCTTTAAGTGGACAGGTAGTAATGTTATAGTTATAGTATAGAAACTTTTTTTATAGATGGCAATAAAAACTTTAAGTGATATAAAGGATTTGAAAAATAGAAATGTTTTGGTCCGCGTGGATTTTGATGTTCCTATAAACGAAGGGGGACAAGTCGCAGACGCAACGAGAATTGAAAAGTGCCTGCCAACTATGCAATATCTTTTGGATAAAGGCGCAAAGTTAGCCCTTGTAACAAAAATCGGTCGGCCGAAAGACAACAAAAAAACCTCCACCAAAATCTTGACACCTGTTTTGGAAAAACTTCTAGGTGTGGAAGTTATATGGGTAGCAAATCCACTGGATCCTGGAATACTTAAATTGCTTAGTAACCCTGCCAAAAGTATCCTCCTACTTGAAAACATCCGCTTTTATAGAGAGGAGGAAAAAGCCGACGAAACTTTTGCCAAAAACCTTGCCAAACCTTATGATTTGTATGTGAATGAGGCGTTTGCTATGTGCCATAGGAATGAAGCCTCTGTTTCTATTGTGCCAAAATTTCTGCCTAGTTACGGGGGATTTAGATTAATTAGGGAAGTAGAAACATTAACCGCGCTTTTAAAAAACCCGCAAAGGCCTTTTGTCGCGGTAATAGGAGGAGCAAAATTAGAAACCAAACTTCCCGTAATTGAAAATCTAGCAAAATTAGCGGATAAAGTGTTGGTAGGAGGAGCTCTGCCCTTTTCGCACTTCTTCCCTTCTAAGTTGCATAAGCTATCAAATGTACTTATTCCTTCCGACTCTGTTAACGGCAGAGATATTGGTCCTCAAACCATTTCAATATTTAAAGCAGAACTTTCAAAGGCAAAAACTGTTGTATGGAACGGTCCTATGGGGGTGTTTGAGGATAGTAAATACGCTAAGGGGACTGTGGAAATTGCAAGGTATATCTCTAGTTTAAGCGCTTTCAAAGTTGTGGGCGGAGGGGATACCATATCCGCTGTAACAAAAGCGGGAGTTTTGGAAAAGATGGATTTTGTTTCTATGGGAGGGGGAGCAATGTTAACATTGCTTGCGGAAAAGCCAATGCCAGGGCTAACTTCCCTAAAGTAAAAAGTTCTGCCCTCCAAAAATGTTAACCTCGTTTCCTCCCAATATTAGGCTCTGCTCCATATTCGGGAAAAATCAAATCTCCCCACGACTTTATTTTTCCCTTGGAATAATTGAAACTATTGGCAATAGAAACCCCAATCTTAAGCCCCGTAAAGGAACCCGGACCCTTATTAACATCTATTCTTGAAATATCGTCAATGGATACATTACTATTCTTTAGAATTTTTTTAATGAGTATAAACTCATCCTCTATACCTGATACCTTGCCAATAACTTTGGAACCTTTGAAAAGTTTAATAATCTTTTTGTTTCTATCCGTAGTATCCAAATATAATCTCATAGTACAAGGAGTATCCTTTTTAAGAGATATATTACGCACATTTTTGGAGACAAACTTAAACCTAATTTTCAAAATGTTCTTAGGCAGAAGTCTTCCCATTTTTTCAGGCCATTCTATTAAGCAAATGGTATTTTCGTCCTCCAACAATTCAGATAACCCTAGGTCTAAAACCTCCTCTTCTGACTTTATTCTATACAAATCAATATGCGCAATTCTAGGTTTACTGCCATAAAACCTAACAAAAACAAAAGTGGGGCTTTGAACTTTATCCTTAAAACCCAATCCTTCCACAAAACCTTGAACAAAAGTAGTTTTTCCATACCCCAGGTTGCCGTATAAAGCGATAATTTCTCCGCCCTTAAACTTTTTCGCTAAGTTAGAAGCCAATTTTTTAGTTTGGCTGGCAGAATTCGTAAAAATTTCCATATAAACACTGCTCCTAACAATGCTCCTATTAAATCAACTGAAACATCTTCTATTCTACCATTTCGGCCGGGAACAAACCGCTGATGGAACTCGTCGGATAAAGCATAGAAAAACACAAATAGAAAACTCAAAGCGCCTTTTTTCCTAAATGCTTTATAAGAAAAAACAAAAAGAATGCCATATTCAAACAAATGAGCGCCCTTATGCAGAATAAAATCTATTAAGGGGTTTTTAGAAACGCTGGCGCCGGGAAGGGAGGAGCCCGCAAAAATAACACTGCACCATAAAGCTAACAGCAAATACCTGCTGTTAAGGATTTTCCGACTTAAAATTTTTCCAAAGGCCATAAATTCTTTTTCTAAACATTACTATTATACCAGCAAAAACGGCGGGAAAGATAATTACAAACCCTACCCACCGAAAAGAATTTTTATTATTTACAACTTCGGAAACGGTTTCATCCAAAGCTAAATTTTGAGCGCTGGGAACAAATTCACTCACGCCTTCTTTAATTTCAAACGAGTCGGGAATTTTTATATCCGATTTAGCGAAACTTGCGGATAACACCTGTCCAGAGCTTTCATCGTTGGGAAGGACATCCTCCGCATTTAGAACTTCTCCCTCTTCTTTCTCCTCCTCAACTTCTCCGTTAACAATTTCATTTTCTTCCCCCGGAGTGGGTTCTTGGGTCAGCTTAAAATCTCCAGAATCATCTAATGCGTAGGAGTAACCTGTTTGGCAATCCTCGTAGCTTGTTTCGTCCACTACCTCATTATTTGGATTAAGAAGGCGAACGCTGTCCCCGCCAGTATTGTTGAATCTGCTAGAAGAAAAGAAAATAACAAAATACTTTTCCTTTTTAACGGTTAGACTTTTTCCAATCTTATCCTCATCCAAAGTGTACGGGGACGCGCCACCATCAACCACATCATCTATTTTCCAAGCTGTTAAATCCAAATCTTCTCCAGTATCATTGTAAATTTCCACCCACTCTTCCTCATCCTTTTCAGGGCAAGCCATAAACTCCGTAATTTTTACATTGTCCGGGTAATTGACTTCTTCCTCTTCCACCTCCTCTACTTCCTCCTCATTCCCTTCCTCTTCTTGCTCTATCTGCTTCTCTAAAACCGGACAAGACGGGATAGCAGGGTTATCAGAAAACTTCCACTCATCACCATTTAACAAAATGGAATATCCTTTTCGTGTGTTTTTATAGTCCAGAGTACAAACAACTAACCCTTCTGCATTCAAAACACGCACACTATCCCCACCACTATCATTAAATCCAGAAAATTCGAAATGTCCGCAAGAGCCAACTTCTAAAATTCCCCAAATATCTTTAGGCTTGGAACCCTCTTCAATGTCATCTATCTTCCAACTGGTAAGATTTATAGAAGTTGCGCCAAAATTGTAAATATCCACCCACTCTTTTTGCCCTGTTTCTGGGCGAGGCATAAATTCCTTTATTCTTATATCTAAAGCACACTTAACATTATCAACTTGCGGACTTGTTTCAGCCAACACATTCACAGGACTTAAGAGAACTCCCAACCACGCGATCGCAAAGCCATAGAAACATCTACATCCCCATTTACTGAACATGTAAGAAATAAGACACCGTTTCATCGTCATGGACAATGTATTTTATATTAATCATACTTGAACTTCCGCAGGATTCCCGCGTGGAATAGAGGTCCCCATCTTCCGGCGCTCTTACAACAGAACTTGCGTTTGAAACCATATCAAATCCAGTATGAATTCCTCCAGAATACTTATATCTCCAAGAATACGGCGTTTTCCCATAATCCTGTGTTAAAATTATGGTATCACTTAAGGGCCATGCCCAGTCACCATCTCCAATTTCTCTATATTCATCTGCCGTTGCATCATAAACGGTCTTGGATTCCAGATAATCAGAAGGGTCTACCCACTGATTATTTTCTCTAATTTCAAAATGAAGGTGCGCTCCTGTAGAACACCCCGGATAACCGGAATTTCCCACTACCGCAATAGCATCTCCCTTTTTAACATGCCCTGATAGCAACCCTTTTCCAACAGCTGCATCCAACGCAGCAAACTCCGCCAAAGCTTTTCTTAAAAGCTCCTGATAAGTAGCCTCATCATTTTTCGTATCTGCGAGCAGCTTTTCCTTTTCCCCCTTGCTTACCTCTAACTCACCTCTGTATTCCTGCGCGGTGCGTTTTTCCTGCTCTATAGACTTTTTTAAAGCCTCTACCTTACTTTTTTTATCCTCCAGTATAACTTTTTGACTGGTAAAATTCTGCTTCGTTTCCTTAAACTCTGCCAAAAGTTTGTTATCCTGCTCCTGCGCTACCCTCAAATACTTTAAACGATTAATCACATCTGAGAGACCCTGAGAATCAATAAACAAATTAAGAGATAGGGCTCTCTCGGATTTGTACCTAACCCTAACCCGCTCTTCCAAAATTCTTTCCTGCTCGCTTAAAGCTTCGGACACCCTATATATTCTATTCTCCATATTTTCCACATCTTTAGACAATACATTTAATTCTTTTTCCTTTTGCACTATCTTATTTTCAGCATCTCTTATTTTTAGTTCCACATAACCTATCCTAATATCCAAATAAGTTATTTCGCCCGTTAAACTTTTGGCTTCGGCTGAAAGCTCTCGCAGTTTCTGCTCATACTCTCGTATTTTATCCTGAAGATCCGATTCTTGAGCAAATAACACAGTATGCCTAAAAAGCAAAAACGATGAAAAAATTAAAAGCAAAAAACACGAGAAAAAATGAAGGGGCCTCATTATATCTTAAGGTATTTTCTTAAAGCAATTATACTGCCAAAAGCTCCCAGCAAAGCTCCGAACACAAGTTCAATTCCCAAAAGCGCCAGTACCGTAAAAACTGTGAAAGCGGGAATTGGAATGCCCGAAAATACATTATTGAAATACGGGTAAATAAAAGGAAGAATCGCTCCAATAAAGACCATTGAAATAAACGCCGAACCCACACCATAGAAAATTCCCTGCGCCAAAAAAGGTCCTCTAATATGCCAATCGGAGGCGCCTATAAGACGCATAACAACAATCTCCTCTTTTTTGGAATGAATGGCGGAGCTTATAGTAACCAACACTACCAAAATAGAAATTAACCCTAAAACACCCACCAAGAAAAGACCTGCGTATTTAACGGTATCCGCCCATTTTTGGAATGTTGCAATAACATCTTTGTAATAAACTACTTCTTCCACCCCCTCCACTTTCTCAAGCATCCCGGCTAAAATAGGCAAATCCTTAATGTTCTTCGCCCTCACATCCAAACTTGCGGGAAAAATACTGCTTGAGATAGACTCAAGCAATAACGGCTCGCTTTTGTGCTGACCCATATATATTTTTAAGGCTTCCTCTTTTGACACATATACTACTTCTGCCGTCAAATCCGTTTCTTCCAGGCTTTTCTTTGTGCTAATAATACTCTCCTCCGCCGAAGAATCCTTAAAAAAAGCGGTAACCTGCGCTTTGGATTCCAAATGCCTTAAAACTATGTTTGAAATGTAGGCAGAGATAATAAAAAGGCTTGACACAAAAAAGGTCAAAGTCATAACAATAACTGATGTGGCTGTGGACCACCCACTTCGTTTTATATTTTTTAATGTTACACCCAGCACTTTCTTAAAATTCATATCTTTTTCCCGGAAACTAACCTTCCTTTTTCAATTTTAATATCTCGTTTGTTCAAAGAGGAAACCACATCCAAATTGTGGGTTGCCACAACGACTGTAGTCCCCCACCCATTTATTTTCTCAAGCAGATTTACAATTTCCCAGCCAGTGGCGGGATCAATCATACCGGTTGGCTCATCGGCTAGTAATATTTTGGGTTCGTGGACTAAAGCTCTAGCTATTGCCACTCTCTGCTTTTCTCCGCCGGATAAAAGGCTCGGAAAAGAATTGATTTTCTCAGAAAGACCCACCAAATTAAGAACTTCACCCACCGCATCTTTTATATCTTTATCCCCTCTGCCGACCACTTCTAAAGTTAAAGCCACATTTTCAAAAACCGTGAGGCTTTCTAAAAGCTTAAAATCCTGAAAGATAAATCCAATTTTTCGTCTTAAACTCGGCACCTCTTTAGGCTTTATTTTAGTTATTGAATTTTCATCAACAAAAATCTCGCCTAAGGACGGGGTTTCTTCCCTGATAATAAGCTTTAGCAAAGATGTTTTGCCAGCCCCGCTTGGACCTGTTATAAAAACAAACTCCCCGCCTTTTATGGAAAAATTTATATCTTCTAAAGCAAGGGTTCCATCGGAATATTTTTTTGACACATTATCAAATACAATCATAATTTTTACGCGAAATATCTTTCAAGTTGACCACGCGAAGCGGGCTCGTCTAATCGCGGAAGATGCCACAGCTTTAGCCGTGGATTCTTCACTTAAAAGAGAGAGCTTCAACTTTTAACACCGTCTCGCCAGAAATATTTCTTTCCAAAATTCCGGAGACCTCAGCATATCTGCCTTCAACGAGCTTTAGTTTAGCGTCTTCTGCGGTAAGAATGACTATTAAATTGCCGTCTTTATCCAAAAGCTCGTAAGAAGATGCTCCAGAAGGCACCACTTTTCCCGCATAAGTAACCAATCCTCTTTTGCCGGAGGGAAGTTTAATGTAACCGCTGGAACTCTCTTGAACAACAGGGGTATTTTCCACCAAAGGACTTTTTTCCTTGGGGGCAATTTTTCTAAAAAGGACAATGGAAGATAACAAAACTACTAAAGATGCGGTTAAAAGGACAACTTTCTTCTCCATATAATCATTATACACTATACGCAAAATCAAAGGGCAATATCAAAATTAGGGTTAAACCCAAATTGTCCTTGAATAATGGATTAATAGATAGTAAACTAAAGTTAGTTAGGCAACATTTTCCTCAAAAATAATTTTTCTCTTTTACTCCACCCAAATTTGCCTTATTTTTCATTATTTAGTACAATAGTGCTTATGAACTACAAAGATATAATCACTATCAAACCGGGTAAATGTGGTGGCCAGCCAACCATTCGTGGTATGCGTATCACCGTTTACGATGTTTTGAGGATGCTTGCGTCAGGCATGAGCGAAAAGAAAATTTTAAGTGACTTTCCTGAGTTAACCAAGGAGGATATTAAGGCTGTTTTGTCTTATGCCTCGGAAAGAGAGCATTCTTTGACTACCGCAAACCATGAAGTTACTCTTAGATCAAAACATCTCACGCAAGCTCGTTAAAGAGTTTGAAGATTTGTTTCCAAGATCAAACCATGTTTACCTTCTTGATTTACAGAAGGCTTCTGATGAGGAAATATAGAATTACGCTCGTAATAATGGCTTTACCATCGTAACTCAGGACTCAGATTTCAACGAAAGAAGCCTCGTTTACGGATATCCGCCTAAAGTAATTTGGCTTCGGACCGGTAACATTTCCACTCAAAATATCAAGCGCTTGTTGAAGAAACACAGTCAAGATATTTTATTGTTTGAAAAAGATAAAACCCTGGGCTGTCTGCAAATTTACTAGTTTCAAGGAGGGAAAAAATAAGGCAACTTCCCATAATACCGAAACATTAGGCAAAATCGCTCGCTTTGCTCGCTAAGTTCCTCCTTTGGAGGAAGATTTTGCTTAATGTGCGGCGGCTACGCTTCGCTTGCCTTGTTAGTCGCTCAGAAAACGATTTATTTATAAGGGGAAAACGAATACAATAATACTGCTTAACATGAAAATAATTTATGCCGAAAATTAAGGATATACCAAAAATTGATCGCCCAAGAGAAAGGTTTCTTAAAAAAGGGGCAGACGCACTTTCAAAGAGTGATCTTTTGGCGATTCTTTTAGGTAGCGGGATTAGGGGGAAAAATGTTAGGCAACTTTCGGAGAGTATTATTAAAAAATTCGGTAAAAACTTTTTGAATATAACTGTTGATGATCTTTTAGAAATTTCGGGCATTGGCCAAGCTAAAGCATTACAAATCGTTTCTGCAATTTCTTTGGTAAAAAGATTCTATGCGGATGAAAAATCAAACGAGATTATTATTAAAAATTCCCAAGATGTTTTATCTCTTACTT
>Ga0100388_10001311_pt1 | contig 21896 bp, 37 predicted proteins | sample CryGeymeta201512_FD_81536 | JGI IMG/M metagenome (GOLD analysis project Ga0100388, IMG submission 81536) | Groundwater microbial communities from Crystal Geyser aquifers in Utah, USA - Crystal Geyser metaG 2015-12 | ecosystem: Environmental > Aquatic > Deep subsurface > Groundwater | place... | reverse complement strand
TCTGGACTGTCAGGGAGTTGCTTACCGTCTGTCCCTCCAATGGAGTGGTTGAGTTCTATGTGGATGGAGTCCTTAAGGCTACACATAGCGGTTCAGGGGATATGGTACCACCTCACCATAACGGCAGGTTTTCATTCAACATCAAGAACACCGTCGCTGCTGATAAGCAAATATCCTTCTACACATTCAATTGGAGAACTTAGAGCTTGCACTAAATGAAAACCCTCACCGCTACGCTTGACCAATAGGAGCTAAATGTCCAACTTAAAGAAGATGGCTAGATGAGCATACTTACAGAATATGGCAGGGTAGTTATAGATAGTCTTGACGAATATGGCAGGGCTGTCTTCAATATCCATACCGAGTATGGTAGAAGGGTATTTATCCCTAGTGGAGAGATTCATCTGAGTATTCTTGAATCAATCTTGGTAGGTGATAGTCGTCTTGCAAGTATGATTGCAGGACTATCACGAACTGAGGGTTTAGTAGCAGGTGATATTCGTACCCCCTATGGAATACTAAGTAGGCTTGATGCCTTGAAGGTTGGTGATTCTAGTCTGCTTGAAGCACTTATGTCCCTTGCTCGTGCTGATGGACTAAAGTTAGATGATACACAACTTGCTGATATGTTAGCTAGTATTCAGAGGGTAGAAGGAGCAAAGATAGGTGATACTACTGCAATTCTAGCTACTTTAGCTCTTACTGAAGCATTGAGGATAGGAGATGTAAGAGCTTTAGGAATTATTGGTAAACTTTTGCTGTTATGGCTCTCTATGCAAACTTACCATGATGTTATAATGTATACAGAACCTTATCATAATCTTGCATTGTGGACAGGAGGAGAAGATATGAGTATAAGACGAGATTGGCAAAAAGGAGAGACTGTACCTATATGGGCAGAAGTGATACTTGCAAGTACAGGTGCTTTATATGACCCAAACCAGGGTGTTAAACTAACTGTAACAAGCCCTATCACTGGCACAAAGGTAGTTGATGCTGGAACTATGACCAAAAGTACAGTAGGGATGTATGTCTATTACTGGAACTCTGTAGCAGGTAGTGAAGTTGGTTGGTATGAAGCTTCTGGCAAAGCCCAAGATGGGGCTGGTGCTGGTGCTAAGATTACCATTGAGCATAGTGGCTTTTTTCTGCAATAGGAGTCTAAATGAGAACTGGCATTACTCAAAAAGTCCCAACTGGTAATCCCCTTGTTCAGGTTGTGGTCAGTGGTGACACTCATACCTCAGAGGGAGGTGGTGGCAACGACAGACTTATGAAGGTTACCACTGATGAACAACCTTGGGGTAGCCAATATGTAGTAGAGCTTGACAACGCTGATGAAACTCTCAATGCCAAGGACTATGAGGGTTACCCAATTACCTTCAATACCAAGTATATTGGGGAGACTGCTGATAACTTTCCTCCTCTATGGGTATGGAGCCAACAGGCAATATCCAAGGAGGGGAAGCTTCTTCTTCAGTTGAATTGTGTAGATATATGGACATTTATTGCAGCCCATAATGTTACCCTTACCAATGCTTCCTATAATCAGGAATGGCAGCAAGAGGCTGAACTATCAACAAGGGTTATGGCTGATGGGGTAACTCTACTATCAGCAGGAGCACCAGCTTTGTATGCTACACTCCTTGCCAATGGCAATAAGACTATCTGGGCTATCATCCAAGACCTTGCCACTGCTTTAGGTATCAGTGTATCTTTGGATGATACTGATAGTTACATTGACACTCTTAAACCTCCAATATCTATTAGCAATGCCAGGTCTGCTCTATGGCAACTTATGGACTTAACCAAGAGTTACCTGAAGTGGAAGACCAATGGGGTTCTTGGTGTATATCAACCTGATGCTCATGCCACAGTCTATACCTTCAACCATCTTAATACCTTCTATCAGGAGGTAGATGAAGCTAGTGTAACTGTACCAAATAGGGTGTACTTCTGGGCTTATGATTCTGCTACTACACCACCTGGTGCTGGTTGGATAAGTGGAGTAGCTTTTGACCAAGATTCTCATGATAGGATAGGTCAATGGGTAGATAGGCACTATCTTGTGGCTTCTATGGATACAATGAACATGAGGACTCAAGCAGAGCTAAATACTTATGCTACTGGTGCATTAGATAAGATAAAGGCTGAATTGAACCAAGGATACTTAGTGGCTCCTATGCGCTGCACACTAGAACTCTTTGACAAGATAGAAGTAGTGGATGATAGGTATGGAACTCCCAGGACTGTTACTGGCTATGTACACAGAATGGTCAGGGAGTATGATAGAGGAGTCTATCGGATTACTGTTTACCTTGGTGGTGTATCTGGTGGATACACAGTCCCTGGTGGTACTGGTGGTAAGGGGATGGCAGATGGTGAATCACCTGTGGCTCCTACTGCTGGAGGATTAACTATTGGTGCCTACATTGCTGATGTTGACTTTACCTCAGTTGATTGGGATACAGTAAGCTGGGCTGATGGGCTAGTCACCCTAGCTAATGGTAGGTCTCAAAGTGTTCTTGCTGGTAGCTATGACTTCTCAGTTGATGGTGCTCACTACTTCTATGTAATACTTGGGAATACCACTATGCAGGTGTCTACCACAGCTACCGATGCTGTAGGTGAGGATAGAATGCTTGTAGCTGTGGCTTCAAGAGGGAGTACTACTGCTCAGAAAGCCTATGTACTTAATCCTTTCACTGACTCCATTCTTATCAACACTGATAAGGTTATGGATGGGCTGGTGACTGAACTTAAACTTGCAGCTGAGGCAGTGACCAATGCTAAGGTAGCTGTAGGTGCAATATATGGGGATTGTATTGCTACCAGTGCTATTACTGAGACTAAAATATCTAGTGGTGCTATAACCACACCTAAGATTAATACAGGAGCAATAACCACAGCAAAGTTAGATGCTTTAGCTGTTACAGCTGCTAAGATTGATGCATCGGCAGTCACTGCTGAGAAGGTAGCAGCCAATGCTATTACAGCTGATAAGATACACGCAGGAGCTATTACTACAATAAAGCTTGATGCCTATGCTATTGATGCTACCAAAATAGCAACCGATGCTGTTATAGCTGATAAGATACGTGCAGGAGCAGTCACTGCTGAGAAGATTGATGTGGTTACTCTCTCTGCTATCACTGCTGACTGCGGTACACTCACAGCAGGGACTATCAATGGGGTTACTATCTATGCTGGGGGTGGGAATATCAAAATAGATTCCAGTGGTATAGATGTTGTTGGAGCTAAATTAACCTTGGAAGACTCTAATGGAGGACACGCTGCTAATATGTACGTAGATACCAATGGCAGACTAAGACTCGACGCCTCCGTTTGGTATGGGGGTGTTATGGCGTATTCTCTAGCCACTACTTATGGTATAGATGCTAGCACACATATAAAGGCTGGCACATTTATAAGGGCTACAACTAATCTTTATGCTGGTGAAGCCACATCTCCACCGACAGGGACAGTTGGTGATGGTGCTATTCGCTTCAATCCTAATACTGGCTATTTGAATGTTTACTACTCAGGCACAGGTTGGTATCATCTTAACCGAGATTCAGGCTGGGCTTAAAGGAGGACTATGATACTTACACTTACATTTTCATTTAATCCTGAGACCCAAGAAGCAGCCTTTGCAGGGAACATAGGATTACAACAAGCCTTGCAAATACTTCAGAATCTTGTCATAGCAGATGCTGTGAACAAGGCTAAGGAAGCAGAGAAGGCCAGCCAAGAGGCCACACAGGAGACCAAAGATGCCACCAGCCAGTGAGGTCTTTTGGTGTGTGGTCTTCTGTGCTCCTATTTGTTGTGGGCTTGACATCCTAGTCCACTTTCTGTACAATAGATGGAAGAATGGTCGGATAAACAAGGAGGGAAATGATGGAGCCTAAAGAAAAGATTGCAGCGATGATTGTGCTAGGTTTGATGGCTATGGTATCTGCTATATTTAAGCTAGATAATGCCATAACACTTGGAGTACTCAGTTTGTTAGGTGCAATAATCGCCCTACCGCCTATCGGAAAGGCAATTCGTAACTTGCTCAAGTAGAGGTAATATGAGGTATAGCCTATGGCTCAAACTAAGGAAGTGGACAGTTCCAGCTCACTGGCTGTTTGGGGTACTATGTGCTGTTGTGGCAACACAATACTTCCCAGCAGCTATTGTCTTACTTTCAATGTTTGCAGCTTGGGAAGTTTGGAATGATTGGTGTGAAGACTCAAAAGATGGTGCAGCTGATTTCTGGGATGCCTTCTTCATATTCTGTATTGGTCTCAGTGTGGCTGTCATACTTAACTTAGTTGGAGTCATAGGCTTCAAGTGGCATTAAGGAGGAAATATGGGTAGAGAGAACTTTGTATTCAAGCCTGGATTAAAAGATGATGGTAAGCCCCTGATAGATTTCAGGACAATCCCTTTACGTGCCATCCTTAAATTAGATAAACTTCCAGCCCTTCCTACAGAATATGATGCTAATAAGGCAGTAGGAGGGTTTGTAGATAACAATATGTTTGGCAATGACCAATATGGTTGCTGTGTAATTGCTGCACAAGCACATGATACCCTTGTATTTGAGAGATTTGAGCAGGGAATAGTTATCCCAATTACCAGAGATGATGTTATAAATGAGTATCTTAGGCAATCAGGTGGAAGGGATACAGGTCTTTACCTAACCTGTGCTATGAAGGAATGGAGGAAGACTGGTTGGGAAGCTGCTGGTAAGCACTATGACATCTATGCTTTTGCCAGTGCAGACCCTGCAGACCATACACAGATTAAATACTCTATCTATCTTCTCAATGGGGTAATCTTTGGCATGAAAGTGTACTCTACTGACATAGACCAATTTAGGAAGAATGAACCTTGGCATCTGACTGGTAGCAATGGTACTTTTGAGGGTGGTCATGGTGTCTATGCTTATGCCTATAAGACAGCCCACTGTATTACTGGTTGGGCTGAAGATAGTTTAATCTGCAACACTTGGGGGGAGGAGCAACCTATGGATTGGGACTTCTGGAATGCCAGAGTCAACCAAGCCTTTGCTGTCGTGGATAACAAAAACAAATGGCTTGGTGATTCCCCACTTAATATTCCACTTATGGAATCCTATCTAAAGGAGATTACAGGAAGTTCTGGTGATAACCCAGGTTGTCTATGCCCTGCTGTTGGGCGTATCCTTAGTAAAGTATTGGGGGTAAGATGATTAAGATAATTTGGAGTAAATGCTCAGAATGTGGAAAGACTGATGAAGGCGTAGAATGGATGCCCAGATTTTGGGAGTTCTGGAAAAGCAGGGTATTCATATGTGAATCCTGTCTATCTAAAGCCTTCAGACGATTAACTAAAGATGAAGATACAAAACCCCTCAAAGAGCAATGGATAAGGAGGAAGCATGGCAGTACTTGAGAAGCTTATAAGTGATGTAAGGATAGAAATAGGGGATAAAGGAAAGACTGTCTGGGCTAATGATGAGATTATCCGAGCCATAGAGAAATCTGTTTCCTTGATGTCCAGACTGCTCCCAAAGAGGGATGTGGTAGAGACTACCATAGTTAGGACTATCACAGGAGCGACTCTTACTATTGCCAATAGCACAGGCACACTAACATACAAACCAATAAAGGTTAACTCTGTCAATATAACTGGTAAGACATTAGATACTCATTATAGAATCAACTATCTTACTGGTGTAGTCACAGAGATTGGTAGTGGATTGCCAGATGCTGACTACACAGTATCTTATGAGCTAGATTCAAGTATAGTAGACCTCTCTACCATCCTCACAGACTACATTAAGATAGAGAGGGTAGAATGTCCAGCTGGTGGTAGTCCTCCTAATCTCCTTACATTTGATACCTTTGGTAACCTATTGGTACTTAGGGCTGGTGCCTCTTTAGTGGATAATGACCATCTTAGGATTGTCTACCTCTGTAAATGGACACCACCCACACCAACAGACTCAGGAAGCTTCCCTTCTCACCTGGATGATATTGTTATCATAGGCTCAGCAGGACAAGCACTGATATACAAGGCTGAGGAATATACTGGTTTAGCTAAGATTTCCATTGCTAGTGCTTCAACAGTAATGGATGGGATTGCAGCTATTACTTTCCCCAGTACGCCTGACTTCACAGCCAAAGTTACTTTAGCAGAGACTGCTCTTGATGCAGCTATTACTCAAGCTCAAGCTGCTGTAACTACCTTAGCATCTATGGATACACCACTTGGGAGTGCATCCACAGCCTATAGTAAGATGACTACTGGGGTAGGTGTTGGAGAAGATTATCTGACAACTGGTGCTCCACTAATCAATACAGGTACAAGAGGAGAAGATGTTGGTGCAATCTATGGTCAGTATGCTGGTTATGAGGCTGGCTTACTTCAAAGGTATATTGATGAAGGTAGTGGTAATATTGCACTGGCTCTTGCTTGGGAAGCTAAGGCAGCTAGACAGAATACAATAGCCAATAGCTATATCAATGAAGCTGTCCAAAGACTGGCAGTAGTTGCCAGGGTATTGGAAGGTTTTAGTACTGAGGCTAGTGTTGCTAACAGTAAGGTGAACTACTACACTGCTCAGTTGAATAAGGCAGCCCAACTAACCAGCCTATCAGGACAATATCTTAATGTGGCAGGTCGGTTACTTGCATCAGGTCAATCAAAAGTTGTAGAGTTTTTAACATCTCTTGGCTTCAAGCCAGAATCTTCTTCCCAAAAAGCTTCCTCTGAGCAAAGGAGCTAAATGGTGGCTTCCTCAAGAGGACAAGGATAGGCATTGATGGACATGGGATGGCTTGGGTTATTCAAAAGAAGTTTAAGGGGCATTGTGGGGGCTAAAACCTTCATTCTAGGGGATTTGAAGCTATGACATTAAAGCTAGACAGGGAGGAGAGGCAAAATGAAGAACATCCTCCAGATAGAAACCATCTACAATGCCCTAACACAACTGGACTATTTGGTAGGTTTATACACAGCATATCTTCTGGGAGCCAAGGACTGGTCTTTGTTTCTCATTCTCCTGGGAGCAAGCCTCATTTCAGGTATTCTGACAGTCAAGATTTACATTAAGATGATGAAGAGGATTGTAAGGAAATAGTCCCCTCGATAGTTACACTCTCCAACTCCATTAAGTTAAAGCATACTGGTATATGTAGTTCCATTGCTCTCAATACTTCATTATCTGCACCACTACTTTCCCCAGGCAATCTTAAAAGATAATTACAGAAAGGCAAGAAAGCAAGGTCTAGCTCCAACCAGAACTCTTTTGGTTTAGGGGATATTATATGCCAGAAGTGTGTTAGATGAGGTACAAAAGGTAGGTAACCTAACTCAACTAACTTATCAGCAACTGTAATAACCTTTCTTACATTTTCTGCTACATCCCCATTGGTATAGGGGGCAGCGATGTAGACAATCTTCTTACCCATGAACAATCCTCCTTACATACTCTATTGATAAGGGCTTGTCAATATTACCCCTGACGTATATGCCCCAGTCTTCACATACCTTCCATAGCTCCTCTATGGCTTGTTCAACATAGGACTTTTGCCCATACATTTCCAAGGGCTTCAATATATTCATAATCGTACCCCGAACCAAGAATTTACCCTTATTATAGAGTTCATCATCAAGCCATACAAAGCCAATATCCTTTTCTCCCATAGTGTACTCCTAGATGCTTGACTTATATGGTCTGCCAAAGTCCTTGAGTCTCTTATAAAGTTGTTCAAGAGATATTACGTCTTCGTCACAGTGTTTTTGTATCCAAGCCAATGACTTTTGGTCACCAGCCTGCCCTCTCTGCCATACCTCTGGATTTAACCTATGCTGCTTAGATAGTATCCCAAGCATCTCACAGGCTACTTCCATCCTGTTCCTGTTCAACTTCAATTTAGACTTTACTAAGTCATAGACATCAGTGAATAAGATGTCTTTCCAGCCTGGGAAGTTCAACCCCCACTTCAAAGCCCTAGTCCTCAAGAATGGTATATCAAACCTATAATCCTTAGAGTAGTAGCCAATAAGTTTATCATACCCCTTGATAGCTTTCAGGAAGTCTTGAATCACACCCTTATCAAACTTGTAACTTCTTATCTCTTGGGATGTTATAGACCTATGGACTATCTCACCATCTAGTTCCTTCAAAGAGAAGCAAAAGATATAACCAAACTGAGCCTGTAGCCCTGTAGTTTCTATGTCTATAAAGCCAATCTTCTCAGCAGCTACTTGGTCTCCATGCTCTTCAGCAAAGCAAGTTGGGTGCTCGGAGTATCTATGACCATGCTTACAATGATGGTTATAAAGCCACAATATTTCTTGCTTCTTTAGCCGATTATAGTTTACCCCACTTGGTATTTCTTCTTCATTAGGCATTAGATATTTCCTCCTTCTTTTCTGAATATACTGACTACCCTGAATCTGTGATTAGTGCTTCTTATTAAACCTATTGTGCCAACTAATTCAAATTGTACCTTAGAGTACATTGGTAGTACACAATCTAACCAAACTAAGTAGCCTGATGGTATCAAGATTTTGTAGCACTCCTTTACTACTTGATTGCGATTAACCATTGGTGTCCCATATCTCTCTGCATCCTCACCACTATAAGGAGGGTCTGCTAGGATAAGGTCAAAAGAATCAGGTTTGAAGTAACTAGACAAATTATGAGCATCTCCTTTTACATCAGCTTCTTGAACTAAATCAAATCTGATATAATCTCCCTTTGGTAAACTCCCTGAGAAAAGATGTAGTATACTCTTAGCATCTGGAAACATACTTGTTATCCTTCTTAGGTAGCTTGCAGGGTAAGCACCATAGAAGGTAGTCTTATTCCTGTAGTCATTACCTATCATCCATATTCCATAAACCCACCTATCTGTATACGCTAATGGGGGATAGTCAGGAAAAGCATCATTGTACAACTTTGCTAAGTGCTGCATCAACCCTCCTTATCGCTCCATTACAGTAATCCTTATCTAGCTCACACCCAATGAAGTTCCTTCCAGTCTCCAGGGCTGCCTCTGCAGAGCTTCCACTTCCAACATAAGCATCGAAGACAACATCTCCTGGGTTAGTGGCAAGCTCTATTATCTTCTTGTATAGCTCAACTGGCTTTTCCGTTGGGTGGGTTCTCTGGGTTCCCACTCTTGGTATCTCCCATATATCATGTATCCTATCACCATTGTACTTCCAGCCCTTGCCCTTGACACCCAGAAAGATAACTTCATACTTGTTAGCTAAGCTTCCTTCCAAGTCCCCAGCAGTCCAATTACCCTTATCCCAGATGATTTCGTTCCTGAGAAAGGTATAGTATCTTTGCTGGAACCACCAAGCCTCCTGCCAGTTGGTAAAGAACCAGAAAGACCTTCCATCCTTGAGGGTTCGGATACATTCATTAACTGTCCTTAGCTGGTCTTTCCTATCTTGATGGATTAAAGGTTGAGAAAGCTTACTCTCCTTGTCCTTCCTGTGATGTGTCTGGTAATCAAAGTATGGGGGGTCAAGTAAGCAGAGGTCAAACATCCCATCAGGAACTCCTTTGACAAACTCCATACAATCACAATTAAGTATGTGTGGCTCAATTACCATCTATCACCTGTATAATAGGGAGGATATATCCAAGGAATATATGGTATTGACTCAGGTACATAATAACTCCTCTTTGGAGCATTGGCACAAGTACCACACTTCACTCCATAGTCAGTACATCTATCCTCATAAGGACACTTCCAGACTACAGTAACATTTACTTCACGCATCATTCACCTCCTTATTCTTACTTATCCACCTCTGTTAATCTGTTATACACTTTACCTACAGTAATCTTAAATGGATAATTTGGAAACACCTGCTCCAGTGTCTTACATTGTTCTATTGCCTGTGCAAGTATATTATCTGGGCACTCAAAAAGCCATTCATCGTGTACCATTAACACAAACCTTACCTTATAGTCTAACACACTACGCATATAAAGCCCAGCCAATTTGACTATATCCACAGCTGTTCCCTGCACGATACTATTGACAATCTCCCTTTCAGCCTTCTCCCTTATCTTCCATGTGCCACCATGCAACTCAGGTAGTGGTCTAATCCTACCGAACATACTAATCACATAGCCAACCTCCTTAGCCTTAGCTTTCACTTCATCTTTCCACTCATACAGTCTGGGGTAGGTCTTTCTCCTCTCCTCTCTAAATGCCTGAACTTCCTCCAGTGAACACTCAAGCAAGTCTGCAAGTCCATCATCCCCTATTTCATAGACCTCAGCAAAGTTACCCTGCTTAGCCTTATATCTTCTGGACTTCATCTCCTCTGCATCATCTGTCCAGCCAAACATACGAATAGCAGTGGCTGTGTGTATATCACCTGTCTCCACATCCTCTATCATTTGTGAGTCTTGGGATAGGTAAGCTAGTACCTTTAACTCTACTTGGATGGCATCAAGGGAAATGAAGGAGAAGCCTTCCTCTGCTACTATGCAAGACCTCAATGTATCAGGCATTGGCTAACTCCAGATAAGATTTAGGGTATACTTCAATATAGCCAACCATATTGTTATAAGTTATTAGCAAGAGCAAGCAGAATGTTAGCATGGCAAGGAAGTGGAGAGCACCAACATACTAAATCCTTCCCCTTGAGAGGTTTAAGCCAGTCAGGTTCTCTTTCTAGCCTTGCTGCAGCATACCTTCTGAACCAATTAACTGCTTCTTGATGTAACTCCTCAAGTGTATAAGAGGGGAACATTTCCTTCAGTTCCCTGAGAGTCATATCATTGCCCCACTTACTAGGTCTACCTACATAGATAGCATCAGGTGGGATTATATCTGTCCTCTTATTCAGTACTCTTGGCATTTATTCCTCCTTTATAATGAATTTGCTGTCTCGTGTGATGTTCTGTAGATTGGGCTTCCCTTGCTCCTTATCCCCAGACCTCCATCTACCAGTATTCGTATACCCAAACACAGTATGTATCCTACCAGTACTATCCACACTTCTAAAGGCAGGGAGATAAGTGGTTAAAGTCTTCATCCAGCTTCTCCATTGGAGTAACTTATTAGTGATAGGCAAGTTCAATGGTTTAAGGCTCTCCTCAGACACTGAATCCTTGGCACTCTTAGTTTTCCTGGTACCAATGATACCCCTATCCCGCAATGCCTTAGCAACTTGTGGATTAGAGCCTACATTATCTATGCCTAGCTCTGCCTTGAGTTCTACTTCTAGCTTGGTAACTACATCCATTACAGACTGTTCTACTCTAGTCAGGGCATACTGGTCAATTAGTACTCCCCACTTCTCCATCTCCATAACAAGCTCAATGCAAGGCTTATCTATAGTATGGTATAGTTCAGTCTTAGGCAGTATCTGTTCTAGGGCATAGGTGTTACAGGCATGGATAATACATATCTGTCCTAGCTTCACATGGTCTATGCCAATATTCCCCTGCTTACTCTTATTCCACAGTGAAGTAACAGATGGGCACTCCTTTAGCAGCACAGTCTGAGATAAATCAGCCAGACTCTTTTCTATTATTCCAGCAGAATAAGCAATAAGAAGGGTATCCTCATAATCCCCAATCTTATATCCTAGATTTCTTAGCTTAGGAATATCAAAGGCAGCATTCTGGAACACCACAGTCTTGACTGATTCTATCAAGTAGTGAGCCAGTACATCCTTAACATCAAAGAAGTAGAAGCCAACAGTGGGGGAGATAGCAATACCAATGCCAAGAGGTAAGGTATTTTCAAGGCTAACAGTCTCTATATCTGTGGCTACCTTATCCCTTGGTTGCCTTATCAAAGCTTCTGCTTCCTCCAGGGAGCACTGCTTATTAACTATAAACCTCAACCCTTCTCCTCCATCCTCCTAGCACTCTCATTTCTGCCCTCCATATTGGGACTTCAAGGATTGAATATCAGCTCGGCATTTCTTACCAAACTCAAATTGGGATGAACGCCAGCCATGAGTATAAGTTAGTCCAATCAGTGAACCATTCTCATATTCTAAGGCTTCCACATAGCGGTCATAAACCTCAAATATCTCCCTTGCTACCTCAGCCTTTGCCTGTTGGATTAGAGGCTCATAATAAGTTACAGCAACATCAAGTTGGGCTGCCAATAGACTCAAAGTAGTTTCCTTTCTATCCTCCTCGTCTTCCTCATTTAACTCAAAAAGAGGGAATGTTCTACGAATTATCATTTCTATCTGCTCATCACTTAATATCGGTGGCTTCTCTATATTCCCAGGCATTTCATTTACCTTACAATAACATTCCTGCATTTAATCCTCCTGTCCTATACTTTCCCTTAACTTCTTAACCAGACCTCTACCCATACCATCAACCTCCTGAAGTTCATTATCAGTGGCATGAATAACATTCCATATCGTATTATACCTGTATATGAGTGCTATTGCTACTTTTTCAGGAATCCTTGGTATCAATGTCATCAGCTTAGGCACAGCAGGATTAGCAGATAGCTTTACAGGTAACTGCACCTTCCTTATCTTCTTGAACAGTGTATGTTCATCTTTGCTCTTTGTCCTCTGAGCATAGATAGTCCTGATGACATCCATACTACACTCAAAGTTAGGACTGGAGATAATTTCAATCCCCATACCAGATAAGCTTACTTCTACCGCTTTAATTGCAGCAAAGGTAGTCCTCGGATAGATATGGCTTCTGAAGTAACCATTATGCCCTTTCTTATAAATAGCAAGGAGTTCATCTGACCTATCATAGACCCCTTGTATGAGAAGTATAACATGGGTAAAGAGTTTCTGGCAATTATACATCTGGCTTTCCAACTCCCCCGACCTGAGCTTTTGAACCAAGTTACTTATCTCAGATTGCTCTATACCAACTGGTTCATTGGCATAGTCAAGGAAATAATAATCACCAGCGTCTAGCCTTAGCACAGTGCTCTCTATCCAGAGGAGCTTCGGTATCTCAGGGTGCTCAACTATCTGTCGCTCATCAATGATTATGATGTTACACCTCCACCATCAATGACTGCGGTGGTAGCTTGGTAACAGGATGTCTTTTGGAGAAGAGAGGACAATCAAACTCTCCAGGTTCAATACAACCCTCCCTAGAAAGACAGAACCCCTCCTTATAACCACAGTAAGGATAGTATAGTTTCATCCTCTTGTCAATCTTATTATTAACTTTCTCCTTCTTCATAAGTCCCCTCCTTTGCTTCATGGTATACCTGAATGAAAATCTTACCAGTAAAATCATATTCTGGTAAAGGTTGCTCTAATGCCTGTCCCTTCATCTTGACAATCTTAAAGCAGAACTTCTTCTCCTTGGGCTTGTAATAGACTATAGCAATTTCCCTAAAGCGAAACTTATTATGCTTTTCACCTTCCAGTTTCTTGCCGAACTCTGTAGCCATCAGTCCTTCAACCCCTGTGCTAGGGACTCTCTCCTTTGGGCTGAAGTTAGTAAGACTAGTAGTAGCCAACACATTGAAGTCTGACCACCTCAGGGCATCGTCAAAGATGTCCTCATTGTGCATTCTCTTGATGACAGTCCAGTCAGTTAGACCATCAAAGCCACCAAAGTCAGACCTTTTGGCTTCTGACCTTAACTTCAATATATGTTCTGAAGGGGACTCACCAAAGACTGTCTTAGAGAAGTAGTTCTGTGCCAAGTCCCAGAAGACACCCATCATATCAAAGCACATCCAATCAGTAGGAGCCAATACAGCCTTAGCTTCCTTATATTTGGACACAAACTCACCCCAATCAGGCTTTACATTGACCACAGTGAGATTGGGTGGGCTATACTTCAACTCCTCAAGTGTGAGTTCAATGTCTCCTTCAGCATCAAAAGCTACCACCTTGTTCTCTGGGTAAGCTATTGCCAGATGAACAATAGCCACAGTTTTACCTGTGTTTGTGTCCCCCCCAATTAAAAGTTTCTCCCTCATTAGTCCTCCTTCATAGCTTCATCTATTTTATCATCCTCTAGAAGAACCCTCAACATTAGGTCTTTAAGCTCATTCTTATCCCATGTTGTTTTCTTCTCAGTAGCAAGGAGTAGTCTACCCCATGCTAACCTAAAGTACTCATTTACTTCCATCTTTCCTCCCTATCTTATGCACTAACTGCCCCTTAGAACAATAATTCCAAATGTCACAGAAACCTTCACATCTTGCTCCATCCCAACTTTCCTTAGTAGTACAGGGCAAATCCCAATGCCCCTGCTTTAAGGCTAACAGTAGGTCTGTTTCCTTGGCAGAGAAATAATCTATCACAAGACTATCAGATAGGATGGGAATATGTATCTTATAGCTGTTCCTGAATACCCCCCTATCCTTAGCAATATACAGACCACCATCTCTGACAGTTACCTGTAGTTGTAGCTTGTTGATAGTGATACCTAATTGCTTTAGCATTACTCTGTATCTATTAAGCTGATACTCTGCTTCCCAATTATCAATCTTGGCAATATCTACCCCCCACAGAGGAACCATCTTGGGAGAGCCAGCCCTACCATACTTGCTATTGGTCTTATAGACTTCACCACCAGGTTGCTTACCTATCTCTACTATGCCTAGAGCCTTGGCTACTCTAAAGCTACCCCATAACTTATAGTCAGTAAGGACTAGCTCCTTTCCTTCCCATTCTAACAGGTCAAATATATCTCTGTCAATAGATAGTGGTATCTCGGCAGCCAATCCTAACTCCTTGGCAACTTCATCTAATTGCTGGTGATGCTTTGTCCCACTAAGCATAAAAGTCCTGCTATCAGGGTCAACATAGTAGGAGTTAGTTAGCTTTAAGAAGGAGAGCATAGTTCCCTCAAGAAGCTGGGTGGTAGAGGGTTTACCATTCCACTCCCTTTCTCTGGATATGATAGTAAGACTAGGCAGAGTCATACACCTTTCACCTAGCCTACAAGAAGCCAGACAATCTTCTAGCTTTACCTGTTCACCATCTGGGCAAATGAATCCTGCTAACATCTATATCCCTCCAATCCATTTCCATAGGTAGACTACCCCATATCAAAGGCATCTCTGGTGGGATTTGTGGGGGGGATAGTTGGCTGGGTCTTCAATGACACACAGCACTATCTCCTCACCATCTTCACTAAGATTTAACTTAGCTGCTATATCTTTTGGCTTCATAGCCTCACCCCAAAGCTGTAGGATGTTCTCCCTGAGAGAATTGTAAGGATATAGAACAGCCTTGCTCCCATTCTCATCCAAGAGAACTGAATTTACTATCTGGATAACCTTATTCCTTATATCTTCCTCTTGGGACTTAAGCATCATCTGCTTTACAAGGTATAGTTTCCTCACATTACTCTGTTTCATTTCTTGTCTCCTTCCAGTAACTCAGGATTCTCATAGATATTACCAATGATTCCCCACGAGTTTAATTACGCAGTTCTCTCTGCTTACTCCTGTTTCACATGATAGCATCTATCTTCTGCCACCAGCACTATTTAACTCCCTATAACCATATATCTTACAAAGCCAGTATCATAACCAGCCACTATATCCCTATTCAATGCTGCCCTCACACCCTCAGTCATACCCACCTTCTCTAATGCTTCCTTCAATGCTTCAGTAGATACTATCACAAAGCCTACCCCATCATTATCTAGCATAACAAAGAAGCTATGCTTCTCATCCAAGAACTCCATTAACTTCTGGTCTTGAATAAGATTGAATGACTCCTGATGGTCATAGACTACATCTATTACTCTATATGCTTTTACTGGCATCTTCTTATCCTTTACTACTTAGAATAACTATGCCTATTAAGGCAATTACTACTCCTGCTATTGTTAGCCAATTACTATAAAATATGAGTCCACTCCATATGATATTCAATAGCCCTGTTACTAGCATAGCTAGACCCAATACAGCTAACATCCTCTTCCTCAATATTACCTCTCTATAAATTATCCTGGCAGGTACAATCTCGCTGGTGAGTGACCCAAGACTTAACCCGAAGGTTTCGCTATTTATCTTTTTCTCAAGACCTTTAGTTTACCCAGACGCCAGGGTAATTCCTACTTATATTTACTCCTCTTCCAAAGGACTGATTCAGGTTTATAAGTGCCAGTTCACTAGGGGGTTCTCAAGCTGCCCCCTGAAAGCTTTAATTCAGTACATAATACATCAAATATATCATAACCTGCATATGGCAGGATATTTATTTACTGCTGTTATCCCACCACCACCCCAGCAGTTCCAGTCTGGGCATCAGTCCCTTGGAAGAAGAGTGGAAAGGGGAGGGAGATAAAGTCAACCACAAGCTTCTTGGAGGCTCCCCTCTCCACATATTGTAGTTCCTCCAAGTTTCTCCTACGCAGGCTTCTGGTATTTACCATCAACTAAGGCAAGTTTCCCTTGGGTAAGCAGGATTTGGGTTACTGTACCCGCATTAGCTAATGGAAGCAAAGGACTACCAGCAAGAGCAGTTGGGATGATAGCTTTAAGCTCATCAGATGTCTTACCTATGGCAAGATTCAGGACTATATCCATAGGGTCTCCAGTTGGGGCTACACTGGCAGCTGGCTTAACTGCTGCCTTCTTAGGAGCAGCCTTGCTACCAACCTCTATCCCTGCTATGACATAGTTGGTAGCATTGTACTTGGGATTCTCATTCTCAAGTGTCTGCTTCTCCCAGGTCACAACCTTATCAACAAGCCCATCAGGTATCATAACCTTGTGCTTATCAGCAGAGGCAAGGAACATATCAATCCAGAAGCTACCCCTGAAGTCGGAGCAATTAACCCTGAAGTTAAATTCTTCAGAGATGTCCATAGTGAGTTCTTCAGTTACCTCAAGAACTTCATTTTCAACACTGGTAATCTCAAGGAACTCCTTGGCTGGTAATGGCTTCCCTGTCTCTGGGTTAACCAGCTGACCACCCCATTTGCCCCACTCGGCACTCTTTACTTTACCCTTGAACTTGCTTAGGGCTGCCCTTACTTGAGCAAACCCTCCTTCTTTAGCTTGACTTCTATCAGTTATTGGCATTAATTCCTCCTTTGTGGTATCAATCTCCGAACTTATCCTACACTTATCTTTCTCCTATAATCACCTCCTATCAGCGAAGTCGCCAAAGGTAGTTTTCAAAGATAATATTCCTACTATGTACTTCAACAGCAGAAAGCCTTGTCTTCCCAAACTGTATCTGCTTGCAGGTAGGTTGCTTGGCTAGTTGTATCACTGTATCCACATCACCAGCCAACCGAGAATGCCCCCTTATCCTATCCATTGGGTCTGCTACAAGCAGATTCTTATTAGAGTGGTGAACAATTATCACACTTCTTCCATCCCTCTTCATAGAATCTATATTCCTCAAGAACGTAGCCATATCCCTGCTGGAATTCTCATCCCCTCCAAAGCACTTTGAAAAGCAATCAAGTATCACAATGTTAGGATTGACTGCATCTACATCTGCCTTGAACCTCTCAAATACTGCTGGGTCTTCTAAGAACATAATAGAAGGAGAACTCTCAAACAGCATTGATGGCTCAATAGAGAAGTTCTGATTCATACTAACCAATCTACTGTGGTATCCTGCTGGGCTAATCTCAAAGTTTATCAGCATAACCCTACCCTGCACAGTATGGAAGTCCAGCCAATCTTGACCAGTTGCTATACAGAAAGCCATATACATAACCAGCCAGGACTTCATCTCTCCTGGTCTACCATACAGTAGAAGGGAGCCACCCACTGGTAACAGATTCTGAATATAGAATGGTGGGTGGAATACCTCCTGCAGAACATATTCAGAGACATCGTGCACAACCATTGTATTCTCTATAGCTCAGGGGGAAAGCTAATCTTATCATAAGCTGCTCCACTTGTCAATAGCTTTGTAGCCTGTTTGGTGTCCAGAGTTGCTTCTCCTTTACCTTATCAGTCTTCTCAATGACCAAGCCATCCCCACAGGTATCAGCCACAGTGTAACCTCGGCTCTCTAGGAGGGCTAATGAGGCTTCCTGCAAAATTAGGTCTAAAGTGTCAAAATTGAGATGACTAATTAGCTCTTGCAGAAAGTAAGCTAACTCAATGACATCTGCATCTGGCTTATCCCTCAAGAAATTACTGCTCATTTACACCCCCAGCAAAGTAGAGTCAAGGGATAGATTCCCACAGGCATCTTCTATCTCAGACCTAGTGAGGATAACTCCATGCCTATCCTGTATCTTACCCCTTATCCGATTGATAGCCTTTACAGTAAGGATACCTTTTACATTCTCATTCCATCCAGATAGATTCGGGACTACAATCTCTTTAGTTGAGGGGATAATGTCCTCAGCATCATAACCCAGACAACCTTGATAGCCCTTATGAGTGTAAACTGTCTGCCCCTTATCTATATTCTTCTTAGCTGCTTCTAGCCACTCTTTCTCATCAAATGCTGGCTCAGGTTGGATATACTTTATATCACATTTGAGGGCTAAGGGCTTACCACAAGGAGTATTTTGAATACTCACAGCATCCCAGGTCAGATTACCATTAGACTCAGCAACTGTAATAGACATAGGAAAGTTCCTGTCTACATGAGTTTGGTCTGTCCCAGAATGAAATGCTCCCATTGTATGATGGGAGTGGATAACCCCAATACAGTTAGCTGGGATATTAAATGGCTCTGCTTCTGCACTGGCATACATAGACTCCTTGTGTGGTGGTACTACTATATCCTCCACAAAGAAGTTCTTTTGCTCTGATATTCTTCCAAGCAGATAAGCAAGCCACTCGTTATGCTTATACTCATTCATAAGAAGTGTTATTTTCTGCCTAGCCATAAGTTCCAGGTAGATGTCAGGCTTACCTACTAAGGAGCAGGTTACATTCTCTTCTGCTCTTTGCTTCTCTCCCCATTGTGCCATATTACCTTCTCCTTCTTGGTCTAGACTCCGAGCCTTCTGGCATCTGGTAACACCTAGCTGTAAGTCTCTTTTGTCTTTGTAGGGCTGGAATACCTATCTCACTAATATCAAGACCGACTTCCTGGTTATTGTACTTGCAGACCTTACCAATAACAAGGGCTGCCACTATTGCAGCGGGTACAACCCAACTAGGATTGACTGTGTACATTTCTTCCTCAGAATCTTTCTTTATCCAGCCACTGACTACATTTGTTACCATGATTCTGGTGCCATCATATCCTGCTCTAATATAGTTTGCTCTATTCCTCTTACACTCATTGTACAGCATAATTTGTGTCTTAGGGGAGTCAGTACAATCAACAATACAGAAAGTACTTGTACTAGCTAGCTGGATTTTAAGCAGCATTTCAGTCATCTTCTCTGGGATAGCTATTACCACAGCATCAGGTCGGATACCCCGAATGAACTCAGCCACTACTTCTACCTTTGGTCTATTGATAGAGGATTGGCAGAAAGGTAGCCTATTCCGATTGCTCTCCTCCATCACATCAGGGTCAAACAAGTAAATGTTCGGGATACCAGTCATAGCTGCAAAGATAGCAACCCAACCGCCTATACCACCACACCCCACAACAGTAATCTCACGAGGGATGCACAACTCTAGTTGCACTTGCCTACTATAAAGTTCAGGCATGGTCTCCTCCTTCCCCCCAATGCCTTACTGGTTCTGGCTGGGGGGCTTCAATCCTAACTTCTTCAGTATTTACCACATCCTCTATTCCCTCTAGTTTAGCACTATCCATCAGTACAAGAATATCTATCATACCAGGAGGAGTACTCTTCATCAGGCTATCCCTATTGATTGTAGCCAGGGCAGCCTGCATCTGATACACTAGGTCAGAGAGGCTCTTAAGAGTGTTATCCCATCTCTTAGGTAGCTTAAGTTGTCCCCAGCAATCATATTTATCTCCATGATAATGCCTAAACTTCCCTCCATTAGAGGTTATTAACTTAGTATCTATTATATTCCTCTCTTGTGTAATGGTAAACATAGCATAGACATTCCTCTGGAGTCCTTCAATATGGGCTGGGTCTAGCTTGTATCTCTTAGTACCATAGAATAGCCATTGAGGATTATAGGTAAAAGGAAAGATAAAGAGGTATGAGTCCTTTCCTCCTTGGTCTATCATGCAGGGATACTTTAGTAGTTCCTCTAAGGGAATCATCATCTGAGGAAGAAGCTTAGACCTTCTGATGTCATAGATATTGCTGAGATAAGTAGAATAGAGGTCTACTCCTAGCCTTTCTACTTCCCTCTGAGCATTCTTGAATCTCTCCAATCTATCAGTAAAGGCATACTTTATCTGGCTTTCTAACTCCTCCTTCATATCTATTTCTATTTTCTGATTTCCAACTTTGAGATGCATCTTAGCATCAACGTCAGGGAATTTATACATGATAGGTTCTGGTGGCTTAGCTCTTGCTGCCTCCCAATCCTTGATAACATCTTCTAAGGTAAGCCCAGCCTCTGTAAGTATCTTCCTCAGCTTGATTGCTTCTGGACAGTTCGATACTACTGGGCAGTTCCAGTGGTTGCCTAAGTCAGAAGCTATTATAATCCCATCTGGATACTTCTCAGTCTTCATATTCTCAAGATAGATAATTAAATTTCCTAGTACCATCATGTTACTCCTTAGTGGTGTAAGAGTATCCACAAGTCTTACCTACGCCATCCTAATCTCCTCATCACTGCCTACCAGCACCACTAACACCCAAAGCTATCGCTGGTAGGCAGAGTGAACTGATTAGTTGAAACTACCGCCCCCCTGACAAAGCTTAGCTCTTAGAGGCCAACCTTGTCATAGCTAGTGATAGCTATCCTCATCCCAGACTCAATGTTCTCTGGAGCATCAGCTGGATTCACTACCTCAGAGCCATTAAGGAATACTTTGTAGTATCCACCATAATTGGCAGCACGAGCTAGTTCCTCCAGTGTGTTGACGAAGGGTTCTCCAACCCCCACCTCTACAGCTTGTCCTCTCCCTACATCAATGGAGACAGTACCTGTGTCTCGGTCTGGAGCACCGAAAACTTCAGGTTGAGCCTCCCTTACAAATCTCCCTTGTCCATCTCTTGGTGACATATGCACCTCCTTTTTCAGTATTTTTCTAGCTTTGGGCTAGATGATAATCAACTATCAGGTCTCCACCGTTAACCTCTTGTTTGTAGAGTTGTAACTGTACCCAGATATATTGCCTCTTGGTTACTGAGCATATACCTAGCATAGCTCCAAGCCATCTGCTTGAGGTCTCCATTGGTATAGAACAGCTTCTCCTCTATGCTCAGCTTAGAAGCAAGTTCAGCTGTTCTTTCCATCAAGAATGACTTCATCAGCCCCATCTTGCTCCTCCTTTGGTGTGCCCTCATCAATGCAGAGGTTGTTATAGTAGCACTTCTCACAGTCTGGTAGGCTTGGACATAGTATCTCAAGCATCTCCTGGATACTGTCTACCACAGTCTCAACATCCTCCAGGATTGCTTTCTTGACCTCTTCACGATTTCTCTGAGTCACCTTGCACCTCCTTTGTTTATGACCTGGGTTCTTCCTCATATCAAGCCTCTTGTCCCAAGTGCTCCCTGTGAGCTTCATAGACTTTACTGCCTGCTCTATGCTTCCTCATGCATTTATAGCAGTAATAGGCAGTGGTCTCAAATACATCTGCTAATTCCTCTTTGGCTGCTAGTATCTCAGGAGTCGGGTGCAACTTATACCAATCTTTTTTCTTCCAGATGTGTCCATCCCTGAAGATTAGTCCCAACTCTGCTCTAGCTCTATCATCTCTCTTGCTCATCGGTTTCACCTCCTTCGAATATAAGTTATACAGGTCACAAAGATTACTGCTAGTATGATTACTATTATTACTCTCATTGTACTTTCCTGTAACCCAGCCAGTAGCCAGTATCTACTACTTGTTGTGTTCTGCCCCCGCATTGGTACACCCACAGAGTACAGCGTTGG
>Ga0100388_10001265_pt1 | contig 22314 bp, 22 predicted proteins | sample CryGeymeta201512_FD_81536 | JGI IMG/M metagenome (GOLD analysis project Ga0100388, IMG submission 81536) | Groundwater microbial communities from Crystal Geyser aquifers in Utah, USA - Crystal Geyser metaG 2015-12 | ecosystem: Environmental > Aquatic > Deep subsurface > Groundwater | place... | reverse complement strand
TTGGCGCGCGTGAATTCGACCGATAGGTCGCGGGGCAGATTCGATGGACCCAAAACCATGGCTTGCCACCAAGAGTTTGGGCCGATGTGAATGGGCTTTTTGGCCAGCTTTTCTATTCTACGATCGATTGTGATGACCAACGTGGCGGTTGGACATCTGAGTGCACTTCGAAGGCCAATCGCATAGTGAGGCCATTTGAATTGTTTTTCCGTCCAGACTTTCTTGGTCATGGTTTGAACTTCGAGCACAAGCCCAAAAGTCGGCGGTTTTCCAATGACGATTCGGCCATCGGCGAGCAACTGTTTTGGATCTGCCTCGGTGAGGTCGAGCCCTCGTTCCATAACGACGCTGACGTCATCGGGCAGTTCGAACCCAAGGAATTTGAGCAATGCCCTTTCGTCGCGTTCTATGAGGTCGATGATCGCTTCGTGGTTTTTCCCCACCATTGAACCTCCATGTGTCGTGGGGTTATCGGTCAATGGCATCGAAATGTTGCGAATCTGGTTTCGCCGCGGCGTTGCTGCTTGCTGCGCTTGGCTTGAAGCGCCCGGCAACGCTATGGTGTGCCCGTTAAATCTGACGAAGGAAAGTCCATGACCCGAACAATACGAGCCTCCCGCGGAAACGAATTGCAATGCAAAGGTTGGCAGCAAGAAGCTGCATTGCGCATGTTGATGAACAACCTGGACCCCGATGTCGCTGAGCGACCGGAAGACCTCGTTGTTTATGGTGGGAACGGCAAAGCAGCCCGCAATTGGGAGTGTTTTGACGTGATCGTGCGCGAGCTCAAAAACCTGGAGAACGACGAGACCTTGCTGGTGCAGTCGGGCAAGGCCGTGGCCGTGTTTAAGACGCATTTGGATGCGCCGCGCGTGCTGATCGCGAACTCGAACCTGGTCGGAAAATGGGCCAACTGGGACCATTTCCGCGAGCTCGAGCGAAAGGGCCTGATGATGTACGGCCAGATGACTGCCGGTTCTTGGATTTACATCGGTACGCAGGGGATTTTGCAGGGGACCTACGAGACCTTTGTGTCTGCCGGTCGCCAACACTACCAAAGCGACCTCAGCGGCAAATTTGTGCTGACTGCCGGACTCGGCGGAATGGGCGGAGCCCAACCTTTGGCGGCAACGATGGCGGGCGCAGCCTGTTTGACGATCGAGGTCGACCCAACCCGGATTCAGCGTCGCTTAGAAACGCGTTATCTGGACAAAAGTACCACGGATATCGACGAAGCGTTGGCGTGGATCATGGCGGCAAAGACTGCCGGTCAGGCCTTGAGCGTTGGGCTTTTGGGTAATGCCGCGGAAGTTCTTCCGGAGTTGCTTCGCCGCAATGTTTTGCCCGATATGGTGACCGACCAAACCAGCGCGCACGACCCACTGAATGGCTATATTCCTGTGGGCTACAGTCTCGAGGACGCCGCCACTTTACGCGCCGGAAATCCAGACGAATACATTCAGAAATCATGCGAAAGCATGCGTGTCCACGTCGAGGCCATGGTTGCTTTTAAAGACCGTGGTTCCGTGGTTTTTGATTATGGAAATAATATTCGTCAGGTCGCGCTCGACGCCGGATTTGACCGCGCCTTTGATTTTCCGGGGTTTGTGCCCGCATATATTCGCCCGCTATTTTGCGAAGGTTCGGGTCCGTTCCGTTGGGTGGCGCTCTCGGGTGATCCCGAAGACATCTACAAGACTGACGAAGCGCTCAAAGAAATGTTCCCGGAAAAATCCCATCTGATTCATTGGCTTGAAATGGCCCGTGAACGAGTCGAGTTCCAGGGCCTTCCTGCCCGAATTTGCTGGTTGGGTTATGGCGAGCGTGCCAAAGCCGGCCTGAAATTCAACGAAATGGTGCGCACTGGTGAGCTGTCGGGGCCTGTCGTGATTGGCCGTGACCACTTGGATTGTGGGTCGGTCGCAAGCCCTAATCGTGAGACCGAAGCCATGCTCGACGGCTCGGATGCCGTGGCCGATTGGCCGATCTTGAATGCGATGGTGAATGCCGTCAATGGCGCGACCTGGGTCAGCTTTCATCATGGCGGCGGGGTGGGAATGGGATATTCGCTGCACGCCGGCCAGGTCATCGTTTGTGATGGAACACTGGAAGCCGACAAGCGAATCGAGCGCGTTCTGACCTGCGATCCCGGCATGGGCATCGTGCGTCATGTTGACGCCGGATACGACCGCGCCAAGGAAGTTGCGGTCGAGCGTGGTGTGAAGATTCCGCACCTCTCGTGAAGTCGTTGCGACAAAACGAGTGAGAGATCACGGGTAGCGACAGTTCTGATATGCAGATCCGGTTGTGCAGCTCAAAAACGGCGCAAACGCATTGTCCAAAAACTCGGGAGTCGTGTGGGTGTCCTTGCAAGTCTGGATGCAAGCTTGGTCTACGCCTGCGCCCGAAAAACATGGAATCAAACAGTCATCATAAGCTTTGCAGGCGGGGTAGGTGGCGCACAGGGCGGCCGCCTCGCAACAGTTTTCTTCGAGGCAGCTGATGCTGTAACTTCGTTCAAAATCTGAGAATGGTGAGAGGTCCTCGGTGCAGGCTGGGGCCGTGTTATTTGCGGTATTATTTGCCGTGTTATTGGCCGTATTATTCGACGTGGTGTTGTTCGAAGCGCTTTGAACGCAGATATTCGTTGCGCCGGATTCGGCACAAATATCGTCGCAGATTTCGCCTCCACCGCAGGACTGATTATCGCACGACTGAATGGAAGACGTTCCGTTTGAACAGGGGCAGGGCACGGGGTCACAATCGCTTGAACTGTCGCAAAACCCGCCACCGATTGGCAGTGATGCACATGTCGGCGTGTTGGACCCATTATTTGTGCTCGACTCGTTCGAGTCTCCACATGCAATGAAGAATAAGCTCGTCCCAAGGATAATCATTTTCGCGATCATGTGTGCTCCAAAAATCAAATGATTACACACATTAATGCGTCGCAAGGAACGTTTCAAGAATTCGCGTTCACTAAACCTGAATAGGCAGGGATTTCGCGCATAAGATGGCTTCGGCTTGGCTTAGTTGAAGCCGTAGACCGTGCCGACCAAATTGCCAGTGATGCGGTCGTAGGCGCCAAACCACATGATATCCGAGCCGGGGAAGCTCAGGTCAGGATGACTGAAGACACGAATGGTCGAAAGATCGTGCGCTTCTGGGTCTTCTTCGGCATCCAGCACTTCGTCAATGCGGTTGGTATCGACACCCAGAAGCGCTTGTTGTTGAGTGTTTCCGCCTGCAGCTAGGATATCGGCGCCAAAGACGCGGTAATGCGCAATGATGGCTGAGCGCAGGTCGTTGGCGAATTTCTTTTTCGCCAACAGGGTCTCGGCATCAAAGTCAGGAAAATCGCAGGCCAATACCTCGTGGGCCCGGCCACAGGCCTCAAGGTCCGAATGAGCACCAAGATCATCGATGCAATCACGAATCGAATCGGTGCACGTGGGAGCGGGCCAAGTAGCGGCTGGGTCGCCATTTGTGACCCCAAGGCGCGTCAATTCGAAATGAATCTGAGCGCTCTTTCGGTACGATTTTCCGTTATAAATCCCATGGATATCCAGCGCGTCCTCGGTTGGGCTTGCAGCCCATGCCAACGCGTACGTTGGGAAGTCCAAAAACCAATGCGTTGAGTCGTCTTGCGAAGCATTGGGTTCGGAATCGTCGTCGTTCGAGCCGACGAGCCAATCAAAGGTTCCACGTGTGGTGACACGCGCTCGAAGGAAGGTCTCACCGGCATTCACGACCGGAACCATGTTCAGCCAGGGATAGATTCTTGAAGACCCAGTCGAGTTTCGGAACCGAGCAGTGAGTCCCAAATTTAGATGGAAAACCTTCCCTGAGGTGGTTTCGATTCGGACCAAGAGCGGTTCATCAGCGACCGTGTCTGCCAACTGTTTTGACTTGAGACGTAGCTCAAATTTACGTGCAGAAGTTGCCACCACATTGACGGCATCAGCGCCGACTTTGGCCGAAATCGTCGAGATCGAATGGCTGGTTCGTCCACCCAAAATCCAATCGTCGTGCAGCTGATCGTTAACGACGACCGGATCTGCCCAAACGGTCATGCCGTCTGCGCGTACTCGGTAGTCTTCCAATGAGTCTGCGGGACCGTCGGTGAACTCGATGGTTTGCGAGTCATGTGGCGCAGGTTCTTCACCACAGGCAAAGAGCCAAATACTTAATAAACAAAGGATCCATCTATTCATCGCAAACCTCCGGCAGCGTCTGTCTAACGAATCACCCTCTACATGTCGAGGCTTCAGTGTGGTTTTTACACCTACATCCGTCGTCGGTAGGCTCGTGCTTCTCTGTAGAACGAAAACCGAAAACGGCCGTAGCCCATAGGTTATCGGTCAATGATGCTGAAATGTTGCGAATTGCGGAAATATAGGCCGTATGCGCCTATTCGGGGGTTCTAGCGGTCCGCAGGACCTCAAGCAGCTCGCCCATCGGGACATTTTTTACGGGATGCAAAACGTCTGCGGCGATATCGCAGAGCGGTTCGAGCACGAATAGACGCTCGAGCATCGCTGGATGAGGAATCGTCAGGTCTTCCGAGTCCAAAATCACGTCTCCAACGAGCAGGATGTCCAGGTCGATCACCCGCGGGCCTTTGTCGACAAGCCTGACTCGACCCATGTCGGTCTCGATTTTGAGCAGAATTTCCAACAGGTCCTGAGGCGAACAGGATGCCTCGACAGCCGCGCATGCGTTGATGAAGTCAGGCTGGTCCAACACATACGCAGGGGGAGTCTCGAAAAACCGGCTTACGGCTACGACCTTTATGCCGTGGATTTCCAGACGACCAAGCGCACCAAGAAGGTTCGCTTCTCGGTCGCCAAGGTTGGAACCAAGGCCCAAGTAGGCTAATAAAGGGCTGTCCGCTTGAGAGGTCATCAGGTCATGTCCGCAAACACTTCAGTCAAATGGGCTATAGGCCTTGGCATCGTTCTCAGCCTTGGCTCAACGGCATGCGATGGTGCTCATCCAGAACGCCGGGACGTCCGCTATTTTGCGCCTTTCCAGACGGTGGTCCCAAAACCACAACAGTTTAAGGATGACGGGCCCCAATTAACGGATACCGAAAAGAATGTCTATGAGCCGATCGTCGAGGGCTTTCAGAAGAACCACGAGCTTCTTCTTAAGCGTGAGGATATCAGCGGGCAGCTCGAGCGCATCGAGAACGTCTACGTCGAGGCCGGAAGGTATCTAGACCTCTACGCGATCTATCAAGAAGACTTTAAGGCCAATGGTGTGGCCAGCCCCACCGCGGAACGTTTGGCTTGGGGCGGCATTCGTCTTGGCCAACAAAAGGCCACCAAAGCGCTGATCGATGAATTGATCCTCAAAAAGCCGTCCGCGACCGCGTATTTTCTAGAAGGCGCGTACTGGTTGCAGTTGGATCCCACCAGCCCTGAAGGTCAGGCGAAGACCGTTGCTGCATGGAAGAAGACGCTCGCCCTTGACCCACGCTTTCGGGGATTCGAGAGCATCACGGCTGCCATGATCGCGGAGCAGGTTGCGCGGATGGAAGAAGTCCTTTCGAAGCTTCCGGCCAAAGCTGACGCCGTTGCGCCCGTCGATGCGGCCAAGAATATCGTGGAAGGCGCGCCAGAGGCTGCGCTCGCTGAAGTCGTCCCTAAAACGGCCGAACCTGTGGCCCCCGAACCTGTGGCCCCCGTAGAAGTCGCTGAGGCTCCTGAGGTGCCAGTCGTGGCCGCGGCGACGCCGGTGCCTGCGCCCGAAATCGACAAGGAAACCCAGTACCGAATCGCCATCGCTCGTGGAGAGATGTTGGCATCTGACGGTAAGTTCAAGGCCGCCGAAGACGCCTTCATCATCGCCAAATCGTTGAAGCCCAATGGTTTTGAAGCCGAATTTGGTCAATTAAAGACAGGCTGGGGAGCCCAAGGCAAGCGAGCTCAGGTTTCAAGGCGTATTCGAACCTTGGCGTCTCGCAAAGACCTTACGGCGCGCCAGTCCTACGATATCGGCCTTTTTGTGTTCTCTAAAATGACTGATCGCGCGCTAGCCCGCGAGATGTTCGAGAAGGTCAAAGTCCTGGATCCCGCGCTCGCGAAACAAGTCGGTGTCGATGCACTGCTGGCAAGTGTGGGCAATTGATACGACTTCTCCCGGTCTTGTTGCTTCTGGTTTCGGCGTGCATGAGTTCGAGCCAGCCCGGCTCGGTCGAAGAAGCGGTCGGTGAGCCTCCAGCTGAGGCAGCAGGTCTCCCGGACAGTCCTCAAAAGAAATCCGACGAAGGTCTTCCGGTTGTCGCGCCGGCCCCCGAGTTCAAGTCAGGGGTGCTGGGTGCCGACCTGCAATTTGTCCCCACGAAAGAACCCGTAATTCGCCTCGGTTTTGCCGGAGATGTGCTTTTGCATCGCCGACTTCAGCGCCAGGCGAGCTGGAAGAGGGGATATGGGCACCTCTTTGGTGAGGTGGAGGGGCTGATTTCGTCGTTTGATATGATGTACGCCAACCTTGAAGGCCCAACGGCTATGGGGCTGGACGTCGATGGCAACGAGGTCGAAGACCCAGGCCTGAAATTCGATGAGGTCGTGTACACGAGTTTTCCTCGATTTAATTACCATCCCAAAATAATCAGTGATTTGTTGAATGCCGGTGTCGATGTCGTGTCGACCGCCAATAATCATTCGATGGACCGCGACGGCGAAGGCGTCAACCGCACGATCGACGCGTTGGATAAGGCCGGCATGCCCTATACAGGCACGCGTAAACACGACCGTCGTCGAGATGTTTTTTATACGATCCAAAACGTGCGAGATTTGAAAATTGCCTTGCTTGCCTGCACGTATGGCGTGGGTGGCCCTTCCGACAAATTCCACCAAGTAAATTACTGTTTTCGTGACCGGAAGACCATTTTAGAAACGTTGCCTGTCCTGCGCGCTGAAGCCGACTTCATTGTCGTTCTTCCCCATTGGGGCGACGAGTACTCGCCGGACCCCAACGAAGAGCAACGGCGAGTGGCTAAGGAGTTCTTAGAGGCCGGTGCAGATGCCATCGTTGGTGCGCATCCACATGTACTGCAGCCCTGGGAGGGCTATTTGACCAAAGACGGTCGAAAGACCGTCATCATGCATTCGTTGGGCAATTTTGTGAGTAACCAGCGCGAGCTGGAGCGACGCAGCAGCGTCGTGTTCAATCTTGATCTCGTGAAGGACGGTCAAGATGTTCGCATCGCCGCAATAGGCGTGTATCCGATTATGACCGTGATCCGAAAACATATCCTATCGGTCGTTCCTGTGCGTATCCGCGAGGATGGCCCCGAGGAATGGGACCATATATTTTCATTATTTCCGGTTCGCGCTCTAAGGACCATGCCCGTCGTCCAAAAATGAGGCTCCAAAGTTGGCCGTCGGACCCATTTGCGTGCCTTTGGTGTTTAGATATGCTTCGAAAAGAATTCTTCGAGCATATCAACATCGATTAGGTCCCTCGGACGGCCCGTTGCGCGTTTGTTTTGGAGCAATTCATCGGTCCCGATTACGAAAGCCTCCACCTCACCAAACATCCCGCTGATACGATTTTGCCAAGCCACTTCGAATTCCACCCCTGAAATCTGGGTGAGGATATCTATCCGCCGAGGTGGCGGCCCCATTTGAAACACGACGTCGGGCTGGCTCAGATCCCTGATTGTGATGTGTTGTAAAGGAGCGCCGAATTGCTTCAATGCCTCCCAAACCTTTGCCGCGTTCTCTGCAGTTGGTTCCACCCAAACGTCAATATCACCGGTCGCCCGTGGAACCCCATGAACTGCCATCGCGTAGGCGCCTACGACCAGAAACCTAGCGTTGGCCGCGGATAACTCGTGCAACAGATCTTGAAAGTCCTGGTTCATCTACTTTGTCCGGATTCGCGAGCTGCCAAGCTTCGAGAGATAACTCCCAAGTTAGGGTGATTCTCTCGTCAACCGATAACGATAGCCAATACCGGTCCACAGCTGGTTGTTCACTCAGCTTCGATACGGTGGAGTGCCAGTTTTTTCGATGCGATATGCCCATCCTTTCAATATACGTCTATTGACCTATCTTGTCGAATTCCGGTCAGGCACACCAAACAGCGATTAGATGAAATCCCTTGTGGACCTGGTGGGAATTCTGAGAAGCTTCCGAGCTTCTTTGAAGAGTTCACGTCTAGAAATCATTTTGCGTATTATGTGTTAAATGACGAGCCAACGGTGGTTAATGGGGATTCTGTTGAGCTCTACACTGTTGATACTGCAGAAATGGACAGTCAATGGTTTAGTGGTGGAACCCTCCTGGACATATTCACTGCCCAGCGTGCCAAGTGTGGATTTACAACTTTTGGGCGCTCACACCCCTTATGTTCCGAACGTCGATCCAGACGGACGACCTCGTATCGAAGCACCTAGCCTCTGGGACCAACGCAGCAACGTGATTCGTTTTGTGCGGACCGATGCCAATTAGCCCGCTGGCCTTCTGAGCCGTTTTCGGGTCTAGTGTAGGGAGTTCAATCAGCTTTGGGGCGATATGATGCGGAATCTGGTTTTGACAGCGCTTTTGGCGAGCCTTAGCGCATGCTCAGATGACTCAAGCCCGCTGGTATCTGCGGACGTGGGAGTCGGTGACATGTCGTCGCCTGATGCCGCGGCAGATGTGGCTTTGGACACGGAAGCCGATGGTGACGAATTGGCTGTTCCGTATTTCTGCAATGAGCCAGGAATGGTCGCGGCGCAACGCGTGGATTTGCCATTTGAGTTGCCTCCGGCGATTCTAGAAAGCCCAGGTCCAGTTACTGCTGACTTTTTCAATTCGGACGACTTCGATACTCTTGTTTTTACGGTGCCTTCGGATCAAAAAACATCCGCATTTACGGCGATTTGGAAGCCGCTTGAGGACGACTTGGTCTTCTACTCGGTCTATAATGTTGCGATTGCCTCCAAGGCTTTGCGACTTCGCTACGTAATCCTTTTGGATTACCAACCGGTGCCAGCCAAGATCACAGTTTGGGACCGGGACCGAACCCAGATATTGGATCAATACACGGGTTATATGGTCGAGGCGGGAGTCATCGAGCCAGGGGAATCTTTCATCATTGATGTGGAGATCGATTCTAGCTACCTGCCAGAGGCTCGAACCTATGATTTGATTTTCGCGGAGTACGAAGACCTGCAAAACACCGGACATCGTGTGAATGTTAATAAGTTGGTGGTGTTCAATGGTTCCTTTGATATTCCAGCCCATCCCTGTTTTGTGAAGTCGAGTCCGCTCTACGAGCCGACTTTTGTACCCACGCCTGATGAGGCCGCATTAGTCCAAGCTCGGGAAGATGTTAATATTCAACATTTGCACATCTACGCGGATGGACATCTATTGGACTCGGCGCCGATTGCACCCCATGAAGTCGATGTGACCGGGAAAACCTCGGTTCATGTAAAGGTGTTGGGATTCCCACCAACTGCATATGAAGAAATGGGCCCTTGGATCGCTGAGGTGATCTTTCCTATTTTGGGCGACGAAGTCCTTTCAGACCGATGGAACGTAGCGTTTCCGCGAATTAATGGAGGTGATGGCAAACCTTTCATTCCGGTATGGCGCAGCGAGTTTGATGTTTCACTGCCCAGCGTGCCAAGTGTGGATTTGCAGCTTTTGGGCACCCACACACCTTATATTCCGAACGTCGATCCAGACGGACGGCCTCGTATCGAATCACCTATTCTCTGGGACCAACGCAGCAACGTGATTCGTTTTGTGCGGACCGATGCCAATTAGTCTGCAGGCCTTAAGAAGCGTTTTTTGGTTTAGTGAAGGCCTAATCAGCTTTGGGGCGATTTAAAATCTGACTTTGACGGCACACGTGCACATGCACGGCCGGAAGTTGATGGGCATCGTCCGATGCCTAAATGAATATCGCGGACACATATTTGGCAGCCCGCATAAGTGCAGGACGACGTCGAACGTTCTCGTAAAATCGAAATGACAAACCCGCTTCGAATCGGTACCTTGGCGTCACAACTCGGAAATCCCTGGAGGGACTAATGCACGTATTAACGCTGATATTTGTGTGCCTATTTTCAATGAATGCATTTGCTGCGGAACCTACGCACATTACTGGCTTTGACTTGAGGCAGACGGTTGAAGCCGTTTCACGGAAATTTGAGGTCGAGCCAGCGGCCGCGAAAACTCGGATCATTTCGGGAAAGACGGCTCGTGAGTTGGTTGAGTCAGCCGTTGAGTCGCCTTGGACTGGCACGTATGGCCCGTTCCTTCTCATAATGGTTGACGAAGTGCGGTCGAAGCATTTGCAGATAGTCTTGCCCAACGGCCGGGAGTTGATCGTCGTTCTCGTTCATGATGGAGCCGGCAGTCCGGAGGGGTTGGGAGAACAATATATTTTCGATATCAGTCAAAAAACGACCACCTGCTGGATGGGTAGTATGGGCGAAAATCTCGACGCGTCGCACGGATGCGCTTGCCGGAAGTCTTGTGACCAAGGCGCCTGTGATCCGTGTAATCGCCCGGAATGGGATGAGAACGGCACTTATGGGCTAGACGGCAAATTTTTGGAGGAACTAGGTTATGGGTTGGTCGACTTTTTCTAGTTTTCTTTCTGGGTTCCTGATCGTGGCAGGGATTTCGGGCACGGCTTACGGCGAGTGGCCGGCGCCGGTCGATTACGTCGCAGATGTTCGGTACGATGGCTATGAGGTTTTGACGCCGCGGGTGCTCGATGAGCTTCAAAAGAGTGACCGGCTTTTTATCACCTTCGCGGGCGGCCCAGGCTGTTCGGTCTCCAACTATGTTGCTTCGGAGTTAAGGGATTATCAACGCGCTCGGATCCCTAATATACCCATTTATATCGTTGACGAAAGGTCGGCAGTCTCGGTGCAAAAGATCACAAAGCCAACGGGGGCGGTTCCTCTGATTTTGGTCTTCAAAGGAACACGGCTTCTGGATGGCCAATTAGGATTGGGCGGGAAGTCAACGCGGGGCTTTTTTGACGCCATGATGATGCGCCAAGGTTTTCCAGAGTCTGGGATTGGAACCGATACCAACGGCAGCGGTAATTTCTATCTACGGGTAAAATGGGCTCAGACAGACGTCGCAAGTGGATTCTTCCGAAACTCGAATCTGTCGGAAGTCGACGCACGGGAATTGGACCTCACCGGCATCAGCTTCACAAATTCTGTCATCACGCACTCAAACTTTCTCGGGGCCAATCTTCATGATGCCAAACTCGACGACACTGTCTGGATCAGTACCATTTGCCCGGATGGTTCAAATAGTGATGAACATGGCTATACATGCGTTGGTTTTTAGTCTGCTTTTGACGGGTTGTGCGGGCAGCAAAACCGAAGCGCAATTCGACTCAAATCAAGCGATAGAAACCGTTCGTGCTGTGTCATTTTCCCGTTTTGATGGCAGCGTGCAAGGCGTAACGACGTGCGGTGAATCTTTGTTGGTCGTGGCTGACGGCGCTGTTTGGCGTGTCTCCCAAGACGGGAGTCAAAACAAGGTTCTTAGCCAGGCGGCAGGCGTTCGCTACGCGTATTGCCTCGGCAACGATTCGATCATGATTGTGGAGAGCATCGAACCGGCACCGTGGAAGTTATTCAGCCGGGTTCTGCTAAATGATGACACCGTACGACACCCCACCAAATTCTACTTGGTTGGTGACCACGATTTTAGGAGGGTATCCGACGAAGAGTTTCTATTTTCCAGCTATCTGTACGGCCACTGGTACGTAAATCATGCTGGGTTGCGCGGAAAATACCTGGATAACGAGTTATTGGCTCATGGTCGATTTCCGATCTCCTGCGGCGAACACTGCATTTTCTTCATCGGACCTGCTACCACCGGGTACGAAATTCGAACTTTTCAAAATAATGTTGAAACGTCGTTGGTCTCGTTACCCGAAGACACGCCACTGGGGTTCGAAAGAATCCAGGGCCAGTTCGTCATTGCCTACTCCGACTTCTTGTTATGGCCGGAGACGGGTAAGAGAATTGCTATTTCGGCCCCCGCTTCACAGTTATTGAGCTGGCAGAACCGACTTGTGGTCGTTACCCCAAACGAATTGTTCGTTACCGAGTAGTCGTCGATTTTTCGTCTTTTTCATACCAGGCTCAGCAACCGCTCGCCGATACCGACATCATCTATAGACTCACCCGTAAATTAATCTTCAAAATTAAACCATTTAGAAAAGAATTTACTTCAGATGATTCTGGATAAATCAGGAGCCTTTCATGAAATCGACAATGCCTAATCGTAATACCTATCTCGCAGCAATCGTCCTCGCCTTTTCGTCGTTGGCTGGATGCGCGGTCCAACCTGCCGCGAATCGCAACTCGCTCGATATCGACAACGTCAATCAATGCCGAGATATCTGCTCGTCGGTGGATATGGAGCTTGGGGCGGTCGTGGTCGTCATGAACAACACAGGATGTGTTTGCGAAGTCGCACAGCGAACTGAAAATGCTGGGGCATCCACCGTTGCCGGAGGGGCAGTGGCGCAGACCGTGCTCCAGCAGCAGAACGCACAAAACCGACAACAGGGCATGAAGCCGGTACGTTATTGAAATCTGAGGATTTCCGCCCCAGATCTTCGGTTCGGGCTTTGCGAACGCCATCAGCCGAGTAGGATGCGAGGGAACTTTCTCATGAGAATGGGGTCTAACCTCCTAGTCCTCTACTTGGTGTTTGATGTCTATGCTGCAGGACCGAAAACTGGTTCGCCGCCTCCGGCAACGCGACGAAGAAGCGTTCTGCGAACTTGTGCGCGTTTACCAGCACAAGGTTTTCAACGTGATCTATCGGATTCTTGGCGACCGCGCCGAGGCCGAAGACGTCGCGCAGGAAGTCTTTGTCGCGATTTTTAAGTACATCGATGGGTTTCGCGGGGAGTCCAAGTTTTCGACCTGGGTGTACCGGATCGCGACCAATCATGCGCGTAATCGCCTCAAATACCTGAAGCGACGATCCTATCGGGACCATCAGAATTTTGAAGATTCGCATGATTCGGTCAAAGAAAGTTCTCCGCTATCGGCAACCATCGATCGTCCCGATGATTTGTTGCTGGGCAAGGAATTGGAGACCGTGATTCAGGCCGGGTTGGAGACATTAAGTGAGATTCACAGGACGATTCTTGTCCTGCGAGACGTTGAACATCTGTCGTACCAGGAAATCGCCGTGATCGTTGATCTCCCAGAAGGTACAGTAAAGAGCAGGCTCTTTCGCGCGCGTGTGGCGTTGAAGGAGTACATCGTGGCGCGCTACGATGAGTGAGGAGAATATGCTGGCAGAAATGGAATCAGAAGCGGAGCTGAGCGAGCAGGACATGCTCTTCAACGCATACCTTGAGGGCGACCTTGATGGTGGTGAACGCGAAGATTTTGCCCGCCGCTTGGAAACCGACGCCGAGTTCCGCAAGTCGTGGGAGCAATTCGAAAATATCATGGGCGGCATTCGCCGCCTACCGATGGAGTTTGCGCCCGATGATTTTGTGAATCGTGTGCAGGGTCGAATTCGCTCCCGTTCGAATGGGCGGTTTTTTGCCGACAACATGCTCTTCCGTGAAACGATGCCCTACGAAGTCGTCGCGGTGGTGATGATGATTGTGATGGCCACGACCTATCTGTTTTTTGGCGCGCCAAATGACGTCAAAATGCACGACGTCAAAGACCTTGAGAGGCCTCCGAGCCTGAACACTCCGGCGCAAGACGTGGCGCCTTAAGTCGGTTGAATCGCAAGTCGCAAGTCGCGATGCCAGGCTGGAGCCTGGCGGACCAGTCACAAGTCTGCGGACCGAATCACACAGCTCACCGCCAGCTGCTCACTGCTCACCGTCACAGGTGTTCGGCGAGCTCCATCCAGCGTTCAAGTGAGGTCTCGAGTTCTTTCTGAACGTCGGTTCTCTCCTTCATCAAGACACCCAGCGCATCAAAGTCGCTCGCCTGTTCAGCCATCTCTTTATCGATGACCGGCAGACGAGCCTCCAGTTGAGCGACGCGCACTTCGAGCGTTTCGTACTCGTGTTTTTCTTTGAAAGTGAGCTTGGTCTTTTCTTTAACTGGCGCGGCGGCCACCACCACCGGAGCTGTTATTTGAGGCTTCGCGACTTTTTTTTTTTCTAATGCGGCCTGTTCCGTCTTCCATTCTGCGTACGCAGAATAGTTGCCTGGGAACTCGGTGATATGGCCGTCATCGCCGATGACCAGAAGGTGATCGACGGTTCGGTCCAAGAAATACCTATCATGGCTGACCACAAGCAGAACGCCTGGGAAGGTATCCAGGTAGTCCTCGAGTTCGGCCAAGGTATCGACGTCCAAATCGTTGGTCGGCTCGTCCAACATGATGACGTTGGGTTTCGACAACAAGGTGCGCAGCAAGTAGAGGCGCCGGCGTTCACCACCCGACAGGGTCTTGATGATCGACTGTTGCCGGTCCTTGTTGAACCCAAAACGGTCCAGCATCTGCGAGGCGCTTACGGTGCCGGTGCTGGTCTCGATCGAGTTCGAGATTTCCTGAATGTACTTGTGCACACGCATCGAATCATCGAGCTCGAGGGATTGCTGGTCGTAGTAAGCAAATTTGACGGTCTGTCCGATCTCGACGGAGCCGCCATCGGGCTCGAGGCGGCCGCAGCACAGGTTCATCAGCGTTGATTTACCCGCACCGTTTGGCCCCACGATTCCCACTCGGTCGCCCTTGGGGAAAAAGTAGGTGAAATCTTTGATGACCTGCTTGTCGCCAAAGCTTTTTGAGGCGTTTTCGATCTCGATGATTTTTCGACCCAGCCTGGAGCCCTGGAAGTCGAATTCCATCTCGTCTTCTTGCACGACCTTGCCCGTTTGCAGGGCCACTGCGCGGTCGATTCGAGACTTCGATTTGGTGGTTCGCGCTTTGGGACCACGTCGGAGCCATTCGAGCTCCTTTTTGGCCATCTGCTTGCGCTTTTGTTCCGAAATCGCGTCGAGTTCTTCGCGGTGGGCACGTCGCTCAAGGAACGATGAATAGTTGCCCGGATGGCGCTCGATCGTGCCGTCGTGGATTTCAAGAATCACGTTGGCGACACGGTCCAAGAAGTACCGGTCGTGGGTAATCAACAGGATCGAGTAGGAACGCGAAGCCAGATAACCTTCGAGCCATTGAACCGTGTCGACGTCCAAATGGTTGGTTGGCTCGTCCAGGATCAGCAGGTCGCATGGGCGAATCAACGCCTGCGAAAGCGAGACGCGCTTTTGCTGTCCACCGGACATGGTTCCAACGATCTGGTTTTCGTCTTCGATGCCCATGCGCAGCAGGATGCTTCGTGCGTCGGACTCCAGAGTCCATCCGCCGAGGGCGTCCATGCGCTCTGAGATCTCCGTGACGCGATTCTGCACGTCCATGTTGGTTGGGTCATTGGTCATGGCCGTCAACGCGTGCTCGTACTCTTTGACGACCTGGAAGACCTCGCTTGGGTCGTCCAGAACGGCATCGATGGCCGAAAGGGTCTCGTCGAGCTCAACCTTTTGGCCAAGGTAGACGATATGCGCGTTGTTGTTGCGGATGATGCGGCCGTCGTCGGGCGGCTCAAGGTCCATCAACATACGGACGAGCGTCGTTTTACCGGTGCCGTTACGCCCGATGATGCCGACTTTTTCGCCCGATTCGATGCCGAACGTGACTTTATCAAGGATGGTTCTTGGACCAAACGACTTCTGAAGATTTTCTACGCTTATAATAACAATTAGATCGCAGCCCTCTCTTGCTGCTTAATCACATTGATAAGTTTTCCGACCGTAAGACCCTGCGTCAGGATTGACGTCACAACGACCGCATAGGTCGCTGTCAGGATGAGCTCACGTCCGGGAAACTCCGGGAGCGAAAGTGCGAGCGCGACCGAAATGCCACCCTTAATGCCGCCCCAGATGAGGATGCGGCGAGTGCCAGTTACGAAGGTCATGCGCCGCCGAAGGATGTTGATGGGGATCAGAACAGAAACGGCTCGTGCAGTCAGATTCAGCACGATGATGAGGCCGGCTGCCGTCAACGTGAATTGATTGAACTCGAACGCTAGAACTTCAAGGCCGACCAGCAAGAAGAGGACAGCGTTGAGGGCTTCGTCGATGAAAGACCAAATCGTGTCGAGCGCTTGTTCGGTTTCGGGTGACATCGCGTCTTCGCGGCCCTTATTGCCGACAAAGAGTCCCGCGACCACACAGGCCAACGGTGCCGAGGTATGAAGGCGAAACGCGACAAGCGAAACGCCCATCACCATCGCCACGGTAATCAAGGTTTCAAGATTTGGCTCTTCGAGGTCTTTGAGGGCTAGATAGGTGATCCAACCGGCTCCAAGTCCAAGCAAGACGCCGCCGATGACCTCCTTGCCGACAAGAATCGCCATGCCCGCGGCGTCCATCTCGGCACCGCCGTGAGCGCCGCCCACTGCAATCGACAAGAGCACGGTGAAAATCACCACGCCTACACCGTCATTGAATAACGACTCGCCGACGACTTGGATTTCAACAGGTTTGGGTGCGCCTGCGGCTTTCATGATGCCGAGCACGGCGACGGGATCTGTGGGTGAAATCAACGCACCAAAAACGAGGCACCAGATCATCGCGACGTCGTGTCCAAGCATCGCCAGGATTCCATAGGTCCCGAACCCGATGATGGCCGTGCTGATGAAAACACCCACGCTCGCTAGGCTGATGATGGGCCATTTGAACTTGTTCATCACCGTCATGTCGGTGTGCAGGGCGCCGGCAAAAAGCAGGAAACTCAGCATTCCGCGCATGAGCGCTTCCGAGAAGTTCACGTCTTCGAGTGTCAGCCGTCGTAGTTCATGGCCAAGATTCCATTCGGTGAACATGGCGTCGGCTCCAAGAACCGCCAGCGACGCCATCAAACCAGCGATCATCATGGCGATCGCAAATGGCAGCTGGAAAAGGCGATAGTTTAGGTATCCAAAAACCGAGCCCAAAACGAGCAATATGGCGACTGTCTCAAACATTGAAGCCCAGGGTTCTTTCGAAAATCCAGTAAATTGAAATTGCTAACGCGATCATGCTCAGTCCGATCACAGCTTTTCGTTCGTATGCTTTTCCAACCCATAACCGCCGAAGCGGAAAGAGCAATAATACGATGCCAAGCTGTCCTAATTCGACCCCAATGTTGAACCCCGCCAGCGCTGGCATGAGTGCCTGCGTAGGAAGACCCACATTGTCGCGAAGCACGTACGAGAAGCCAAACCCATGCACAAGCCCAAAAAGAAACGTGATCACGACCAGTTCGCGGGGTGGCTCCTTCCGAACCATCGTTTCGATGGCCATGAATGCGATCGTGAGGGCGATCACCGGTTCGATGATCGCGGGCGCCAGGCTGATAATATTCAGCGCCGAGAGCCCTAACGTGATCGAGTGTGCCACCGTAAATGACGACACGACCCAGAGCATGCGTTTGAAACCTACCGCGATCAGAACCAACAAGACGACAAAAAGGACGTGGTCGGGCCCAAGGAGAATATGTTCGAGCCCCTCGACCAGATAGCGCACAAAGACGTCAAGCCCATCGACTTCGGGTTCAGCGACCTTCAAATTGAAGGTGGGAAATTCCGAATTGAATGCCGTCGTTTGAACTTCATCGCCAAGCTGTATGCGGGCGAAGTGCCGGTATGAGCCGGTCGACTCCAGCAAAACGGTGTTGGTAAAGGTGATCACACCAAGCGGCAGGGGACATTCGAAGGCCTTCAAATACCAGAAGGCATCCAGGGCTTGGTCCAGCGGCGCAGCTTTGATTTCGACGACCTTGCATGGCTTCTTGTCGTTTTCGACTAGGATATGAGCGTCAACATAGGTGCCAAGTGCGGCGTACCTTGGGGCGAGCTCAGCTGGAGCGGTCACGCCATCAAAATTCTGGTCAAAGCTCAGGAATTCCGCAGCGTCGCGCCCCGGAAATGCCAGCATGGTCTCGACCTTGCCGGTGTCCGGATCGACATTCGCCACAAAGGTGCTGGCTCCAGTTTGATGGGCCAAACCGGGGCTGCACCAAAAAGAGAGCATCACCAAGACGCCGACGATATGAATGCATGACGTACGTTTCATGAGGGCACTTTTGGTTGTATTGAGCCCTCTGGTCAACGGTCCTGCGTATGATTTGCACCAAATGCTCAGCCAGAGACGTCATTTAGACATGCGGTGGCCTCTGACTCGCACGTCGTGTCGGCGCAATCAATACCTCCGGCGTCCGTGCAATCCGTATAGCATTGCAAAAATGCGCTGAAGGTCTGAACGGCACTCTCCGTTGAGAACGAGATGCAGGCGTCGGTGCAAGCTGCGTCTGGACAATCGCCCAGGCATTGGGCGAGTTCCGAACAATTATAATGCCTGAGGGTGGGTAAGTCAGGGGCCTGAGGTGTTTGTGATTGAGCTGTGCCGTTGCACGCGTTTTCTTCGGTAGGACAGCGCGCAGAAATACAGCCCTCGACGCCGTCAGAGCAATTTTCCACGGCGCAATCGAAGTAGTCGTCGAAGAGAGCCAGAGCAACAGGATCGCTGGCCTGAACGCACTCGTCCAAACACACGGTGTCTTCACAGGCGAGCTGGCAATCGCCGACTTCCGGACATGTGTTGAACTGATAGGCTCCGCCAGAAGCCTTGTTTTCTTTTGATTTGCTGGACGAATCGTCACCACAAGAAATCAGGATTGCCGTGACAAATAATAGGAATACGCCTGCACTTTTCATTTTCCCCCCGGGGATGTTGTTGGAACAGTTTCCGTTTTTAGACATACCGTAGCGAAGTGATGTCCATCAAGAACTTTTTCATCGCGATTAGGATTCCGTTTGAACCTCGGTCCGGAATATGCCGACCAAAATTTATGCTATATCGGTGTTGAAACACTGCCCCCGGAGGGCAAGATGGCCGCCAAAAAACCAAAAGAAGACAAAGCAAAGAAACCCAAGAAGTCCGCGAAATCAGGCCCAAAGGCGATTTCATCGGAGTTTGGCTTTCGAGCGTATCTGGACAAAAGCAAGGATTTGGGCACGAGCCTGCTTCTGGTGATTCCGCTTTTTGTGGTCTACCAGATCGGCGTGCTGGCGACCGGCGGAGTGCGCAATGGCGTGGATTTTCTGTCGGACGCGATGTGGCTGATCAGCGATGGTCAGACGCTGAACTACCTTGGGATTAACGTCGTTATTTTGTTGGCGTTCATCGGCCTGACCCTCTATTTGCGCCGTAAAGGGCATTTTTCGCCCGGCGTTTTCCCCTATGTTTTGGCGGAGTCGGCGATCTACGCGATGTTTCTGGGAACTGCGATCCTGCAAACGATGTCTTGGCTTGGCATGGGCAAGTTGCTCGCCGCGGGCAGTGGCGCAGAATATGGTTTAATTGCGTCGATCGTGTTGAGTCTTGGTGCCGGTGTGTACGAGGAAACCGTGTTTCGGCTGATTGGGATGGGCGGATTATTTACGCTCGGAACCAAGGCATTCAACATGCCGGCTTGGATGAGCGCGGTGTTTGCGGTGATTCTGTCGAGTCTGGTTTTCAGCGGAATTCACTATATCGGATCGTTGGGCGATGCGTTCACGTTAGGCAGCTTCATGTTCCGGTTCTTTGCGGGCGTGATTTTGGCTGTTATCTTCTACTTGCGAGGGTTTGCTGTGGCAGTGTACACCCACGCGATCTACGACATCATCGTCATGGTGTTTCGTTAAGCTTCTAACGTGTGCAGCCATGATCCCCAATATCAGTGAAATCATCATTATTCTGATTATCCTAGTCCTCGTTTTTGGGATTGGGAAACTTGGTAATCTTGGCTCTACCGCCAAGCAGGTCAAAGCCAACTTCAAGAAGGGGCTGGCCACAGGGGATCAGGAAGAACCCATAGACATCACGCCGCGCGCGGATGCCGAAAAAGTTAAGAACCACGCGGCCAGTCCAAAACCTGGAACGCAAAATCCTGGCGTCGAAGACGCCGAAATAGAGGAACCGTCATGATGTCCACATTGGCCGATATCGGAATCATTGCCGCAGGCGGCTTGGAATGGACGCCGGTCACGTATTACGTGATCGCGGCCATCGTGCAGTTTATCCTGATTATCGTCGGATTTCGCTTGATGGGTGTCGACCCGGAGCAAAACGGAGTCATCGGGGCATTGGTCGCCGCGATCGGTATCAATGTGGTTCAGTATTTCGTGCGCGACACGGGCGTGATCGGTGTGATGATCGTAGGCGCAACGGCCTTTGGCCTTCTGGCCGCTGTGACGAGCGGTGAGGTCATGAAGGCTGCGTTCATGACGATGCTGGTCATCGCTTCATATGGGGCGTTAGGGACGTTGATCTTCCCGCGTACTCCACTTGAGATTGAAGATGTGAATGGGTTTACGCGCGTCGTGCTGACGGGCGGTCTCGAGGCTGAGCCAATCACAGAACGGCAGACCGACGAGCTTTCCAAGCCGGCTGGCGAAGCCGAAGAATAGAACCTCTACTCAAATCAGCTCACGAGTGGTCCGAAAACCATTTTTCGACCGCACGTTGTTCACGCTGGCGGAGTTTCGAGGGTTGCTCTGGATGGTAGGCGGTTTCTAGGCCAGGAACGCGCTGGAGCTCTTCCCACGCCATTTGTCGAACGCTGTCGCTCTGCGCATCCATGGCTGCCACCAACCATGCCTGACGTCTTTCGTATTGAGCCGTCGACCACCAATGTTTCCACTCGTAGGGTGACGACCAATTTTGCAGTGTCAGGAGTTGCAGCGCCTGGTGAACATTGCGGTTGGTGTGTTCTCGATGTCGTCCCAACTGCTCGATGAGTAGGGGAATCGCCTCGACATTTCGTAGTCGAGTCAGGACTTCAGTGCACACGTCGACCTGAAGTTCGTCTTGTGCCAGCTTCAATCGTTCATGAAGTGGCTTAAGAATCGCCGACCCAAAATTCGGGGCGTTCTGGTAGCTCAGGGCGATGGAGCGCGTGATTTGTCGAATCTGTTGGTCACGATCAAAGAGCCGCGGCAAGAGATGGGGCAAGAGTCCTTCGGCCGATATCTGCGTCAGCAGGAAAACCGCGTAAAATCTTGATTCAGGGCTTGAGTGGTCGATGAACGACTGAATGACGGGCAAAGAGGCAGCACCAAGTCGTACCAGCGCACGAAGCACCGGTCCGTGGTCGCCAACCGATGGAAGTGTCTCGGCTGTGAACTGATACCGATCGACAAAAAGTCGGCCTGGGAACATGGCCGCCAAGCCTTCTAAAACGGCTTCTCCAGCCATCGCGACGCTTTCGGCGGCGTGAAACGCAACCCGCTGGTCACGAGAGTCAAGAAGCATGAACGACTCCTGGACTTCAATGTCCAGAGGTCCGCTCTCGAGAATCCGCTCAAGCGCTTCAGGGGGGATCGTTCGTGGGTCGTCTTCGTGCACAGGCGTAGGAATTCGGTGTCGTTCTGTGACATCCGCGATCTTGACCGCACTTGAGGGGTGGTCGTCCGCAAAGTCATCCAGCCAGTCATCTGCTGTTTCAGGGGCCTCCGGAAGAGGCCACTCATCAACCATGCCCATGCGCGTACTGTTTGACGGTTCTCTGCCCAATTCGAGCGTCTGTCCCGCGCCGCGAGGGGGCATCGGGCCGCCTCTGCTGGTTCCGTCGGGAGTCATGGCGGGCGTTGGGGACGATGCGGGAGGCGCCTCGTTTTTGATGGTCTTATGTTGCCCTGAGCGTCTGCCCGCCTTTCTGGCACCTCGCAGAATCAACGCGCCCGGGATCACCCGTTGTTCTTCCTCGGGAGGAGACGGCTCGTCTGGTTCGGGTTCGAAAGTGATCGATTCAATACCACCACGCATCGTGTCAGCGCCGACACGTCCGGCTATCGCCTCTTGCATCTTGGTTTGAGCTTCGATGCCTCCCATCAACGTACGATTTGAAGACTCGTCGCCAACCTCTTGAGGTGTCATCAACACCACGTCGTCTTCTGGGATCATTCCGACGACGTCTTGGGCGTTCGAGACCTCACTGACCGGCTTCGCCGCAACCAATGGTTCTTCGATCGGCTCGGCTTCGAGAGGGGCGGGGGGGTGTGCAGTCTCGGGCTCGGCGGGTGTCCGCGCGTCTGACGACTCGTCCATGGGCATCAACGGCAGTCCAAAGACCGTCGAAGACGCGTTTATGGGTGGAGCAGGCACCGCCGGGATCGCCAGCGGAAGTCCGAAAGCGGTTGCGTTGGACTGAGCGTTCGCCCCGGAATGCGGGGGCTCATAGCTCGGTGTTTCTTCTTCCGCTTCTTCTGCCGCCGCTTGTTCTTCTGCCGCCGCTTGCTCTTCTGCCGCCGCTTGCTCTTCTG
>Ga0100388_10001255_pt1 | contig 22406 bp, 19 predicted proteins | sample CryGeymeta201512_FD_81536 | JGI IMG/M metagenome (GOLD analysis project Ga0100388, IMG submission 81536) | Groundwater microbial communities from Crystal Geyser aquifers in Utah, USA - Crystal Geyser metaG 2015-12 | ecosystem: Environmental > Aquatic > Deep subsurface > Groundwater | place... | reverse complement strand
CAATAGCTTGTTGCGCCCTTCCGAAGCGAGCATTCGGCTGCCCCGCTCAGCGGGGAGACGAATTCGAGCGAAGGAGGGCTAAACAATTATTTCTTTTATTATAGCAAAAGACTCTACATATGTGGAGTTTTTTGCTTAGAGAATTTCCATCATCAGATCTATAATCTGGCAAAATGGGCAAAAGCTTTGTTAGCTTCAGCCATTCTATGAGTATCTTCTTTCTTCTTAATCGCAGCTCCGGTGTTATTGCAGGCATCAATAATTTCCAAAGATAATTTCTCCGCCATTGGAACACCACGTCTGGCTTTGGCAGCAGCAATTACCCAACGCAAGGCTAAAGTTTCTTTGCGCTCGCGATTAACTTCTATTGGAACTTGATAGTTAGCACCACCGATACGCTTAGCTTTTACCTCTAGAAGTGGAGCAACGTTTTTAAGCACACGATCTAAAACTTCCAGCGGTTCAACATTCAGTTTTTTCGCTGATTTTTCAAGGGCAGCATATACCACCTTTTCCGCTACAGATTTCTTCCCACGTTGCATAAGATAATTTATGAACTTTGCAATAAGTGTACTACCAAATTTCCGATCAGGGGTGAGCTCTCTTTTTCGTAATTTCTGATGACCTCTAGACATAATAAGAAAAATTAAAACTTAAAATTCAAAAATCAAAACTTTGGTAGGTATTTTATGTTCGAACAACTTGATAGTGCAGCCACGCAGTGGCTTCCAGAATTTTGAGTTTTGAGTTTTGAGTTACTTTCATTCCTTCCCTTTCTTGACGCCGTACTTACTTCTACCCTGTTTGCGATCTTTGACTCCAGCAAGATCGAGTTTGCCGCGAACAACATGATATCGCATACCCGGTAGATCCTTAACTCGACCGCCACGAATAACCACCACAGAGTGTTCTTGAAGCGCGTGACCCTCTCCGCCGATATAAGCGTTGACTTCCATACCATTTGTTAACCTCACTCGAGCAAATTTTCGCAGGGCTGAGTTTGGTTTTTTTGGTGTCATTGTCGAAACCTTAATACACACTCCGCGTTTTTGTGGGCAACCACGGCGTATATCAACAGGGCGGTTTTTCAAGAAGTTAAAACCGCGTTTCAGTGCCGTCGTCTTGCTCTTCTGGAGAGGTTTCTTACGGCCATGTCTAATTAGCTGATTAATTGTCGGCATGTTAATAATGTTGTTACCACACAGATCTCTCGCACAGATTGACACAGATTATTTTTATCTGTGTTTCATCTGCGAATAAAATCTGTGTAGTTACTTCCGCTTAATGATTTTACTTTAGGATTATCGCACATTTTTTTGTGACTGTAAAGGGTCGGTTCAGCTTTCGCTTTTAAAACCTGTACCCGCTGGGATTTTTCGACCGATTATAACATTTTCCTTCAGGCCACGGAGATTGTCCTTAGCACCAGTGATTGCCGCGTTAATCAAGATTGAAGTCGTCTCCATAAATGAGGCGGCTGACAAAAAGCTGTCAGTTTTTAGGGCCACACGGGTGATGCCCATAACAATATCCTCTGCCTGAATCTCTTTTTTACCCGAAGCTTTCAACTTCTTATTGTCTCTTGCGATTTTGATTCGATTATGTATGGAACCATCAAGATACTCTGTGCTGCCGGGATCAACGATTCGACATTTACTGTTCATCTGTCTGACAATAACTTCAAGGTGCTTATCATTAATCTCTTGACCTTGTGAGGCATAGATTTTTTGAACCTCGGTAATAATATATCTTTCAGTAAAATCCCGACCAGCAAGTTCGTAACTGCGCTGCAGGTCTAGATGGCCCTCGGTCAAAACTTGGCCTTTCTTTACTTCATCCCCATCAGAAATTCGCAGTCCCACCATTTCAGAAACAACATATTCTCTTGAGGTTTTCCCGCGAGAGATGATCTTAATGATATCACCCTCGATCTTTACCGCCCCAGCGACCTTAGCCCGAATCGGTTTTATCTCCCCATCTTTTGGCGTGGCTAAAATTTGCTTTGACTTTACCATCTCGCCATTTTTCACAACAACTTTCCACTCTCCTGAAAGATGATGTTCATTTTCCATTTCTCCCTTACCAACGATGGTGATTATCAGCTTATTTTTTTCTTTTCTAATACTGGCTTTGCCCTCTATCTCTGACATTACGGCAATATTTCTTGGTGTCCTAGCTTCAAAAAGTTCACCAACCCGAGGAAGTCCGGAAGTGATATCCTCGCCAGCTGCACCTCCTGTATGAAAAGTTCTCATCGTCAGCTGTGTTCCGGGTTCACCAATAGCTTGGGCAGCAACAATGCCAATCGCTGAACCGATTTCCACTAATCTTCCTGTCGCTAGATCTTCGCCATAACAATGCTGACAAACTCCCCAATCTTGTTCACAAGTTAGAAGCGAGCGAATTTCCACTTCCTCCGCACTAGTTGCAAGAATCTTCTCTAAAACTTCCGCGTTAATAAGGGTATTTCTCTTAAATCCAGCGATATCACGATTGAGGGTCCGACCGATGAGATGCTTGGCCCAATCTTCACCAATCGACTGATAAAGCGCTTTGCTGACAATTATACCCTTTGACACTCCGCAATCCGAGGTGGTGACAACAGTATCCTGGGAAACATCAACAAGTCGACGCGTCAGGTATCCAGCTTCAGAGGTCCTAAGAGCGGTATCTGCTCGACCTTTGCGTGAACCGTGGCTGGAAACAAAATATTCGAAAACAGAAAGACCCTCTTTGAAATTTGATTTAATTGGCAATTCAATAATATTTCCTGTTGGATCGGCAACTAATCCTTTCATCCCAGCTAACTGATTAAGCTGGGAAACTTTACCTTGAGCCCCAGAGACCCGAATGATATTAATATCATTTTCCTGATCAAAATTCTCCAGCATCGCTTCTTGCAGCTCTCCTGCCACATTCATCCAGATTTCTACAGTTTTGGTATATCGCTCTTCATTAGTAACCAAGCCGCGACGATATTGTTGAGTAACGATCTCGAGTTGCGATTCGGCATTTTTTAAAATTATTTCTTTCTGTGGCGGGACCTGGATGTCAAAAGCTGAGAATGTAATGCCTGACTGCTGTGCATATTGAAAGCCAATCTCTTTTATGCTGTCAACAAAAGAGGTAGTTCGATCAAGACCGATAATCTTGAAAGACTCCGAAATTAATTTTGCGATTTCGTGTTTGTCAAAATCTTGATTCCGAAAACCTAATTCGGGAGGGATAATGTCACTAAAAATAATCCGACCAACAGAAGTTTCAATTATCTCGCTTGCCTGCATCGCCTTATGCGACCCGCCTGCATCAGCTGTGCCGGAAGCACTGCGGGCAGGAGCATTTGCGGGCAGGCCCGCCTGCATCAGCTTTGCTGAAGGCAATGCGGGCAGGTTCTCAACTTGAACTTTGATCTTGGCTTTGAGGTCAACAACTTTAAGATCATAAGCCAACATTGCCTCTTCCTTGCTGGTAAAAAACTTACCTTCACCTTTGCGACCAGAAGAGATTGTAGTTAAAAAATAGCAACCAAGGATCATATCAAGTGTCGGCGATATAACTGGTTCGCCCGAGGAGGGTTTCAGCAAATTCTTTCGAGAAAGCATTATCTCCCCTGCTTCCTTCTGCGCGTCAGCTGAAAGAGGCAAATGCACTGCCATTTGATCACCATCAAAGTCAGCATTAAAAGCTGGGCAAACCAGAGGATGAATCTTTATCGCCTTGCCCTCAATGAGAACTGGCTGAAATGCTTGAATACCTAGGCGATGAAGTGTCGGTGCGCGATTTAAGAGAACGTAGCTGTCACGAGTAATTCCTTCTAGAATATCCCAAACAAACGGCTCATTTTTTTCAATCAGACGAGTAGCATTTTTAACATTATGAACATAGCCTTCAGAGATCAGCCGACCAATGACAAATGGTTTGAAAAGCTCCATTGCCATGACTTTTGGTAGTCCGCACTGATGAAGTTTGAGTTCAGGACCAACAACAATTACACTGCGGCCAGAATAATCAACACGTTTGCCAAGCAGATTTTGTCTAAAACGGCCTTGTTTGCCCCGAAGCATATCAGAAAGAGATTTGAGCTTTCGACGATTATTGGCTGTCGTTGTTGCTCGGCCACGACGAGCTGAATTATCAATCAAGGCATCGACTGCTTCCTGGAGCATCCTTTTCTCATTGCGGCAAATAACTTCTGGGGCGCCTTGGCTTATCAGTCTCTTCAAACGGTTATTCCGGTTGATGACCCGACGATATAAATCATTCAAATCTGAGGCCGCGAATCGGCCACCATCCAATTGAACCATCGGTCGCAGATCTGGCGGAATCACTGGCAAGCGTCGAAGAATCAACCAATCTGGTTTTATCTGCGCTGCACTAAGCCCTTGCAAGACCCGGAGACGCTTGAATAATTTTCTCCTAGAGAGACCGATTGCTTTTTCTGTTTCTGCCTCTATTTTCTTAATCTCTACCTCAAGATTAATCTTCTCTAGAAGCTCCAAAATCGCCTCGGCACCAATTCCAACTCTTACAACATTGCCGTAGCGATGAGAAAGATTGTGGTAATCACGTTCAGAAATAATCTTCCCGACTTGCAAGGATTCTAGCTCTAACTTTGCCGTCTTATAGGCTTGGTTGATCTCATCTGTGGTAATTTGTTTACTAGCAGCGGAAACTGTCGGATCGGACGAGGAGATTTTTTCCTCTTTGAGATCAGCAAATTCCTTCTCGATCCTTTCAAGCACTTCGGCGCGTAGCTCTTCATTAACCTCAACAATAATAAAACTGGCAAAGTAGATGACTTTTTCTAAATCAGAAGAGCTCAAGTCGAGTATCTGTCCAAGAATACAAGGAACGCTCCGGACATACCAAATATGGGCGATTGGAACAACCAGATCTATGTGACCCATGCGCACTCTACGAACGTTACTCTTGGTAACTTCAACGCCACATTTATCGCAAACAACACCGGAATAACGGACCTTGCGATATTTGCCACAATAGCATTCCCAATCCTTTGTTGGACCAAAGATATTTTCGCCAAATAGCCCATCTCGCTCCGGTTTCTGGGTGCGATAGTTGATTGTCTCTGGTTTTAGAACTTCGCCGTGTGACCAGGAAAGAATATCATCCGGTGAGGCAACAGAAATTCTAATCGATGAGAAATCAATAACATTAACCGCATCTTTGACTTCAACTTTTGGCATTATTCGCTCTCCTAATCTTATTAGTCTAACTGGAGTAATTTGATCAATTTATTCTTCTGCTACTTCTTTCGATACTATATCTTCTTCTGGCGAAACCTGTTCTGCTGCAAGCTCGGTTAATTTTTCGTCTATCTCTTGATCAAGCTCACTTTTTTTCTCTGGTGGTTGCTCGACCGTCCTTTCATCAATCTCAGCTTCACTCGGAGCCACAGCTTCATCAGTAAGCAAATCAACCTTTAGCCCAAGAGATTGTAATTCTTTAATCAAAAGATTAAAAGCTTCAGGTACTGTTGGATTCTGGATCTTCTCGCCTTTAATAATCGACTCATAGGCTTTTGATCGGCCAATGACATCATCTGACTTAATGGTCAAAAGCTCCTGCAGAATGTTAGCTGCACCATAAGCTTCAATCGCCCAGACTTCCATTTCACCAAATCGCTGTCCCCCGAACTGAGCTTTGCCACCAAGTGGTTGTTGAGTAATCATTGAATAGGGGCCGATACTTCTGGCATGCATTTTGTCATCAACTAGATGATGTAGCTTCATAACATAAATTGTGCCAACAACAGTCCTGTGGTCATATGGCTCTCCTGTTCGACCATCAAGAAGCTGTATCTTGCCATCTTCGGGAAGTCCAGCTTTTTTAAGTTGCTGGCGAATTTCATCAAGTTTGACTCCATCAAAAGCTGGCGAGGCAATTTTATAGCCTAGCTCTTCCATCGCCCAACCAAGGTGAGTCTCAAACAGTTGTCCGATATTCATTCGGGAAGGAACTCCTAGGGGATTGAAGATAATATCAACTGGCGTGCCATCAGGTAAAAATGGCATATCCTCGAGAGGCAAAATAGTTGAAATAACACCTTTGTTACCATGGCGACCAGCTAATTTGTCACCGACAGAGATTTTACGCAGCTGGGCGACAGAGACTTCAACCATTTGATAAACTCCGGCAGAAAGTTCATCACCTGATTCTCGACTGAATATTTTAACATCAACAATTTTTCCGCGCTCTCCATGAGGCAAGCGTAAACTTGAGTCACGTACATCTTTGGCTTTCTCGCCAAAAATTGCTCGAAGAAGTTTTTCCTCGGCAGAAAGTTCAGTTTCACCTTTCGGTGAAATTTTGCCAACAAGAATATCACCAGCTTTCACTTCGGCACCAACTCTAACAATACCATTTTCATCAAGATTTGAGAGTGCTTCCTCAGAGACATTCGGAATATCTCGAGTCAATATTTCTGGGCCAAGTTTAGTATCACGGACCTCAAGTGAATATTTCTCAATATGGATTGAGGAGAGAATATGATCTTTGACTAATCTCTCAGAAATAATGATGGCATCTTCAAAATTTCCGCCACCCCAGGACATAAAAGCAACTTTGAGATTTCGGCCAAGGGCAATCTCACCATCCTGAGTAGCTGAGCCATCAGCCAGAAGATCACCGGAGTGGACCTTATCACCAACAGAGACCCTTGGAGCGTGATTAATCACTGTACCTTGATTGGAACGAATAAATTTGGAAAGAAAATACTCTCTTTCTTTGCCATTTTTTTCCTTAACCTTAATTAAAAATGAAGAAACATGAGTCACGATACCATCAGCCGCCGAGAGAATTATCTGGCCCGAGTCTTTGGCCGCCGCTGCCTCCATACCGGTACCAATTACTGGAGATTCGGGATTAATTAACGGTACCGCTTGACGTTGCATATTGGCACCCATCAAGGCTCTAGCTGCGTCGTCGTGTTCAATAAAAGGAATCAGAGCAGCAGTTACCGAGACGATTTGCTTCGGCGATACATCCATATATTCAACCAGTGTAGCATCATTGATTGTCGGCTCTCCGCCGTGTCTAACAATAACTCTCTTATTTTTTATATAACCTTTCTCGTCTACTTCAACTGAAGCCGGAGCAATGATCGTATCTTCCTCCTGGCTAGCATCAAAATAAACTATCTCGGAAGTCATTCTTGCTTTGCCATTCTCGACTTTAATTTTGCGATACGGCGTCTCGATAAAACCAAATTCATTAATTTTAGCATATGACGCCAAATAGCCAACTAGACCAATATTCGGGCCTTCAGGAGTCTCAATTGGGCAAATCCTGCCATAGTGGGTAGTATGGACATCACGGACTTCAAAACCAGCTCTTTCTCGCGATAAACCTCCCGGACCAGTCGCTGAGAGAGTTCTTTTGTGGACAAGCTCTGAAAGAGGATTCGTCTGATTCATAAATTGTGACAGCTGAGAAGAAGCAAAGAATTCTTGAAGGGCGGCAATAATTGGTCGGGAATTAATAAGTTGAGCTGGAGTAATTTCATTCGGGTCAGAAATACTCATGCGATCTTTTATAATCCGCTCAACACGCAAAAGCCCGACTCTAACACGACCTTGGAGCAACTCCCCTACTGCTCTGATTCGACGATTTTTCAAACTGTCAGTATCATCCTGCTCAGCTTCTAGGTCATTATTAAGATCAATTATTTCTCTGATTATGGCGATAAAATCATCTTTTGAAAGGACTCTGTTCTTTGGATCGTTTGGCGTCGTGAGGTTCAGGCGGGCGTTAATTTTATATCTGCCGACGCGGCCAAGATCATAGCGCTTAAGATTGAAAAACATTGCTTCAATAAAAGATTTGGCACTTTCAACCGTAGCTAAATCTCCCGGCCTGATTTTTTTATAAGTTTCAACTAAACCTTCCTCGTGATTTTTGGCCGGATCTTTTTTCAGTGTCGCCGTGATGTAACTATTCTCCTCGCTGATGTCGACATCAGCAAAAAGAGCTTTAATCTGCTCATCGGAGCTAACTCCAAGGGCGCGCAAAAATGTTGTGACAGGGATTCTTCTTTTGCGGTCAATCTTCACTGTAATCACATTTTTGAGATCCGTCTCAACTTCAAGCCATGCCCCACGAGAGGGGATTATTTTTGCTCCGAAAAGTTTTCGCCCAGCAACTTTGTTGACTGTAAAAAGTACACCATAGGAGCGAACAATTTGCGAAACTATTACTCGTTCAACACCATTGATAATAAAGGTACCGCGATGAGTCATAATCGGAAAATCACCCAAGAAAACATCGGCCTCTTTGACTTCTTCAGTTTTTTTATTTAGTAGTGAAACTCGAACTTTAAGTGGTGCTTTATAAGTTAAATTTTTTTCTCTAGCAGTAGCTTCATCAATCTTTGGTTCACCAAGCCAATATTCACCGAATGATAAAGACATCACTTCTCCGGTAAAATCATCTATCGGGGAGATCTCATCAAAGAGCTCTTTAAGTCCTTCTTTAAAAAACCAGTTATACGATTCTGTCTGAACTTCAATCAGATTCGGTAACTTTACTTCTTCGACTTTTTTCTTTTGATTCAAACGTAAGTTGACTATGCCATCTTTTGTCCCTGGCATTAAGCGCTCCTATGCTTTTAAAATAAGTCTAATCTATTAAATTAATCTAATTTGACTAATTAATTTCTTTTTGATTTATCCGTATGGTTAGACACAAAAAACTACCCTTAAATGGGGCACTAAAAACTAATCCCTTAGGTTCCGGTAGAACTCATTAAATATATTAAATTATTGTTTACAATTAAATACTAACAAACTACAAAATGGTTGTCAACCCCTCCGGTCCACAAATTTAATTCCCTCCTTGTTTTCGTCTTTGTGCATGCTGTTTTTCCCAGCATTTAGTTTAGTACGATTTAATTATAACTCTTGGAAATTCTTTGTCAAATACTTTACATCTGTGAAAAATATTGCTATATTCCAATAGCCAGTTCAAGAGACCCAAAGGAGCTGATATCTTGCCTACCGGCAAAGTCAAGTGGTTCGATAGCGACAAAGGTTACGGCTTCATTGAACAGCCGGGCCATCCAGATGTCTTCGTCCACCGTTCCGGCCTGGTAAAGCAATGGCGATCTCCCGGAGCCGGGGAGGAAGTTAAGTTCGAGCTGGAAGATGATGCACGGCGCGGGAGAACCAAGGCTATCAGGGTCAAAAGCCTGTCCGCAGGGGATGAGACGGATGACGGTAACGTGAATTACGAGTATGACGTGACAGGTACCGTTAGATGGTTCAACCGGGATAAAGGGTATGGCTTCGCTACCCGCACTGATGGTAAGGGGAGCGTTTTCCTGTCCAATAACCATCTGGTTGAGAGCAATCCTAATAATCTCGTCAGGGGCGCTGAACTCATTTTCGACGTCAAGCCAGCCGAAAAAGGCCCCCGAGCTGTGAATATCAGGCTCATCCCCGATAGAGGTCACGAGCCGGCTCCAAGCAACAACACAGGGATTCGTTCAGGGAGACTCACTCGCTAGTGCCAGCAGCACTATTTGCGCCTATCCTCGCGGCCGACTCCAAGGTCGCGTTTTTCATTTCAAGAGATCAAAAACCTTTTGTAATAGTCCACTTAAATTATAACGTGTGGCAGCTGAAAAAAATATTGGAGTAATTTTCATTTTTTTAAACTCTTTGGCGATTATTCTCTTGCGTGTACCATCAACAATTTCTGACTTGCTGATTGTGACGAGCATTTTTTTATCTGCCAATTTTTTTGAAAAATCCTTAAGCTCTTTCAACAAAATTTTATACTCCCCGACTGGATTTTCTGATTCTGCGGAAATTAAAAGTATTAACTCTTTTGTTCTCTCAATATGACGCAAAAACTTATCGCCCAAACCTTTGCCTTTCGATGCACCCTCAATTAAGCCTGGGATATCAGCAAAGATAAACTCTTTATCATGAATTTTGACTACTCCTAAATTCGGCTCCAGCGTCGTAAATGGATATTCGGCAATTTTTGGCCGCGCGTTGGAAATTACCGACAAAAGTGTCGATTTGCCGGAATTTGGAAATCCAGCTATTCCGACATCAGCGATTAGTTTTAACTCCAGTTTTAGCTCTCTCTCTTCGCCTGGCAAACCTTCCTTTGACCACTCTGGCGCTTGTTTTATCGATGTTGCAAAATGATGATTGCCCCAACCTCCATTGCCGCCCTTGACCGCCAAGTACTCATTATTCTTGTGGACAAGATCAGCTACGATTTTTCCATTCTCACTAATAATAGTACCTTCAGGCACAGAAAGGATTAAATCCTGCCCTGATTCGCCATGCTTTTTATAACGCAGACCGTGTTTACCATTCTCGGCCTGAAAATGCTTGCGATTAGCAAAAAAAGTCAAAGTATTCAAATTATTGTCAGTAAGAAAAATAATGTTCCCGCCATCGCCGCCATCGCCGCCATCAGGCCCACCCTTAGGCCGATTTTTTTCACGAATAAAAGAAACAGCGCCATCACCACCATCACCAGCTTTAACTTTGATTGTAACTTCGTCGGTAAGCATAAATAAAACTTAAGAACAAAAGAACTGAAGAACTTATGGACAGAATTCAATACCATTTTGTTCTTTAGTTTATCAGTTTTTTAGTTCTTTGGTTAAATTTAGTAGACAAATCCCTTTATCACCGAGTCATTGGCAGAGATAGTTCGGTGGCTTACAACGCCCCAACCGCTATAATTCATTTCAGAAACTGTGAAGCTACTGCCGCTAACTGATTCAACATAAGCAACATGCCCCCACCATGATTCTCGAGTGACAACGATCGCACCAGGAGCCGGCTCACTTCCAGTGGTATAACCAGCTCTTTTAGCACTATTTAGCCACTGGCCGGCATTTCCCCAACTGGTTGGAATCGCACGTCTGGTAGCGGCATAATAGGTACAATATCCGTAAGGATAGCCATTGTATTTGCTTCCTACTCGAGTATCAACGCTGATACTACGAGAACTAGACGAACTTCTAGTCACAGTATTTCTATTTGCCTGGGCAAGTTTTTTCTCTTTGGCAGCAATCTCTTTCGCCGATGGCTCCCAGCTCTCTGGCGGAATTTTTATTGTTGTGCCGGGTTGAATCAAATCGATATTCGTAAGATCATTGGCAAATTTTATTGAGGAAATTTTAACATTATATCTCATACCCAGACCTGACAACGTGTCGCCTGGCTGAACCGCGTAGATCAAATTTTTCGTTCTTGGCCCCTGCTGGGCAACTTCTTCTGGACGCTCAGATTTGGAAGTTGTGGTGGTTTTAACATCAATAGCAAAACCGCTACTTTCGGAATCAGTTGGCAGCGTAATCAGTTTTTCTACAGATGAAGCGTCGTTGATAATTAGAGGTGTATAGTGGTCAATAGAAGTTGCCACATCAACTTGAGTACTCGGATCAGCAGGAATCAGATTGTAAAGTTCATCTGCGCCTCTGGCAACAATAACGTTACAAAGTGCCACTATTAGACCTAGTGCGATAACAATAAAATGTGGGGCTAGCCGGCGCTCAACTATAAAATTCTTGGCTGTAATAATCCGCTTTATCATCCTACGGATGATCTTGACTAAAGATTCTTTCTCAAGCAACTTTAGCCAGGAAGCCAAGAATTGTTTAACTTCTTCGAAATGGTTTTTGATTTTTGCCTGTCCTGCTAGCTTGATTATCGTCTCAAGCAGGATGATTCCCTTCCTTCTTTTTGTTTTATTGCTCTCCAACCTTGCCTGACGCCCGCCTGCCGGACGGGCAGGGCAGGCAGGTTTAAGCGGAGGCTCTTCTTCATTTAGTAAGGCAATAATGGTCCTCCTTGACCTTTATCCCGCCTACTTGGCCGCACCATGGGTGGCGCGGCGTTTTAGACAGACATTATCGATTCTAGCAACCATCTAAAAATCTGTCAAGCCCCGTCCTTCCTCCCTATTACAATAAATTTTACTGCAACACTATTGTTACCGATGTCGGCTGGAAACTAACAAGAGTTACCCCTGCTGGTAGAACGAAATCTCCGTTCTGAATACTGATAGTAGATCCGGCAGAGGCGGAAGATAAATCAAGATAAAGGGAAATGTTATCGCTGGAAATGCCTCTGATCAGATCCAAAGCACCAGAGATTACAATATCTACAGTTTGTGGAGAGATTTTGAGATTTGTTGGCAAGTTTTTTGTCTTTACTGGTATTGTTAAAGGTTTTGTTATCGCTTGCTGGCTAAAATTTATTATTACATTAACAGAGGAGATATTATCAACGCTTTGGACACCAATCGGGAAGCTCAATTTGGCCGATGTATTGATGGTTGACGAGGCGTTGCCGATGTCTATAGGTTGAGTAGAGACAGAAGACAAGGCGCGAACAACTTCCGGCGTTCCAACAATTGCGATCAGCGAAGGGTTAGTAGAAACAGATGAAATATAATATCCAACCTCCGGATTACCAGTTGTCACTACTTTAATCCCAACATTTTTAACATTGCCAGCCTTAACAATTCTCACCTCAGCTGACACAGTCTGAGGAAGAAAGTTCGCATATTCAATCGGTTTGCCTTGGCTGTCCAAAGCCACAATCTTAACCGATTTAGAGAAAGTCTCCGCTTCTCCAGACAAAATAATCTCGGCAGTTGCCTGACTAATGCCCTCGATAATGCTTTTGGGTCCGGAGACTTTGACGGTGGAGGGATTAAAGATTACGTCACCGGCAACCATATTTTCTGCCGCATTACCGGAGAGTCTGACAACAACCGGGATCTCTTTTTCCAAAGAAGGCTCAATTGTCACCACGACCGATGAGGGATCCTTGGAGACAATTTGCAACCCAGAGACCAAGGTTGTAACATTCAGCGGAATATCGTGGGTACCAACAGAAAGACCGGTAAGATCAATATAGGCCGTAAAGCTCTCGGTCGAGAGCTGTTTCCAAGTTCCAGGCTCAGCGGCAATTTCAATTTTCACTTCTTTTTGATCATAAACAGCAATCAGGCCAGGCGAAAGATTTATCTGTTTAATTGGAATAGTACTAGGAAATTTAGCTACACTTGTTTCACTTGAGGCAGCATAAACCCACATGCTAATTGCCACCAGTAAGGCAAGAAGTTTTATATGCCAATTATTAGTGATAATCTTTATGCTCATGGTTTCTCTTCCTCGCGTTTTTTTCTTCTTTTAAACCAAGCAAATAAACTTGACTCTTCCTTGATATTGGTCCGCAAAAGCCTTTGAAGTCGCGATTTAAGACGCTCGCCGGTGATACGACGCTCGAGATCACCACCAACAGCAATTGAAATTGAGCCAGTTTCTTCGGAAACAGCAATAGCAACAGCATCTGAGACTTGGGAAATACCAATCGCCGCTCGATGTCTGGTGCCTAAATTTCTTCCAGGCTCAACTTCGGCCACAGGAAGAATTGAGGAGGCAGAAACAATTTCTCCGCCAACAATGATTACTGCCCCATCATGTAGGGGCGATTTTGGAAAGAATATAGAGCTAAGAATCACTGCGGTCACTTTGGCCTCAAGCTCCACACCACTATCAATATATTCTCTCAGACCGCTTCTCCTCTGAATTACGATCAAAGCACCAACTCTCTGACTAGAAAAAACCTTGCAAGCATCATGAATCTCATCTACTATTTTTGCCAGTTCATCATGCGAAAGTGATATTTCTGTCCAGAATCGTGGCCGACCGAGTTTTTCGAGGGCCCGACGCAACTCGGGCTGAAAAACTATTGGGATTGCTACAACTAATGCAGTTGTTAAGTATTTTAAAATAAAATTCAGAAGAATAAGATTGAAAATTCGAGCGATAAACATCGCTAAAATCAGAATAATAAAGCCGTAAAGTATCCTGATTGCTCTTGTTTCGCGCAAGAAAAGATAAATCCAGTAAAAAATAATTGCCACAATTAGAACATCGAAAAAAACCGTAAAGCCGAAATTAAGCTTAAGGCTAGAGAAGAAATAATTAGCCCGATCTACTGTACCTAATACTCTAGAAGTCATACTCTCCAAAATTCCCTTTACCTCCCCTTATCTTTATTATACTATAGTTATTTCCATAATTTTGAGTTTTAAGTTTTCCGCCTCGGCTAGCCGACTCGCCTCGATTCGGTGAAGCGGGAGGCGAGACGGGTGAGTTTTAAGTTTTTACAACGTCTGTTTTGTCTCCTCGATCCTAAAAGCAACTACCTTGTCCCCAATAGAATAATTCGCGCCCACAGACAAACCAATCCCTGCTTCAATTCCGGCAGCTACCTGGCTGACTTGTTCTTTCCCTCGGCGAATTGATTCAATTTTCCCCCGCCAGATTTCCTTTTTATCCGCAATTACTTTTGCCAGGTCGCTGCTTCTAAATTCGCCCTCAAGTACCCGGATGCCGATAACTACGCTTTTTTTGTCATTCCTGAACTCGGCTAGTATCTCTCCTCTCCCGGTTTCAACTTCATTTATAATTGGCGGCAACATATCCTGGAGAATTTTCTTAATATCATCAACTAGTTCATAAATCACTTCGTAGGTCAGAGCTGTAATTTTTTCTTTCTCAATAATCTTTTTTGCCGGCAAGGAAATTGTCACTCTAAAACCTAAAATCATTGCTCCTGTTGCAGCCGCCATTGTAGCATCAGATTCTGCGACCGCCCCAACTCCCTCTGAAATGATCTTAATTTGGGCTTGCGGATGTTTCAGCTCAGAAATTGATTTCCTAATAGCCTCTAAGGAACCAGCAACATCTGCCTTGATAATCAAATTCAATGTTTTTATGCCTTTATCATCTTTAGATATTGTTTTAGCAGTAGCATATTTTCTGACCCTGGATCGCTCTAAATATTTTTCCGCCGCTTCCTTGGCTTCGTGTTCCGAGGTAAATGAAATGAGCCGATCAGCAAAATTAGGCACAGACTGGAGCCCGGCAACTCGGACTGGCATGCTCGGACCAGCATTCTTGATTGGACGCCGATTAAAATCCTCTAAAATTCTCACTTTGCCATAGACAGATCCAACAGCAATTGGATCGCCAAGATGTAGAGTGCCATTTTCAATTAAAACCACGGCTAATGCTCCTGCACCTTTGTGCATGTGTGATTCAATAACCATAGCAGTTGCGGGAGCGGTAGGATCGGCTAAGAGCTCCATCATATCCGTTTGTAAAATTATCATCTCGAGAAGTTGATCTAAACCCTCTCCAGTTTTGGCTGAAATCTTAACTATCACGGTTTTACCGCCCCAATCTTCACCAATTAATTCATACTCGGATAGTTGTTGTTGGACTTTTATGGTATCGGCATTTGGTAAATCAACTTTATTGATTGCGATAATAATTGGAATGTTGTGAGCTTTTGCGTGCTCAATTATTTCCTTTGTTTGTGGCATCACACCGTCATCAGCAGCGACGATCAAAACCACAATATCGGCAATTGAAGCGCCATGTGAGCGCATAGTAGAAAATGCTGAGTGGCCAGGGGTGTCGATAAAAGTGATACTGTGGATTTTTTTCTTATTTGCAGGGTCAGGAATATCGATTTGATAAGCAGAGATGTGCTGGGTAATACCACCAGACTCTCCTGCCGCAACGTGAGTTTCGCGTATTTTATCTAGAAGCGTAGTTTTGCCGTGATCAACATGGCCCATAATTGTTACCACTGGTGGACGTGGTTTCAAACTTTTCGAGGCTTTCATCACAATTTTCTCTGCCGCCTCACCTTCTGGACCTGCCTTCTCTTTCACGATTTCAATCCCGAGATCATCGCCAATAATTGCTGCCGTGTCATAATCAATGTTTTCATTTATATTGGCCAGGACACCATTTTTAATTAACTCAGAGATAACTTCAGTCACAGGAAGTTCAGAACGCTCGGCAAAATCCTTAACTGAAATTATTTCGGGGATAGCAACCTTTTTCTTTGCCTTAACTTCTGATTTTTCATTGATGTTAGTCTGCTCTCGGCTAACAGAAATTACGGCTTTTTTGTCAAAAGCCTTCTGTTCTTTTTTACTTAATTTCCGCTTTTTATAAACCATAATTCAGCAAAAAAACTGACAGCTGTCAGCTGATAGCTAATAGCTCTTTTATATTAGCACACTCACGCTAGGAGTTCAATCAACTTAAAAGTGCAGGCGACTGTCGCCACCTGCACACTGATAACATCGAGTGCTTCTGCTTCATGCATTACTGATACTTCACCCGGATCTGAGCCGAGTTGAGCGGGATCTCCACCCCCTGGTAAATGACAAACATCGTCATCGTGATATCACTCCCCGACTTGGCACTCCTGCTTAAGTAGCTGTAAGAGCAGGACTTGTACCAATCCGGATCAGTCGGTGGCGCTCCGCTAGGCCAGGACCAACCATCCGGAGAGTAGTAAGCATTCTTGGCTGGGTTTACAACTCGACCGAGCGGCAGACCGCTAGTCGTCAGCAGCCGAAACTCCCATCTCCTTTTCCGATAGAGTTGCTCTATATCGGGAGAGTTTGGCATGCTTGTTGGGAGGTCAGCCCGAAGTATATCACCATGCTCGATCCTGACCTTAAGGCCACTCATCGGCTTGTCGCTCAGGTTGAGAACTATGAGCTCAAGTGGAATGTAACCACCAGGGGCGATAGAAACCGTGAAGTCGGAAGCTTTACCTTCCGAAAATCCCGTACCACTACCAAAGGACATACCTCCGCTGATAGAAGTCATCAGCTCAGAGATTCTGGCCTTTCTTTCCTCTTCCTTACGTTTCAGCTCGGCTTGCCTTTCTGCTTCACGCCGGTCCTGTTCAGCGCGGGCCTTACACTGATCGCAGACGATCTTCTTCTCTGTCACTCCGTAGCGTTTCGACTTCCACCGTGGAACGGAGAGGGGATGCACATCCGACCTGACTTTCCTCCCGCCATGATGGTTGTCGGCGGTGCAAATGACCAAGGTTCCCGTCCAGACCTCCACCGAAGAAAGCTCATACACTCCGGCCGCGACGACCAGCAGAACAGCAAGAACGATCCAGACAGTTTTACTCACTGTGTTTGCCTCCTTGGGCAATAGAATGCTCGGGATTGTTCGTATACAGCGGATACTTAGTTTATATCATATTTTTCAGTTTTTGTCAAACATTTTGTGACAAAATCTCAAGTTGGTATAAAAGAGATTGTTATAAACTAAATTAAATCCCGCAAATTCATTTGACGAAGGGAAAAAATTGTGCATAAATATAGGTGACTTATCGATCCGTGTTATGCGTGGTTGATGAGTGGCAGGAATAAGTATCTCAAGAACTAGCCAAAAACATGTTCGAAAGATAGCCATCCCTGAATTCTAAATCCCAGAAAGAGAAAGGAGGGTAGAATCATGGGCCACAGTGGCAAGGGTGGGCAAAGCGGACAAGGCAGGCGTTATGGCGGAGGCCATGGCGGATCCAGCCAAGGTGGTGGGAAAAGCGGCGGCAAGGGTCCTGGTGGCGGCCGCCAGTCAGGCGGTAGCAGGACTGGCAGCGGCCAAAGCGGTGGCAAAGGGAACGACAGCGGCAGCAAGAAGAAGTAGCCGCTGTAAGCAACAACAGCACATGTGCGGGGCTGATCCTGGTCCCGCATAAACTATCAAACTATAGGGAATATAGGGAATATAGGGAATATTATGAAACAAACTATTTTAGCCTTAATCAGGCCAAAACTTAATTTATCTCAACCAGAAAATCAAATACTGCACTTGATTGAGCATATTTTGCTTTCTCCGGAAAGGCAAAAAGAAATCGGACTCGATGAAAAAAAGTTTGCAAGAGATATTTTTTCTTGTGATGGTTATATCTCAGAATTGTATTGCGTAGAATATTATGTTGTACGTTCTCAAAAATCAAACTTAATTAAAAAGTTAATTTTGTCAAACAGTAATAATTTATGTTTAGATAAAATTAATCCGCAGACAATGAAAAAAGTATTAATTCAAGAACTTGAAGAAGAAAAAACTCAGGAAGTAAGTATTAGTGAACAATTTGAGAAAGCAATTTATCAACAAAAATCACCTGCTCTCAAACAACCGTGGTTTAATAAAAAGGAATTAGTCAACCTTAATAAAAACAAGGTCAATTTGAATGAAATTTTCAAGAAATTTAATCAACCATTACTATTGCTTGAACTTTTTTTTGATAAATATAAAATTTCAAAAAAAATTATGATTAATAAAAATATTTTAATAGAAAACGCTAAAATAATTCACCTAGGTCATCCTTATCAAGCAACAAGAACTTCTGCGATCGATATTCTAATTCCGATCATTCTCAGCCCGAATAATTTTATTAATTTTGTTATTTATAGAGTTCTTTTAGCGGATTATTATTTTGGAATACTTTACAAAATAATGCGTAATAATGGACTCGTTTATGATTTATCAATAAATTACAATATGTATGCGAATGCGATACAAATATCTTTTTCTTGCTCAAAAGATAAAACCAATGATGCTTTGAATTTCAGCAAAAAATTTATGAAAAAAAATCAGATCGTATCTGAAAGTTATTTGAGTTTAATAAAAAATAAAATTGCTACAAATTATGAATTGGACTGGGGCAATATTTCGGATAATCCCCTTTACTATATTGAAGAAGCTTTGCTGGGTGAGTTTTATATTTCTCCACAAGAAAGAATCGAAAAAATCAAAAAGATTACGGCGGAAGATATAAACAATTTTCACAAAACCATATGTGAAGGATCAGAAAAGAACTCAATAATTACGACACTGAACTATGGTAAAAAAGTCACTAAAAAAACACTCTAGGTTTTGGATATAGTACTATTTTTTGAATCAGCTTTCTCAAATGAAATGTTTTTTAGTTCCCTTGATATTTTAATATAAACTTTGAGATTATTTCTCTGTGTTTTGGGTCTTGCATTATTAATTTCTAATTGGATTATCCCTTACATCATTACCATATGGTAATGATGTAAGGGATCAATCTTTGTGTTTTGTTGGTCTTGGAAAAGGAAAATGAGGATGATATTAAAAAATATGAAAAAGCGGTTAACAAAGGGAAAAAATTGTACCCAATTTGAGTTCTTTAAGAATTCGCCATCTTTAGTTTGGCGATTTTTTGTTCTAGTTTAGAAACTTTAGATTTGAGAATAATTACATCCTTAGAGAGTATTTCAATTTCTTCAATGTTGTTCTTTTCGATTCGATCTAGCTTTAATTCAATCACATCAATTCTTTTCTCAAGTTTACGAAATTCGCCAAGAATTTCCGATCGAAAGTTATCGATCTTTTTGTCCATCATATCGAATCTCTGATCAATTTTTTCAAATTTTTGATCCATTTTGTCGAATTGATGCTGAACGTGAATAAAACTACTAGATACCATCCCTGCCAATTCACTTATTGTCATATTGTCTTTTTCCTTCATATTTCCATTATATCATTTTAACCCAAAATTTTGTCAACAGGATATTTATGCGTTTTTGGTGGAGCAATTTACTCCGCCAAAAACGCAAATCTGTTTTGACTTTTTTGCATTTAATTTCTATTCCGACAAACTTTTATATCAACACAACAAGGTGTTGATATAACTGGACAGAAAACACTAAAATAATTTAACAAGGGGAAAAAATTGTGCTATAAATATAATTGTATCTCGGCTTGCTCGCCCAAAAGGCGAACGAGACGGATAAATGACTCGTTGGGCTGTGCTAACGGCTTAACGAATGGGGTAGTTCAAAATTATCAATAATATAGTTTGTTACGAATTCGCCATCTTTAGTTTGGCGATTTTTTGTTTTAATTTGGAGAGATTTGATTCACATACTGCAACTTTTTCAACTAATTCATTAATATTCTGATTAGCTGTTTTCATAACACCATCAACTCGTTCATCTAGTCGTTTTATTTCATCTTTGATTTCCCGGAGTCCATGAGATATTTCTGCTCGGGCTAGTTTGATTTCGTTTTCGATCCGATCAAAACGTTGATCAACAGCATCGAAGCGCCGGCCATGGCTGTTTAATTTTTTCTGGACATTATCAAAACCTCCAGCGACCATGATCGCTAAATCATCAATTGATTTTGTCAGATCATTAGTAGTTTTTTTCGTTTCAGCAAAACCACCTGTCATCTGTTTGGCAAGGTCATCAATCGTCATTTTTTCTTCATTTTTTTCTTTCATGTTTTAAGTATATCATTTCTATCTGAAACGATGTCAAATGGGTATTTTAATCTTGGTTCATTCCCTCACCATATTACCATATGGTATTACAGTAAGGGATCGATCGAACCTAATTTGTTTGTCTGAAAAAAGAAAAAGTGAAATTTCAAAAATCTCATTGACAAGGGGAAAAAATTGTGCTATAAATTTAAGTTAAAGACGTGAAGAATTGGTATGCTATAATAAAATCATTATGAGTGAAAAAGACCTGGAACAATTGAAAACCAAAGTTGCGCCGATTCTGAAAAAATACGGAGTTATTCGCGCCGGTGTTTTTGGTTCCTTCGCTCGCGGCGAAGCAAAGAAAAACAGTGATATTGATTTCTTGATTCGTTTTTCTCGCAGAACATCTTTATTTGATCTTGGCGGATTAAAAATTGATTTAGAAGAAAAATTAAAAAAAGAAGTTGATCTTGTTAGCGCAAGAGCAATAAAAACAAATCTTAAGCCCTACGTAATGAAAGATTTAATAAATTTCTATGAAAAAAAATGATGTAATTTTTTTGGAAGATATAATCGAAGCGGTTGAAAAAATTGAAAAATTTTGCCGAGGATTTAATAGTCGAAAATTTTACAACAATGATTTGATCCAAAGTGCTGTCATTAGACAATTTGAAATACTTGGAGAAGCTATTAACCATCTCTCCAGCGAGATAAAAGAAAAACATTCAGGCATCAATTGGGCTAGGGCTGTAAGTTTTCGGAATATTCTGATTCACGGATATAAAGAAATTGATTACCAAATCGTTTGGAAAACCGTAAAAACCGATCTTCCAACTTTAAAGTCGCAAGTTAAACAAATTTTAACCAAATAAAACTTACTTCAGCGAAATTTTCTAAGTTTCAACTTAGAAAATTTCGCTGGGCTAGGTTTGACGCTTCCGGCGCAAACTTAACCGGCACAAAAAACTCGTTGGGTTGTGCTAACGGCTTAACGAATGGCAGGAGGTTTTGCGACCTCTGAAACTCCCCCGCGGCCCCTTCGCCGGCTGGCGAAACGGGGAGCGGAAAGAGGTGAAATAGTTCAAAATTATCAATAATATAGTTTGTTACGAATTCGCCAGTTTTAGCTTGGCGATTTTTTGTTTCAATTTAGTTAGCTCTAGCTCGACTATTTCAACTTTTCTAATTACGACAGCAATATCTTCATTAGCCATCTTCAAAACACCATCAATCCGTTCATCTAGTCGTTTTATTTCATCTTTGATTTCCCGGAGTCCATTAGATATTTCAATTCTGATCAGTTTGGTTTCGTTATCTAGGTGATCAAAACGCTGGTCAATCTTTTCAAATCGTTTATCAATAGATTCAAATCGCTTTTGAGAGTCAACAAAACCAGTGACTGTTGCGGATGCCAAATCATTAATCGTAATAGCAAGGTCGTCAACTTTCGTCGCCAGATTATTTAGAGTTATTTCTTTTTCTTTCATATTTTCATTGTATCACTAATGTCTAAAACAATGTCAAATGAATATCTCTGCGTTTTTGGCGGAGTAAATTGCTCCACCAAAAACGCAGAACCGTTCTAATTTTTTGTATTCAATTTCTATTCCGACAAACTTTTATTTCAACACAACGGCCTGCCCTGAGCGAAGCCAAACGGGACGTGTTGATACTCTTGGTAAATTATACTATATAGAAAAGGAAAATTTTAAAAACCAAAAAATGATTGACAAAGGGAAAAAGTTGTGCTTGAATATGAGCGACTTGTCAATCCGTGTTATGCGTGGTTGACAAATGGTATATATCAGTCAAAAAAATAAAACGCTCAATATTCAGTAAAGGAGTGATTAGGAGTGCTGACTAACGGCTCGGAAGTGACGCTTCAGGGCAAGCGCGTTAGACTGAGACCTTGTGAAGAGACAGACATGGATACGATGTATAAATGGAGAAATGACATGTCTACCCTTCATCTCTGGTCAATCAGGCGTCATACCGTCAATTTCGATGAATTCGCCGCAGAGTTGAAAGCTGACTTTGCCATCGACCGTCATATCCAACTAATGATTGAAAAAGTCGCAGACAACTCTGTGATTGGCACAATCTACTCCTATAATGCTCAATTTGTTGATGGGCATTGCTGGATCACAATTTATATCGAACCGTACAGGGAAAGAAAATGAAAAATGGGGACGCTCCCCAGTCAATGGGAATGGAAAATGGTGGGAATGGAAAATGGGGACGCTCCCCAGTCAAATACCTCTTTTGCGATAAGAACTATTTTTG
>Ga0100388_10001199_pt1 | contig 22856 bp, 16 predicted proteins | sample CryGeymeta201512_FD_81536 | JGI IMG/M metagenome (GOLD analysis project Ga0100388, IMG submission 81536) | Groundwater microbial communities from Crystal Geyser aquifers in Utah, USA - Crystal Geyser metaG 2015-12 | ecosystem: Environmental > Aquatic > Deep subsurface > Groundwater | place... | reverse complement strand
GGCCTCAGCGTCGAGGTTGACGGTTAGATGAGCTGGCAAACTGTTTTCATCATTTGCCGAATCGCTCACGACGTGGCCGTGTCCTTGGCAGCCAAGACCTCGGCCTGAGCCTGAGCCTGCTGATATCGCCCGTGATACCGACCGATTTCCATGATGACCGACATCGGCATATAAGCCTTATTGGGCTTATTTTTAAAGATCGCGTGGATGTGGATCTGCTTCTCCTTCCCGGCGAGGCGTAATACTTCTCGCCCCGAAGTCAGTGCTAGGCCTGAGCGATTCGCGTTAGGTCGTAAATCGCTTCCGAATAGGCGATGGGGTCGACGTCCTTGTCGTTGATCGATTCACCCCGCAAATCTTCAAAATAGAATCCGTCGATCGTGATGGCTTCCGAGCCCCAGGAGGGGTCGCCTGCGTAAATGCCGCCGTGTGAACAACGGGCTCGAACACCGCGCCCGGCGAAAAGCTTGGAAGCGCCGTAGATCATCCCGGCGTCCTCCGCGCTGTCGTTGCGCCATCCCATGCGACGAAGCCTTCCGGCCAAGGTGCCAGGCTGCACAGCACCGAACTCTGATTTGGCGGTCTTCGCAAATACCGGGCGATTGAGTTGCTCGAAGGGTTGGGTGATTTCAGCCTCACCAAGCTGAACACCCCAAGCCTTGATATCCGCTGCGCTTAAGTCCATTCGATGAGCGACGCGAATCACCGCATTTTTCGGAAGGTCGATGGGATTCCACTGGGCGTCAACGAGCTCCGCATCCACGACCCGAAAGAGCTCTTTTTTGTCGGTTCGAAAGACCAAGCCTGCGACAAATAATCTCAAGATAGGATGAGAAACGATGTCTCTCTTGAACGCCGCCAGACTCCAGGGGCGACCCGACACCATCGCAAATTCAAAACGCTGTTCAGCTTCGTTGGCGATCGATTTTAGGCGTTTTTTGAGGTCCTTAAAATGTGTCTTCACCGATTCTGGTGCGCTTTTTGGAACGGACTTGAGAATCTTTTGGGTTTCGTCGCGCACGCGTAGGCCAAGACCCGCATCGACTTGAAACTCACCCTCACGCCCACCCAAGTCGACCCTCAGATTGCCGTTTTCAAAGCCCAATGTCGGGACCTTTCGGTCCGCAATATCATCGGCGACATAGGTGTTTACCGTGGCAAGGAATGCCGTTTGACTCAATGAAGCCGCCGCGGCCAATCGCTCTATGGCGGCCCAGGCGGCGTCGCGCAGGCTTCTGCGCTCCGCGTTCATCGCCCAGTAGCCCACCCACGACTTCGCGTCGTCGGAACCGTGACGTTCCAACACGTCGACGTACCAGCCGACAAGGTGATGCATTCCCGCACTCACGGCCTCATCCAAACCGGGCGCGAAATCACTCATTCGCTCTTCGTTCGCAAGAATGGCTTGTTGATAAACGCACCATTTATCAGCGGCTTTTCCGCCAGCCGACGCCCATTTATCTTTGAGCGAAATCGAAAACGCATTGGCACTTTTGTCGTCAAGATGAGGTCGAATCGCCCGAGCCACATCATCGATATGATCGGGCCCTTCCAAGGCCAGTCGACTCAAGAGCCCCAATAGTGCGTTTCCTTCAAGCGTGGCGCCCGATTTGAACAAGAGTGGCGGCAGAGTTTCCACATTTAGGAATTTGGGCATTTTCTTGGAGGGCTGCGATTCGAGGAGCTTTTCCAGGTCAGCGACGGATGCATCTGCCGCGACCTCAAACCCTTTGACCTCGCCACCTGCGGCCTGCAGGGCCTTTTCTAAGGAAGCGACAACCTCGGCTGTTTTTTCAGATTTTAGCGCCTTTTCGATTTGGGCTTTTTGTGCGGTGGGCTTCAGGCTCGCCAACACATCGGCGGCGGCTTTTCTGGTGTCCTTTTTCTTTGATGAGAGCTGCTCGGCCACATCTTTTATGACCGAATCTCCAAGCTCAATCAGCCGTTGCACCGCAAGTTCGCGCACGGTCTTGGACGATTCGCTCAGCAATAAAACCGTAAACTCAGCATCCACCTGCTTGGCTTTTTCCAAATAAACCTGAAGTAATTCTGTGCGATTCGGCCCAGAAGGTCCGCGCAAGACCTCCAACAAAACCGTGTCGAAATTTTCGGGCAAAGATCCCGAACCATGTCGTCCAGTGAGCCGATTGATGAACTCGTCCGATCCGTATTTTGACCCAAAATCACCGCGCATGATTGTTTCGAGATAAACCCTTAAAACGTCGGTCGTGGGAGCTTTTTCGAAGATAAAATGCAACCCCATCCGATGTCGATAATCCTTAGATTTCTCGAGGCAATATTCCGCCGCAACCGTGGCCCAAACCACCGGACTGGCTTTAATCGACGCCTCGTTATCCGCCCACATTTTGTCGCGAGCTGGATAGGAATCACCACTCACCACCAAAAGTTCGGCACGCATCGTGGCGCGCGTATTTTCATCGATTTCGAGCGCGGGCGTTGCGGGCGCGCTTTGCAACCTTCCAAGCGCCTCGACGCAGAATTCTCGAACAGCTTTTTTCTTCGATTTTGCTCCCGCTTCGAGCGCATCTTTTGCATTTGCACCAAGGTCTGCAAGGCCAATCTCGGCGACGGCCCGCACGCCTTTTGATGAGTGACCAAGCGCCGCAACGAATGTTTGCGCGGCCAAGGGTGAACCTACTTTTTGCAGGGCTTTCACAATGACCTCGGCCTCTAAGGCGGGCAGTTTGTCGTCCCAAGCTTCGATTAGCGGACCGACCACCAACGTTCCGTTCAAGGCCAAATTATTCGCGATGCCTTCGCCGTTATCCTTGGTCACTTTTTCGACAAGGGTCTTTGTGACGTCGTGATGAAACGACGTGTCATCGACCAAAGAAATCAACGAACCCGCAACCGACGTCGGCGCGGTCTTGGCTGCGGCTTGAATCCAATCTGCGAGCGTCGACTGCGGAACGATAGCAAGCGCTTCGCGGATATAGGGAACAAGGTTGGCGTAATATTGCTGCGGCAATAGGCTCATCCTGGCCATCACCTCGGGCGGGACAGGCTTGCCCATTCGTTGACACAAAATCGAAACAACACCGGCGTGTGCGCCAACGACGTAGGCATTTTCGTACTCCAAAACAAATCGAGTCATCGGCTCCAGAATCGCTTCACCATGCCGTTCCAAGATCTCGATCATGGGTTGCATGAACTCGTTGAAGTCCAGTCCGCGAGCGATGTTAACGGCTTCGTCCACACTCAAAGAAGGAACGAGTTCTTTGATCTTCTTCCATTCTCGAATAGTGAGTTCTGGATGAGTCAGGACCAGTCGTTTCTGTTCTTCGAACGCCGGTGACTCCATCAAGGTCTTATAAGGATTAAAAAACCAGTCGTCGTAGTGACCGTACCAAGCGCGTGCGAGCACGGGCAGGCACGATTCGGGCATTTCCTTGACCACGCCTAGTTTGAAAAACTCCATCCAAGCGAGCGTTTGAAGCGGTTCGATGAGGAGCGGAATTGAATCAGCGAAGTCCGGTTTGTCTTCCGCCAATTTCTGAAATACTTCGGTCTGAGGGTAGCTCCAGCCTTTGATGCCAAAACTTACGTTTTCTTTGTCGAGCGTGATGTTCAAGAAATTCGCCAGCGGTTCGAAGCGCGCATCGGCCAAATACTCGACCACGAGCGAGGTTGCGTTCGCGTTCGAAATCTGACCGCTCGACAGGGCATCCCACACAAATTTACTGCGAGCCACAGCGTCCTTAATGTGGTTTCGCAGAGTGTAATCCTCCCAATAGTTTTCCGCGAGATCTGCCAGAATTGCCTTTGAGTCGAGCGCCATGATTCCTCCGTGATTCTATTTGCTCGACACTATGCGGCATTCACCTGTCGTTTCACCACAGAATTATTCTGAAAGAACCTCACACGCAGCGTCATTGATGAAGGGCCCGCGTGCACACCGGCAATTTTTCGCTCGCGTTATGTGGAGGTCTCAAAAATAGGCAAGGTGATCGTTCAAACACACGGACACAAAACAAATCATGCGCCGTCTTCCCCACAAAACCTCATCACAATCAAAACGCGGCGCCAATTTCTTTTGACAAGTTTTAATTTTGGCCTTTTAATCCCCGCCGAATTTGTCGCTTAGAAAATCAAAATAAATATCCGATAGGAGCACGTTTGCGTCATCTTTGGCTTATCAGCATTCTTCTTTTGGTTCTCGGCTGCGGTGATTCGGAATCCAATCCTACGATGCAATGCCGTGCGGGCGCCGCTGGCGAATCCTGCACGCCATGCGAGGCTGGATTTTATTGTGCCGGTGGCGAAACACCCGCAGAAGCCTGCCCGGACGGCACATGGGATGATGACGCCGACGCCTCTACGGCCTGTGTGGCCTGGAGTACGTGCGACGACGGCACAGTCTCCGTCGCTGGATCGACAACTCAAGATCAAACCTGCGACCGCTGCGGCGAGGGCGAGTTTAGTGATGGCGTTTCGGCATGTCGGGCATGGACGACGTGCGAAGCGGGTCAGCTTGTGTTGTCTGAGGGCAGCCCAAGCCAAGACCGCAGATGTGGCGCCTGTATAGGTGGCTGGTTCAGCACGGATTCAAATGCAGAAAGCTGCCTAGAATGGACGACTTGTGAAGCCGGCCAATTTATCGCCCAAAATGGCACGTCTACAACCGACCGAACCTGTGCGGCTTGTGCAAGTGGCACATTCAGCGATGGGGTTAATTCAACGGCGTGTACGGCGTGGACCACGTGTAATGCCGGACAATATGTCAGCGCACTCGGCACAAATATCGCCGACCGAACCTGCTCGGATTGTGGACCCAACTCCTATTCGGACTCCATAAACGCGGGGTCCTGCGCTGCTTGGACCACCTGTAATGCCGGACAATACATCGCGACTTCGGGCACAGACACCACCGACCAGACTTGCGCGGCTTGTGCTTCCAACACCTACTCGTCAGCAAGCAATGCTCAAGCGTGTACGGCGTGGACCACGTGTAATGCCGGCCAATACATCGCGGCTTCGGGCACAGCCATCAACGACCGGACATGTTCGACTTGCGGACCGAGCTCGTACACAACAACCGCGAATCAGAACGCATGTACTCCTTGGACCGTCTGCGCTGCAGGCACGCACACAGTGGTGGGATCGACGACCACAAATACAGCATGTACCCCGTGTGGTGTTGTGGATTGGGACGATGACCTCAACCCTTCAACCGAATGCATCGCCCTGAACGACTGTGTAGACAACGAATACGTGAGCACAGAGCCCACCAGTACCAGCGACCGCGAATGTCAGCCGTGTGGAGTCAACATGGTCAGCACAGGCCCTAATGCCACCGCCTGTGAGGATGCGTGTTTTGCCGCGTTTGGTGTGACCTGCGCCGAATTTGAAGAGGGTTATATTAAGGCTTCCAACACGGGTGCAAGCGACCACTTCGGTCGTTCGGTGGCTATTTCAGGCGACACGATGGTGGTTGGCGCCGTCTACGAAGACAGCGCGGCGACCGGCATCAACGGCAACCAAAACAATAATGGCGAGCAGAACAGCGGTGCTGTTTATGTTTTTGTACGTAGCGGCACGACTTGGAGCCAACAAGCCTATATCAAGGCATCAAACACACAGGAAATCGACTACTTCGGTCTTTCCGTGGCCATTTCAGGAGACACAATCGCCGTGGGCGCCTATGGCGAAGACAGCGCCGCGACCGGTATCAACGGCGACCAAACCAATAATGGCGAGCAGAACAGCGGTGCTGTTTATGTTTTTGTACGTAGCGGTACGACTTGGAGCCAACAAGCCTATATCAAGGCATCAAACACACAGGAAATCGACTACTTCGGCTCTTCCGTGGCCATTTCGGGAGACACACTCGCCGTGGGCGCCTATGGCGAAGACAGCGCCGCGACCGGTATCAACGGCGACCAAACCAATAATAGCGCCAATGGTAGCGGTGCCGTTTATGTATTTTCACGAGCAGGCACGATCTGGAACCAACAAGCCTACATCAAGGCATCAAACACACAAGCACTCGACTACTTCGGCTCTTCTGTGGCCATTTCAGGACACACACTCGCCGTAGGAGCGCATCGCGAAGCCAGCGCCGCGACCGGCGTCAACGGTGACCAAACCAATAATAACGCCAATGAGAGCGGGGCCGTCTATGTCTTTTCGCGAACAGGCACGACCTGGAGCCAACAGGCCTACATCAAGGCCTCAAACACACAGGCAGGCGGCTACTTCGGCTCTTCCGTGGCCATTTCAGGAGACACACTCGCCGTGGGCGCCTATGGCGAAGCCAGCGCCGCGACCGGTATCAACGGTGACCAAACCAATAATGGCGTCTATTATGGTGGTGCCGTTTATGTCTTTTCACGAACAGGCACGACCTGGAGCCAACAAGCCTACATCAAGGCCTCAAACACAGAGGCAGGCGACTACTTCGGCATTTCCGTGGCCATTTCAGGAGACACACTCGCCGTGGGCACCTATGGCGAAGCCAGCGCCGCGACGGGCATCAACGGCAACCAAACCAATAATAGCGCCAGCAGTAGCTGTGCCGTTTACGTCTTTACACGAACAGGCACAACCTGGAGCCAACAGGCCTACATCAAGGCCTCAAACACCGAGGCCAACGATCAATTCGGCACCGTGGCCATTTCAGGAGACACACTCGCCGTGGGCGCCTATGGCGAAGCCAGCGCCGCGACCGGCATCAACGGCGACCAAACCAATAATAGCGCTAGTGATAGCGGTGCCGTTTACGTACGACGTATTGCCCCCTGATATGACAAAAGACTGGCAGGCAGGATGCCGACGGCCCTACTCCTCGCCGAAATGAATCTCGTGGATGATGCCCTGCTCCATGTCCACGAGCAAAACCCCATCACAATCAAACGCGACGCTGTACTCAAGCAGCTGGCGCCGGGTCGCGGCTGTGCGGATTGATGGTGCGGCGTCGCCGGTTTTGACTTCGGCCACGTAGCGCAGGCCATCGCGCTCGACCAGATGGTCGGCAATCACGCGGATTTCGACCGGTTCGCCATCGACATAAACCGACCAGAGCAGGTGTACCTGTGAGTCGACGAGTTCGTAGCCTTCGGACTCCAGCAGGGCTTCTGCATCGAGTTCTCCGCGCTGGGCGCGGCGTTGGCGGCGCTTGAGTTTGCGGCGGAAGACGAAGTTTTTCCAACGCCGGCGAATGGCGCCGATCAGCCAGAAGACCAGGAGCAGAAGCGCTACGAGCCATCCAGCGAGTTCCGGTGTGAATTCAAAACTCATAATGGGTCTTCGTCATAAAAACTCGGATGAATCGCAGCAGGCCATAGGGCCTGCGTACCAATCGCAATGCGGGCAAGATGCCCGCGGACCAATCGCAATGCGGGCAAGATGCCCGCGGACCAAGCGCATGCGGGCAAGATGCCCGCGGACCAAACGCAGAATCGCAATGCCAGGCTGGACCCCTCGGAACAAACCGCTCACCGCTCACTGCTCACTGCTCACTGCTCGCCGTCAACGGACACGCAGAAAAAACTCGCCGACTTTGTAGATTTCGCCCGTTGATATTGGGCAGGTTCCGTCGTCGACTTTCTTGGTTTTTTCGGGGTCGAATTTGTTCACCGACAAAAGCTCAACGCCCGATTCTGCGCGGATTTCCATTCGGTTGGGGCCGACTGCTTCGATCGTGACCAGTGGGGAACCATCGGCCGGGGCGAACGACGTTGGCCCGCCGAACACCAGCTTGGCGTTTCGATAAAAACCGCTGCCCGTGCCGCGAATCTCACGAATCACCAACGCGTTCTTGTTCAACCTATCCATCGATTCGCCCCAATTGATGCGAGCTTCAGGTGAAAAGCTGTGTGGGCCAAGGAAGCCTTTGGCCAAAAATAACATTAATAATAAAAGACCAAGTGCCGACAAAATCGCGATGACTAATTTGCCGTGTTTTTCCCAAAACGTGAGCGGCAATACCGTCGCACTGACAGGGATCTCGATAGAGACACCGCCCTTGCCGACCTTTAGGAGTCCTTTCACGGGACCGCCGGGATGGTCGATATTGACCAGAAAAACAGCTTCGAAGTTCAGCTTTTCAGGGCTCAAGTCCAGTGTGCTTGGCGTGACAACAAACCCAGCTAAATCCGTTGTGACATCGACCTGATAAGGGCCACCCATTTTCGACGCGGACAAATCGAGTGGATGACCTGACGAGGTCTCCCCTGCCTTGATTTCACCCAAATCGATGGGCTTTTGAGCCGCGCCAAAGGCGAGCTTCAGGTCGAGGACTTCGGCCTTTGCCTCGGGAGTCGATTTTTTGAGGCCTCCGGTCTTTAACGCGACGTTGCCTACAAATTTCCAGGTTCCATCTAATGTTGGTGTGATTTCGCCAACCAAGGCGCCATCGGTTTTCGCCGTTAGCGCGAGCCTTTCGGAGCTGCCATCTGGCTTGGTGATTTGAATGCTGGCCACGACCTTCGCTAGGAATTTGGGGTCGGCGACGGGTTTTCCGTCGGGCCCCTTTAACCTCATCGTCAGGTTTGCTGGTTCGCCTTTTCTTAAAGACGAAGCGACTTCGAGTTCAGGAATCAACGCGTAATTCTGAATCACCAACGCGTTGGCGTCTGCCGGAGCATCGACCACAAAGGACCAGGCGCCGGATTTAGGTGCGATGAGCCGCAAGACCACATAATGCGCGCCTTTGGAGTTCGTGCCCGCTGATTCATAGAACGCTGAATCGCTCGCCTCAAATGGAGGGGTTTTCAGTGGAACGGACAGAACTGTTCCGTCCGGGGCCAAGGCTCTGGTGACGCGAACCGCGCGTTTGGTGGACGTCACAATGACCGAGGCATCGGCGACATAACCGTCGAGCTCGACCGTTGTTGCTTTGCCGGGCTCGAGCGCAAAGGGTTGGGCTTCAGATCCGACAATTCGTCCCAGAATCTCGGCGAACCTCAGCGGTAGGTCGGATGCCTTTTCGGCCCGAAAATACTCGCCGTTTGTGGCTGTCGCCAATGTTTTAAGGTCACGTTCAGGGTCTTTGCCTTCGGTGGCGGCCTCGTCAAAAAGGCCGATCGAAAATACCCGAACACCCTGCAATCTGAGGGCTTCTGCGGCCGAAAGCAGGGCTTGTTCTTGATCTGGCCGTTCGCGTGGGCAAACTCCGTCACTCAAAAAAACCACGAATTGCCGCGAAGTCCCTGTTTTGGCCTTATTGAGTTCGTCCGCCGCAATCTTCAAAGGGCCGGCACAATCGGTGACCCCGTGAAAAGGTAGTTTTCCGATTTCCTGACGCGCTTTGGCGCGGACTTCCGACACCGGCGCTAGATGCTGCAAGGTATAGCCCTGTTTTTTCATCGACTGGACGCCGACCAAGTCGTCGGGGGCCGCCAAATCGGCGAAAATCATTCCAGCAAGCGAAGATAGGCGGCTCGGGTCGTTGTCCAACATGCTGCCGCTCGAATCGAGAACGATCTCAATATGGACGGGCGGGCGAGCCTCCTGGGCCGAAAGTGGAAGCGCCCAGAGGATGGAGAGGAGAACTAGCAGGTATTTCATGGTCGCATTGTAAGGTTGGGGTCTGGGCTTGCAACCTTCTGAATCGCGAATCATCTTGTGTGGGTTGATGACCCAAAGACAAGACCGAGAAAAGTATGAATCAGTTCGAAGGCACCGAGTCCTATATTGCAAGCAATGAACTCAAGGACGCGGTGAATGTCGCCGTTGTTCTGCAACGCCCTTTGCTCATCCGCGGGGAGCCCGGAACCGGCAAAACCTTGCTGGCGACCGCCGTCGCAAACGCCCTTGGGATGCCGCTTTTGCGCTGGCATATCAAGTCGACCACCAAGGCTCAGGAAGGCCTCTACGTTTACGACACGGTGCAGCGCCTGAATGACAGCCGCTTTGGCGATGGCGACGTGAAAGACATCAAACGCTACATCAAGCTCGGGCCGCTGGGTCAGTCGTTTGTCAGCGAGAACCGCGTGGTGTTGCTGATCGACGAGGTCGACAAGGCCGACCTTGAGTTCCCGAACGACCTGCTTCGTGAAATCGACGAAATGAGCTTCTACATCCGCGAGACCGACGAGACGATCGTGGCCAAAGAACGCCCCGTCGTCATCATCACGTCGAATGCCGAAAAAGAACTGCCGGACGCGTTCCTGCGACGTTGTGTTTTTCATTACATCGACTTCCCGGACGCCGCGCAGATGCAGGAGATCGTGCAGGTTCATTTCCCGAAACTCGACGACGAATTGCTGGCTCAGGTTTTGTTAAAATTCTTCTGGCTTCGTGACCAACCCGAGGTTCGCAAAAAACCATCAACCAGCGAACTTATCGACTGGCTTGGAGCGTTAAAACGAGCAGGAATGGACGCTGAAAAATTGCGGTCGTCGTTTCCGTTCCTTGGGGTTTTGCTCAAGAAAGAAGCCGATATCAAAGCCATTCAGAAGCGCGTCTGATGTTCGTCGAATTTTTCTATCATCTGCGCAATCGGGGATTGCCGATCAGCTCGACCGAGTTGTTGACCTTGTTGGAGGCGCTCGAGAAGGGCCTGCACCAGGACAGCATCGATCATTTCTACACGCTGGCGCGGGCGCTTTTGGTAAAACGCCCCGAACAATACGACATCTACGATCTGGCCTTTGCCGAGTATTTTCATGATGCGACGGTGGATTGGAGTCAGTTTTCTAAAGACCTTCCAGACGAGCTGATGAATTGGCTTCGCGACCCGCAGGCCATGCGCCAACTGACGCCGACCGAGCTTGAGGCTTTGGAAAAGCTAGACCTTGAGGAGCTTCGTAAACGGTTCGAAGAACGACTTGCCGAGCAAAATGAGCGGCATGACGGCGGCAATAAGTGGATCGGCACGGGCGGCACCAGCCCATTTGGGCACGGCGGAAAGAACCCCGCTGGCATTCGTGTCGGTGGCCCAGGCGGCGGGCGAAGCGCGGTTCAGGTCGCGATGAATCGACGGTTTAAAAACCTGCGCACCGACGCGATTTTGGACGTCCGGCAGTTTTCGACAGCGCTGAAACGTCTGCGAATTCTGGCCAAAGATGGCCGTGAAGAAGAGCTCGATCTGGACGAAACCATCGACGAGACCGCGCGGAATTTCGGCGAGATTGAGTTGGTGTTTAAACAACCTCGGAAAAACGAGGTGAAGCTGTTGTTGTTGATGGATGTTGGCGGGTCGATGACGCCCTACTCGCAGCTGACTTCGCTCTTGTTTTCTGCGGCCCATCAGGCGTCGCACTTCAAACAATTTGAGTCGTATTATTTCCATAATTGCCCTTACGACACCTTGTACACGGACATGTCGCGACGCAAAGGAATCAAGACGGCGGAGCTGTTGAAGAAAGTCGATTCGACCTGGCGTTGCATCATCGTGGGTGATGCAGCGATGGCGCCTTACGAGCTGATGGAGTCCGGCGGGGCATCTGACATGTTCTACATCAATAAAGACCCGGGCATTGTGTGGCTGAAACGCCTGATCGAAAAGATGCCGCAATCGGTCTGGTTGAACCCTGACTCGCCGAAATACTGGCGCTCATTTTATACCGTGAACGTGATTTCTTCGATCTTCCCGATGTTCCCGCTCTCGTTGGAAGGTCTGGACGACGCGATTCGCGAGCTCCGAAAAAAACAAGGATAGGCTTTGGAATACCAATTCACGGGCTTTCAGCCCTTTCGCGAACACACCTACAACCCATCATGGGATGCGGCCGCAGCTGCTGCAGAGGTGCTCGCAAGCCGGGCCTACGAGCTTGAGGTCACCTTCGAGGCCGCCGAACGCGACGCTGCATGGTTGGTTCAATCGGGTCGGTGTGTGGTGATGTTTGGCCTTTCTGCCAAATCCTGGAACGTTCAATTCGAGCGGTTTGCCCATAATCTGCGGGGAATCGCGCCGCTTGAAGAAGGCCCGTTGGACGACTCCGAAGATGTGCTTCGCGAAACTTCGTTGGATATCAGCGCGTTGGCCAAGGCCTGGGATGAAGAAGCGCTAAAACACGGCTTGCCGCGCGCCGCACTTTCACGTGATGCCGGCAATTATGTGTGCAACGCCATCTACTGGCATGCCCTTGGAGCCTGCAAGGACGATGCTCAGGCGCTTTTTGTCCACATTCCGCCCGTCACACCCGAGATCGCCAAAGAAATCGGTCAGCGGCTCGCCAGGCTGTTGGCGGTGAGCGGTGAGCGGTGAGCCGTCAGCGGTGTGATTCGGTCCGCCAGGCTCCAGCCTGGCTGCGATTGATACGCAGGCCCCTATGGCCTGCTACGACTCGGACCGACAAGCCACCACGCTCGCAAAACCTCATAAATCCGTCGACATTTTCACGAGCTTTGCGACCGTATTAATGTTGCGGGCGGTTCCTTGAGACATGGCCGCCAACCTCAGTTTCGTTCGGCCCATCCCAGACGGATAATGAATGAAAATCTCGCGCTCGCCGAGTTCGATTTCTTCGTCGACCAGTCCCTTCGCGTCCTCGATTGCAGTCAGAGATGGTGGGTCATCCAGAAAAAGGACGCCGACCTTGTTTGGCTCGGCATTGGGGAATGGATTTGCATCGAGCACTGCCTGCATCTCTTGAGAGGTGCGGATGATGACACCCACAGGCTTACCCAGACTGATCTCAAGGCGTTTTTCCAACGCCGCTTTCACGGGCATTGGATCATCAGCGGTCGAGAACAGAAGATTGCCCGACTGAATGTAGGTACGCACATCAAGCAAGCCTTCCGCTTCAGCCAGAGCGCGCAATTCAACCATCGGCAATTTGCCAGTCCCACCAACATTGACGGCGCGCAGAAGCGCTACAAGCGTTTTCATCCGCCGCTCTATTTCCATTTTTCGACGTTCGAGAACGTTTCAAAAGAGAGCTTCGTATCGATGCACTCTCCTTCCGTTTTCAGTTTTTTGTTCAACGCTTCGGGCGCCAAATAGAGCAGCGCCTCAAAATCGAGGTCTTCTGGCATCTTGGTTGGTTGCTTCAAAACCTTTTGAAAAAAGGCTTTCCCATTCGCAACCACACAACACCTTACGTACAAAAAGTAGTCGACTGAAAAGTAGCCGCCTTCCTTGCCGTACGAATAGGTCCCAATATTTGAGGCGTAGGTTAGACCGTCCAGCTCATAGAGCTTCGCTGCCAAGATTTCTGCGAACTCTTTGATGTCGTCTTCGGTCATCGAAACAAGGCGTTTGAGAGCTGGCTTCATCACAGCGTCGTCGTCGCCGGTCTTTTTCCAATTGAAACTGGAAATGATGTCCCAGAACACGTCGTCGTCCATGGGTTTGTATTGGGCGATCTGTTTTTCGGGAATCTCTGTCAGGTCTTGGGCTTCTGAATATCCCTTGCTGATTTTCTCTTTGATCAGTTTTTGTACGGCTTTGGAGCATTCTTCCTTTGTAGAAAAATCCTTTTCGCCGCTTCGGCCTTTGGTGCCAAGCCTGCCCCATTGAACAGAATACGTTTTGCCAGACTGCTCAATCGTCCAAAATTTGTTGGAGTCGCCCGTCTGGTTAATGAGAATTTTTTTCATTTTGGTAGGGCCTGCGGACCGTCACAAATCGCAGTGCTCGCTGCTCGCTGCTAAGGCGCAGCTACACACTGCGAGCGGACGCACGACTCAGGGAATACGCAGTCGCCGTTGTTCACACACTGAACGCCACCCTGGCAGAAGCCACCGATGCAAAGCTGACCGCCCGAACAATTGGCGTTGATCATACAACTCTGCGGAGGGGTCGTGCTCTGGCAGATGCCAAAGTTGCACTCGTTTCCAGCAGGGCAATCCGAATCCAGATTGCATTGCGAAGGCGGAATTGCGTAACACGCGCCTGCATAACAAGACTGATTGGCAGGACATTGAGCATCCGAAGTACAACCACCGGCGTTATTGCACTCGAAGTTAGTGCAGACCGACGGCGCGGGGCATTCAGAGTCGTTACTGCAATAGGGCCCAAGCAGACAGCGACCGGCAATACACGAGAACGTGTTCGCGCAGTCGGTGTCCGACATGCAAGCGAAGGGTTGGCAATAACCAAAATCACATCGCTCACCCGTATTGCAGTCGGTGTCTGCTGCACAATCTGGCGCAATCAGACAGACGTCGTTGTGACAGGTGGTGCCAGAAGGGCAGTCCGAGTCAACCTGACAACCGGTGACGATGGCGCAGGAATCACCGACGCAGAGTTGGCCCGCAGGGCAGTCAGTGCTGTCGGCGCAAGTCACAGGGCTGATGCACTGACCCGAGAACAAATCGCACTCAAGCCCCACACCGCAATCGGAGTCGTTACGACAACCTGGAGCGATGGTGCAGGTTCCGGCCACACATTCACGTCCAGCAGGACATTGCGCGTCGGTCATGCACTGAGAGCCAGTCGGTTGGCACAGGCCCTGTTGGCAGTTTTCGCCAGGTGGGCAGTCGAGGTCGGTCATGCAGACCGGCGAGCTCGGAATACACTGTCCGTTCTGGCAGGTATTGCCCGGCGAGCAATCCGAATCGATCATGCATGCGCCCACAGGCACACACAGGTTGCGACCGTCGGCCGAAGGCTGACAGGTGTTGTCGGGCGGGCAGTCATTGTCTGAAACGCACTCGAAGTTCGGCTCGCAGATCTGCCCCACACACGCCTCAGTCGGGCCACAATCAACATCGGTCGTACACTCGCCAATGAACTGGCATTGGTAGTTCAAACAACGCTCACCGGGGCCACAATCGGCGTTAAACTGACATGGTGGTTGTGGCACACAGAATCCGAATTCACAGATCTGGTTATTCGAGCACTGCGCGTCAGTCTGGCAATTCCCTGGAGGAATCGGCAGGCACGCACCTGCGATGCACTGTGTGAATCCGCCGGGGCAATCCGCGTTTGAGGTGCAGCCGTTGGGCACATTGCAGACGTTGTTGGTGCAAACCATATTGGGCAAAGGACACCCTGCGTCGTTCTGACAAACGAGCGGAGGGGTACATCGACCTGCATAACATTCCCAAGCAGCAGGGCATTGAGCGGCGGTTGTGCACGTAAGAGGCACACAGTTTCCAAGGTCGCAGCGTTCGGCCGTTCCGCAATCGGAATCGCGCGAACAATTAGGATTTGGCTGACAGAAATTGCCGTTGCACACGGCACCAGCAGGACATTCTGCATCGGTGGTGCACTGACGGAAGTCGATGCAGCGATTGCCAAGGCATTGGAACCCATTCGAGCAATCGGCCGAAGTCGTGCATTCCAAGGCGGCCTGACATTGGCGAGTGATCGGCTCACACTCTTGTCCTGAAGGACAATCGGCGTCGCGAACGCATCCGCCCGTCACAACACAGAAATTATTCGTGCAGGTTTCACCCATGGCGCACTCAGCGTCCGTTCTGCATTGGCCCGTGAAGGCGCAACGGCCTTGCACGCAGGATTCTCCCATCGGGCATTGCGCGTCTGTCATGCATTGGTCTGGACGGGCTTCACATGTGTTGTTGACGCATCGGAATCCCGATGGGCAATCACGGTCGATATTGCATTGAGCGATCGGCTGACAGGCGCCATTGACGCACGTCGAATCTGGAGGGCACGGGACATTGAGGCATGAGTCCACAACTTCACATCGGAAGTTCTGACACAACTCATTCGGGGCACATTCAGAGTCGTTGCGACAATCGCCGACAAAATAGCAGGCACCGTTGAGGCAGATTTCGGCTGCGCCGCAATCCATATCCGACTGACAACCGCCGGCAGGCTGACACTGGCCACCTGCGCAGATTTCGCCTGGCAGACAATCCACATCATCAACACATTGCGCGTCGGTGACACATTGTCCGTCGAGGCAAAGGTCGCCCGGCGGACAATCAAAATCGCTGAAACATGCGGGCATGCGTGGGATACACTGGCCGTTTAGACACTCTTCATTGGGCCGACAATCAAGATCCGTGCGGCATTGAGCCTCGAATGGAATGCAGACGCCGTCCTGGCAGATTTCGGTTTCGGGGCATTGAGCCGCGGTCTGGCAGAATGTGTACTCACAACGGCCGCCCACGCAGTCTCCGCCCAAACCACAATCACGATCGACGCGGCATTCTGCAGGGACACAGGTGAACTGATCGCAGACCGACCCAGGCCCACAGTCGATGTCGACGACACATTCGCCCACAAACGCACACATGTTGTCGATACACTGGAAATCTGGAGGACACTCATCGTCCCCGGTACATTCGACCGGGATGGGTGCGCAGGTTCCCTCGACGCAGAGGAAGCCTTGAGGGCAATCCTGGTCGAATACGCATTGCTCGGTCGGGACACATTGGTTGTTGTTGCATCGGAATCCCTCGTCACAATCGGTGTCGACGGCGCAGGCGACTGTGTCGACGCATGCATATTCAAGGCAGACCGTATTCGGAGGACATTCGAGGTCAGTCGTGCACTCAACAAAAACACATTGGCCGTCAAGGCATGCCGTTTGAACGCCTTGATCCGAACAGTCTTCGTCGACGACACAAGCCTCAGGTGGCTGACAGATGCATCCATCGCATGTGTTTCCGTCAGGGCAATCCGTGTCGTCAGCACATTGGCAAACGTCGATGCATACGGAGTCGCTGCAGACCTGACCGGCCTCACAGTCCCCATCACTGCTGCATCCGGGCTCACAAACTCCATTGGAGCAGGTTTCGCCGGTCTGACAATCCGACGCCGAGGCGCAGACCGCTACACAGGTCGCATCGCGACACAGGAGGCCCTCTGGGCAGTCGGTGCTGTCGAAACAGATGTTGGGGGCGGTGCAAAAAGAGCCGACACATTGCGAGCCTGATTCACAATCGGAATCAGCGGAGCAACGCTCGGTGATTGCCGTCTTGCCACACGCTTGAAGAAGCAGGGCCGAGGCAAAGAGCACGAAGAAATAAGAAAAAATTCGGTTTGTGCGAGCAGACACGTGGCGTCTCCCAAAGCAAGAGCGTGACAGCGCGAGAGAGTACCACACGTGTCAAGCGCTACCAATGAAAGCAGCAAAAGCCCGTAAAATCAGGCCGCTTCCCACTTCTTGATGCCGACTGCCTTCGCGATGAAGAACGCGATAAAGCCCGAGAAGAAGCTGAGCAAAGCGCCAAGTTTGAGATCGCCTGCGACTTCGATCGGCACCACGCCTTTTTGGATTGCGACGGTCGTCACAAAAAGCGCCACCGTAAATCCAATGCCGGCCACGGCTCCCATCGCAACGGTTTGTTTGATGTTCATGCCCTCAGGAAGGCTCAGCCCAAAAGCTTTGCCCAAGACACAGAAGAGGAAAATTCCGATCGTCTTGCCCAAGAACAATGAAAGGAAAATGATCCAAGTCGGTGTCGCCGTGATCGCTTCGACACTCAAGAGCACGCCAGCATTCGCAAGACCAAACGTGAAGAGTCCAACATCGACGATCGGCTTAAAGAAATGCTCGAACATGTTCATCGTGTCTGTGTGGTCGTCGTCGGCAAAAATACCAGCATCGCGCTCGGCGTGAGGCATGAATGGAATGACGGGTACGAGGGCCAGAGCGGCATGCACACCTGTGTAATGCAGACCAACCCATGAGAGCGGCATCGCAATGAGCATGTAGGGCCAGAAATTCTTGACGCCCATACGGCGCATCACTTCACAGATGACGATCGCAAGCACCACGAGCCCCAACCACATGGGATGAATCTCGCTGGTGTAAAAAACCGCGATGATCAACATGCCGATGAGGTCGTCGAGCACTGCCAATACGAGGAGGAAGGTGACTGCTGGATGCCCCGCTCCAAAGATGAAACGCGCAAACAGCCAGCAATAGGCGATATCCGTTGCAGTGGGGATCGCCCAACCGCCCACGATATCGGGCTGCGGATTGAGGACCATTCGCAAGATGAAGAATACCGCGATGGGCCCTAACACACCGCCTGCGGTGGCGAGCGCCGGCATGGCTGCTTTACGCACGCTCGAAAGCGCTCCGCCGGGAAGAAAGCTCTCCGAGACTTCTTTCATGGCGATGCCGAAGAAAAGCACCATGAAAATATCGTTGACCAAGAAGTGAAAACTCACGCCATGGTCGGGCTGATGACTCAAGAACGCGCTTTGAAACCACGAGTGTTCAATAAAGGTCTCGTAGCCCGCATGGTCAACGTTTGCCCAAATGAGCGCGAGGAAGGTACCGGCTAACAAGAAAGCGGCGAGTTCACTAAGAGTACCGAAAGCTTTTTTGATCGCTGAGGGGGATTCTGCATGCATCGTTGGAGTTCCTTCCAAGTGAGAATCAGGACTGTGTGGGGGCCTCGGGCACAGTCATATAGAGTGCCCTTAAGGGGTCGGCTTCATCGCCGTAAACATAAGCGGGTCCAAGCCCGACTGGAGCATCCAAGGAGCCGCCAAGCGACGACATTTCGAATCCTCGCCAGCTCGACATTTCAGAAGCCTGCGCTTGTTCCCATTGGGTCTGAAGCATCAGCAACTGATCGAGATCTTCTGGCAGGCGGTCTTCAAACGCAAAAAGCACCTTTCCGGCAACTTCGGCGTCATGGACAGCACGATGGGCTTCCTCAAGGGGAATGCCAAGTAATTTTGAAATTGCGCCCAAATTTTTTCGCGGAGCGTTGCGAAAGAACTGGCGAGCAAAGATCAGCGGGTCAAGCGTGGGAGCATCTGCGGGCCACGACATGTCCAGCCGTTCGAGTTCAGCCTTAATGAAGCCGCGATCGAAGGGAAGATTATAAGCAACCAACCCCACGTCGACCAAACGACGCTGCACTTCATCGGCGATTTCTTCGAACCGAGGCTGATCCTTGACGTCCTCGTCCTTGATGCCGGTGATCCGGGTGGAATCTGCGGGAATCGGAATGCCAGGATTCACAAGTTGGCCGTAGCGCTCAACAACTTGCCCAGCTTCGAAACGGATGATGGCGATTTCCAGCACGCGGTCGACCGACGCATCAAGACCCGTGGTCTCTACGTCAATCACAGCGAGAGGCAAATCCTTCCAGTTTTTTGGCCATTTGGACACTTCGTGTCTCCATCACGCGGGCGCGGGGCTGAGGCTTCGCGGGATTGTGGCACGAGTGGTGTGGGATGCCAAGTCATTGCGGCGTTCGAGGCCCGGTTGACACCAATTCGAAGGTGGGAATAGTGTGGCCGCGGAGCCGACGCAATATTTTGACCGCCGGCGCCAATCACCAGACCAGACCATGTAGGAGGGCCAAATGAGTATCCTAGTTTTGACAGCGAATGGCGGAAAGGCAACGCTCTACCGAGCCACGTCTCCGACCTCCGCGTTGGACGAGGTTGAAACCTTCGACAATCCAGGTGGGCGCGCCAAAGATCACGACTTCAACAGTGACAGCCCGGGCCGAAGCCGCGAGGGGTTGGGAACGGCGAAACACGCCATGACCTCCGAGATCGAGCCTCAAGAGGAAGAACAGATTCGGTTTGCGAAGCGGCTGGCGGAACACCTCGAGAACCAGCGGCAGCACCACTCGTTTGATCGCCTTGTTGTGGTGGCTGGCCCCAAATTTCTGGGAATGCTTCGGGACCATTTCGGCGCCCCACTCCGCGACTTGATCACGGTCGAAATGGATAAGGACTACACGGCGATGCGTGCCGACGAGCTGCGGACCCATCTGCCCGAGTTTCTTTGAAAAGCTTCTGCGCCTAACCGACGTGCTCGATTCGCAGGATTTGCTCGCGATTCAACACAATTCGGGCACGGCGCAAGAAGCTCTCTTTCGTGCCTTCTTGCCGAACGCGATACACCAGATTCACATGATAAACTTTGGGCAGTTCGGAGCGCAAAAAGCTTCCGGACTTTTCGTCCCAATGCGACACCAAGTCGATGTGATCGTCGAGCCGTGCCATCACGTCGTTGAGTGAAATCCGGACCAGTTCTTGGATGCCAAATTGGCTGTCGAAGGACTCGGTTTCAACGCCGTTGAGTTCGATTCTGCGGCGGTAATGCAGCACATTTTCAAGCTCGGTCGACGAACCACGAACCGTTCGCGCCGCACGACGAAGGCGAACGATATCTTTGGGCACGTCTTTGATTCCTGCCCATACGGCCTTCTCCATAGCGCGACCAGTCACCTGACCAAGCCCCATCAAATGAAAGAGGTGGTCGCCCAAGCTCACGTTGTGGTCCCACTTGAGCCAACGCTTCAAAAGGCGTTGTTTGACGTGATCTTTGATGCGGTCCTTGAGCACGTACGCGCCCACCGCAAGGGCCACAAAAAGTGCGCCACGCGTCGAATTGATCGTGCCAGTCAGCAGCGGAACCTGTGCGATCGTGGCCCAGGTCGCAGCCAAGCCGGCCGCCACCATCGCCGCAGAGTTGGCGACAAAAGGATCCTTGGCCGAGGCCCGCATGTCCAAATACAGGGACTTCTGCAGCTCCTTTTTCAAGAGACTCAAGCGGTAGCCATATTGTTCGCCCGCATGTCTTCCGGGAGTCACAAAACCGAAGCTTCGTCGTTTTTCGTGCAGCCGGCGCAGGGTCTCGGCGAGCCGAAGCTGAAGTTGCAGCGCATGACCACGTCCATCAAAGAGCAGCGGCTCGTCGGCGATCTTAAGGGCGAGTTCCGAGAATCGCTCATCCACGAGCGCCATCAGAAATTCTTCGGCAAATACCAAGGTCGGCATCAAATCGGGATGCGACACGGCGCGATAGGGCTCGACGGCTCGTCGCAGGCTCGTCACTGCGTTGAGGGCTTCTTCGGTCCCCACGCAGAGTCTCTCGATTCGTGCCCGCATACCGGGCGTGTCCTTGAGGCGCCGGTTCAAGACGCTAATTTCCTCTTGGAGACCGTCTGCAATTTCGGCCCCAAAAAGCTGCGCCATCGCGGTCATGGCTTGGCCCTGCACGGGTTCTGCGCTGAGCAGACTTGGCACCTGACTCAAGAGCTTATGACCGGGATTTTGAACGTTGGTAAGGTCGGCGAGTTGGTGAAGCGAAAGGCCGTGGCTCTGCAGACGCATCAAAACTTGGGTGGCACGGTAGAAGTCGGTGATCTCCCAGTTTGCCGGAGTGATGCCGAGGCTTTGGGTAAAAAACAGGTAATAATCGACCGACCAAGCAGCTTTGTTGCCCGCTGCAGGTAAATCAAAGAAATGCCGAATCTCGAACGAGCGACGATCGCGTACAAAAACCTGGGGTTCGAGTCTGACTCCGTCCATTACGCCCTCGGCACGGTGAACGTCAGAGAATGCCCATCATCCGCAACCACACCACCAATAGGGCTGACCATCGAGCTCGCGAGCTTTCCGATCCACACGGGCAGCGCCAGACAAAGCATAATGATGACGGTTGTGTCGGTCTGTCGAATTTCGATCAAGAACCCTTCCAAATCCTCTTCAGCCGCCGCGTCGATGGCAAAATCCAGCGCCGTATCCAAGCGACGGTCCACATCAGCCGCTTTGAAAGGCCCCTGGCCCGACTCCACCGTAATCACGATCTCCGGAAAGATGGCTTCACAACGTCGAATCGATTCGGCAATCGAGCCCGAAACCTCCAAAACCGCCACGGAATCTGCGTTGGGGTGCCAATGGGTCAAAAACCCTTCTGGGATATGGCATTGCAGAACCGACAATGATTCCTGGCCGGCCTGTTTCAGGGCAAAAATGCGCATGGCGACACCAAAGCGCTCCTGGGCAAACTCAAACCAAATCCCTTCGGTATGCGATTCGGAAAGAGAGCGAGCCTTCAAAAATGCAGGGGCTCTCAAAATCGCGGCCAAGACTTCTTCGGCGTCTCGCGTGTCGTGTTCAACGGCGCGACGAAACGCGGCATTCACCGCGATGGCGTCGCTTGCAGACAAGACGGCGACGGGTGCGTAGATGTCTTCGACGAGTTGTTCGAGCAGATTCATCCCAGAATCGGAGGTCGCCAATCGGGTTCGAATATCCAGAGCAAGGCGGTTCAAGGCCCGGCCGACATCGCCAACTTCGTCTTCGGAGGTCCACGTCTCAGAAGGGGTCAGGTCTCCACCCGCCAACGAATTTGCGGACCGAACCAGCCCCTGCAGCGGACGACCAAACACATAAGCCGCTAATAACGAAAGCAAAATGGCCACTGTCAGAGCGGCGGCTTGCGAGTTTCGAATCGCATCCCGCATTCCACCCGTGATCTCCTCGATCCGGTCCATCGGATAGGCGAAACGCAGAACCTCAGATCGCGACCCCTCATCCACGCGAATCGCCACATAGACGTTTTCTTCGCCGGTCGTTTTGGACTGTCGACGAGCGACCCCAACTCCGGGCATATCGGACTCCTTGACGGAGCCTTCCAGTTGTCCAAGCGCCTGCATCACTTCGGGACGGTGCGCATGGTTTTCGAGGGCAGTGGTGTTTCCGAGCGAATCAAAAAGCACGACCCCGGTTTTTCCCAGAAAGGTCATGCGAGTGGGCTCCAGGCGGGCCTGAGCACGCACAAAGGTGACCCGTTCATCGCTTGGTAAGGCGCGGAGTTGTTCGGTCATCAACGACCCACGACGCGAGAGTTCTTCGGCGCGATCTTGGATAATTTGGTCGTAAAACGACAACTGCAGATAGAGCAGCGCGGGAATCGCCCCCGCAAGCACCACCGCAAAGTAGGAGAGAAATACTTTTACAGCGAAAGGGATACGGATATTTGGAATCATGGGCAGATCTCAGCCGAGAACGTACCCGATACAAAGCTGGTCGGTCCCGAGGCGTCGATTGTACCTGAAATCGCGCCGGAGATATCGTCGATTTCATCAATATTGATCGTACCAGAGGTCGCAGCCTCGACGTCGTTGACGCCGTCTTCGTAGCTGTTGAACGAAACCGAGGACGCTGCCGAAACCGAGGTTGGCGCAGACACGTCCGCAAGCACGACCGTCAGGTAAGCCGTGGGGGGCGAATCAAAACTATTGCACGCGAACGCGCCAGTATCCGC
>Ga0100388_10001157_pt1 | contig 23370 bp, 9 predicted proteins | sample CryGeymeta201512_FD_81536 | JGI IMG/M metagenome (GOLD analysis project Ga0100388, IMG submission 81536) | Groundwater microbial communities from Crystal Geyser aquifers in Utah, USA - Crystal Geyser metaG 2015-12 | ecosystem: Environmental > Aquatic > Deep subsurface > Groundwater | place: USA... | reverse complement strand
GGTGGACTCTCCTGCAAAAGCCGATGGAACAATCCAAGGTCATGAAAATTATGCGCGTATCTTTATCAACGAAGTGGATGCCGTGCAAGCATTTCTACTGACAAACGATAACGATATCGCCAACGAAGAGCAATACCTGCAAACAATTCTTGACATACTAAATAGATCACTCAACCCACAAGTGATGGACAATATGTCAAATTTACTGCATACCCATCTCGATAAAATTTACAAAAAAACACAGGAAAGCACAACAACTCCAGAAGGCACGACCGAAGCTACAGAAGCAGGTATACCTGAAAAACCGACATTAGCGGAAACAACCTTGACCCTCAAATCTTCCGACACATTGACAGGGATTGTAGCGTCAAAATTCGGAGTTGACTGGAAACAAACGCCGAACGCGGCATTCGTCCTCGTTCACGCTCTCAACGATAAGAGGGACAAGGACAAACAAGGAAACCCTGACGCTCTCGTTGATGACGAAACAATCGATGTAGATAGCATCTTACAAGACTGGGATAGCCTCCCATGGCACGAAGACGCGCTAGCATGGTACCAAGGCGCAAGTAAGGCATCTCAAAAAGATTCTTGGGTCAGCGGACTACGCAGAAGGTCGAAGGAAAAAGAAGAAAAGAAGCCCGAAATAGCGCCACTAGAGGTAGTAAACCTTGAGATCATACAATTAGAAGAAGCGCTAAGTAGTAATTTACTTGAACAAATTTCATCTCCTGCAGACAGCAATCCGAACAGAAGCAACTACCGCATAGTAAATCCTAACTTATATGAGTGGAATGGGGCTACGGGTTTAGAGATAAAAAGAATAAAATTTGAAGCACCGAAAGAGAGTACGGAAGGGGTAGTCGCAGGCACAATTATGGACATCGACAACCCTAATTACACACAATACGTAACGGTTTTGGATACTGCGCAAAATAGCAGCGAGGATACAAAAGAAGATTACCGAATAAATGACGAAACCCAGTGGGAGTGGGCTTCTAAAGACCCAGACGACATCAGCATAAGAAAAAAATCATCGACAATTTCACGTACAGCAGGAGCGTATGAAGGAGCTAACGAAGTAGCTGGCGTACCAAGACAAGCAGTAGACGTAACCATCAATGGACAATTAACTTCCGTGCCGTTCTCAAGAATGACAGAAGCAACACAAACACAGCTCAAAGCATTAACACCAGACCAGCTGGTCCGACTTAATACAATACTGTCTCAAAGGTTAAATGGCATAGAACCATACACGTCTACTGATGACGTCGACGTATCAATAGATCAGACAACATTAAGAGTGAAAACGGGATATAACACCTCTGCATTAATCCTTACGACGGCGGAAATGATGACATTGTCAACGGACCTAGCCCTGTCAAAAGATACACTGCTGGATACGGTCCACGCGCTGTGTATCGAATATCAAGGATTCGACGAGAACATAACATTCCCTGCAAATAGCCCAACAAGCACACTACGGTATTCGGAAGTACCTACTGTAAGGAGAGAAGCACTGGACGAAATAGCAAAGAACACTGATAAAGTTGCAGCTTTGTCAGAATTAATAAGCGACTCATTATCGCAAGTGGAAGGCAAAAAAGAAACATCTGAACTTTTTTATATAGAGGGAGATAGTATATGGTTTGACATAGCGGGAACAACAAACAACGAACACATATTAGACGACTCGGGCCTTCAAGAAGCGGTTGAAGGTAGCCTAACTCTAGCAGAATACAAAAGCATTCTAACAACAATATACAAAAAACAAAAAGCACCAACAACCACAACTAACGACCAACCTCAGCCGGCAGAAGCTGAACCGCTACAAAAGAAATCAAGGCTGGACGTATATGTTAACGGCCAGTCTATGTCAAAAAATTTCACATCATTCAGCGAACCATTGAAAACAGCTCTTTCGAACTTAACCCCGCAAGACCTGGCAATAGTGGAAAGACTAATAGGGACGGCGACAGTTCCGGGATATTACAACTCTTCAGAACCGTTTGCAGTAAAAGACGCTACTCTGTACACAACAGGATATCAACCAAGGAATGTCTTAAGCTTAGATAGCTTGCCGGGAAGCATCACTGGGGATCAATTCGCAGAGCTTGTAAATAGCCTGTGGAAAGAAAGCGTAGGTGACACAGAGAACATAACCATCGGTGGAGTCGAAATGTCCTACTACCAATTAAATAGGGAGTACATAGATACAGAAGAGATCAGAAAACTTGCTACAAATGCGGAGGCCTTAGTACGGTTCAACGCATTGCTGGAAAAATCGATGACCAAAGTAAGCGGCTTAGAATCAGGGAATAGGAATGATCCATTCTACTTAGGATCAAGCAATACCGAAATATGGTTCGACATCAACTGGGATCCTGACAATAAGATAATCATGGAAGAAGATGACTTGCAAAAAGCCGTAGGAGACACCGTAAGCATTAATACGACAAGCAAGATTCTGAATCTTCTATGGAAGAAAACACACTGAGATCTTAATTGAAGGTTTGGGCGTTTCCTGCTACCCTGGTGTAGTGTCTCCAGTATATCTTGCAAATAGGAACTTCAAATTAAGCCGTATTCAAGAAGCGACGACAAAGCCATACTGAATAAGTACGGCGAGAAGGAGTGACGCAGAATAAGGCTTAATTTGAAGTTCCCCACCGGGGCTGACCATCCTTAAATCTGGAATAAAAATGGTCAGCTATTGATAAGCTATACTGGAGACACTACACTAGCTACACATAGTAGCTAACTTCACTTTATGCATAAGAAGACAACGTTGGATAGTGGCCTGAGGGTCATTACCAAAAAACTCAGCGGCACCAAAGCCGTCACGATTCTTGTTCTGTGCGGAGCGGGATCAAGATACGAAGGGCAGGAACTTCGCGGCATTTCGCACTTTTTGGAACACATGTTTTTCAAAGGCGCGAAAAAATACCCGACCTCAAAAGCGGTATCGGAAGCCATCGACGGAGTCGGCGGAATTTTCAACGCGTTTACGGGAAAAGAGTACGCGGGATATTTCGTAAAAGTGGCGAGCGAGCACGCGGAACTAGCAGCGGATGTCCTTGCCGACATGATGCTCCACGCAACATTTGATCCAGCGGAGATAGACAAAGAACGCGGCGTGATTTTGGAGGAATACAACATGTATCAGGACACTCCTATGTACCAAATAGGATGGGATTTCGAGACACTTGTATTCGGAGATCAGCCAATGGGATGGGATCAAATCGGCACAAAAGAGCTTATCAAAACCGTGACTCATGACGACTTCTTAAGTTACAAGAAATCGCTCTACACTCCTGATAATTGCATAGTATCGGTCGTTGGCAACATCGAGGATGCTGCGGCTCTGAAAATCGTCAAAGACAAATTCAAGTTCGGCGGAGACAAAAAAACTCTCGAGTTCAAGCCTTTTGAAGAAAATCTCGGAAGCCGAAAAGAAAACTTACACACCAAAAAGACCGAACAGACCCACGTCGTTTGCGGCGCGAAAGGCGTACCCGAATCGCATCCTGACCACTACGCCATGCAGGTTATGTCGGTAATCCTAGGAGGCAATATGAGCTCACGAATGTTCATGTCCGTACGCGAGGAGAAGGGGCTCTGCTACTACATACGCACGAATACAGATGACTATACGGACTGCGCTGCAATTTCTACAGCAGCCGGCGTCGACAACAAGCGTATAACAGAGGCGCTGAAAGCGATCAAAGAAGAGTACAGACTGATACGGGAGGAAATTGTGCCAGCGAAAGAACTCCGCAAAGCAAAAGACTACATGAAAGGTAAAATCGTACTCGGCCTCGAAGACAGCGAAGAAATGGCGCACCTACTTGGGAAATATGAACTTCTTTACGGCGAAATCAAAGACGTAGACGAAGTACTTGCCGAAATCGAAGCAGTATCAGCAGAGGACATAAATCGCATAGCCAAGGATCTGCTGGCGGAAGAGAACCTAAAAGTCGCAGTCATCGGCCCTGTAGAAAAGCTATAATCTGCCCGAAGGGCTCCATTCACTAACCCCTAAATCCTAAGTCCTAAATCCTAACATTCCATTCACTAACCACTAAATCCTAAGTCCTAATCCCTAAAAAAATGAAAACCGCAAAACAAATAATGACCAAGCGCGTCCACACTGCATCTCCAAACGAGTCCGTAGAGAAGATCATAAACCGCATGGCCAAAGAAGGAATCACAGGCCTCCCCGTCATAAACAAGACAGGACGTCTCCTCGGGATCATAACGGAGGGAGACATAGCCAAGCATAAACACAATCCGCACACCCCGCGTGCAATCAGCTTGCTGGGCGGACTGATTTACCTCGAGAATCCGGAGGATTTCAACGAAGAACTCAAGAAGATCTGCGCCCAAAAAGCCAAAGACCTGATGACAACGGAAGTAACCGCGATAGAACCAAACACGACACTGGAAGAGATCATCGGAATCATGCAGGAAAAAAAATTAAGCCGCCTGCCGGTGATAGACAAAAATAGTCACCTGAAAGGTATTGTAACAAGAACGGACATCGTGAGAGCGTTGGGGAAGAAGTAGCAACCAATTCGAGAGGGCGACACTGCAAATTCCGTCCTAGGACGGAATTTCACCTGAAAAATTGCACCACATTCTCGTGTGCAAAACGGTTAGTGATGCCGCGAAATATAGCCGAGCTAAACAAAAAACTTATGCTATATCAAAACGCGCAGTCTCTACGGTCAAAGCGTCAATATTGTCCATAATCACAGGGATACCCATCAAACGAGTTCTTATAATCTTTCCGGTTTTTAAATCATCATTAGCTACAGATCTGTAATCTTCCAGCAATGCATCATACACAGTGTCATTTCGAGAAGAAGTCATTATAATCCCACTAATCAGAAAATCACAAAAATCATCGATATTTAAGTTGTTAATATCGAATCCACATCTTTCAGCAAGCACCTTGAGGGAATTATTAATATCCCGAACCATATCAGCCTTAACAGCTGTGCCTAAAGTAGAAGATATATCCTTGGGACGACGTTGAAGCCTCTCCACTTTTCTTAATACTTCGGTAAAGACATTGGATACATCCCTCTGGATAGCAGCCGCATGAGTATTAGTGGCATTAGACACCGCAGAATCAAGCATTTCAGTGGTTGCACCATTCACTCTTCCATCTCGGATGGCCTCTTCAATCTGATAATAAGTCGGATTCTCAATGACCTCGCCCTTGAGAGGACTTCTCAAAGTTCTTTTCGCTCTCAAAGGGTTCCCACCGGAACAAGTTTTGACATAGTCACGAGCAGCCTCCTCTCTGACCTGCTTAAAAGCTGGAGATGAATAGATCAAGTCATTTAGTTTATGCCCATAAACAGAATTGCATAAGCTACTAATATAACTTGGATCAGACGGCATATAGTCACAAGCATCGGAGACAAAATCAGACGTTGCTGGGTACCTACTTACCAAGATATCCTCAACCTCGTCGTCGGAGCGGTCAGGACTATCAGTGCAATGGACACCAAGCTTGGAATATCGTCCTTCGTCAATCGAGCATTGCATTGCAAGTTGCAAGTAATCCCAAGCAAGCTGCCATTCATGATTAGTCAAACCATCGTCCATAGAGCGATACATATGTAAATCATCACGCACTCTCCTAAGGCACTGCATAAAATCTTCTGCCGTATCGGTATGACGAAACCCAAGTTGATTCATAAGCAAGTCCCTCATCATAAGCATGGCATCATGCCCTTGGCGACAAAAAGCATATGCACGCTGATCAATACAAGTTTTTGAAGACTCATCAACGCCACGATACATAGGACTGGGCAAACGCGATTCATAATCAGGAAAAAACCTGCGATAAAACTCAACAATCTCCATCAAAGCCTCTATTATAACCTGAGATTTTCGCTCCATATCAGGAACTGCACCTTCCGGAGTATAATCAGAAGCCCTACTGACTCTCTTGCATGTAATCGTATCACGAACAACATTTGTAAAATTAACTCCTTCGGCATACCCTCGCTCAAACTGCCACCCACCATAGAAATCTCTATGAACATCTGTGTTCAAGAAAACTCCTGACTTGTCAAAACCACTGGAGTCCTGATCATCTCCAAAATACCCAACATCCTCAATACGATCGTGAAAAACCTGTGCAAGCTTAGTAAACCCATAAGAATTCGCTCCTGACCCATCACGCAACAGGCGACGATCATTTTCACCATCATCCCATAACGCGTCAGCCCTTGCCCCAAGGTTATCACCAGACGTACCCATGAATAAATCGTATTAAACTTAAAATTTAGGAGGTGAGTTTAACAAAAAAGCATGGATATATCAAGGGGCAGCCGCGCTATAACAACTACAGAGGATATTTTAAACGCGCTTCAAGACCGAGAGACTCGCTAATAGTATTTATTTTAGCAAATTGTGCTTCTAGCTCTACTTTAAAGTCAGTTTCTGGACTTTGCTCAGCGCGTGAAATTACACCTTTTATTGCCTCCATAGGCCCTCTAAGATCATCAAACACTCCTCCAGGATTACTGACAATCGCCCTACCAGCATACTCCAAAGCAGTCTTCATGACACTTCCAACTCCTGGTATACCAACATTAGTCACTCCTTTAAAAAGGAGTTTCTCGTATGTATTTTTGGACATCTGTCCACCATTTATTTTTTGAAGCCTTAGACCCCAGTCAGCGACAACCATTTTCCAACTAGCTTCTACTAATTTAGGATCTCGGAATCCATCAGTTAAATCACAATCAATCATAAAGTTGTCACCCTTCATATCCGGGTTGTATACACCATGCAGCCACATTTCATTGATTATATCAAGCCATTCCTTAAGCATCAAAATCACAACAGCTTTGACAGAATCCGGAGCATCGACTTGATGTTTAGACACTTCTTTCATTAATTTACGCGGAACAATACCAGCAACAAAGTCTTTCACTACCACGGGTCTTCTAGAAAAATCATTACCAGGACGACTTTTGCCAAACACCCCACAGGCAATTAAGGAAGGAGCGTGTTTACTGCGCCCTAGCTGGACTAAGTTAGGCTCATCTTTATCTCTAGTAAAAATTTCGTGACTATTGGCATCATCAACAAATTGACCCAAATGAGAATTCCTGCTTTGACCGGGAATTTGACAACCTTCAGCCAGCACCATTACCTCGTCTTCTACTTTGCTCATAGAATCAAAACTCTCCATGTATATTTTTATAGCAACAGGCCTACCTTCATCGTCAAAACCCTTGTAAACTTCCGCGACATTGCCACGCCCTATAGGTACACATCTTCTAAAGACTTTATCACCAACCTTAATAGTAATACTTTGATCAGAATCTTCAATACAAGACGCAGGATCGTATTTGATTTTAGGACCATAGACGAAAACAAGACTCTTAGCCGCACGTGGTGGAGCACACAATACCTTGCCAGTAGATGGGTCTTGCTCGTAGGCCAATTGAAATATTAGTTCTGCGCATTTTTGCCTAGTATCACAGTTACGTATAGAGTCTAATGAATTAGAAGCTAGAACGGCTACGTCCTCTGGCGACAAATCACGACAAGAAGCAGACAAATTCAAAACTCGGGTAATCTTGAACAGATCCAATGCTGTTTGCTTGCAAGACCACGCTCCAGCAGTATCGAAGCCAGAGATGCTAGGATTTTGTTGGACAATATACCATCGACCCATCCATTGACGTTCAGATTCGACGCCATCCTTAGGAGGAAACATTCGACCAAGTTCAACCAATTGACGTTCTTCCATATTGCCGTGAAATCTAACAGCAATAATCGCCGCGACCAAAGGATCAACTACCCCACGATCTACCTCCACCCATAACCCATGGCAGAGCCTCCTATAATCATATCCGCTGTGTATATCACCCGCCAATGCATCAGAATTAATTTCTGCAACAGTTTGTTCTGCAGAAATTTTCAAACACGCTTCCCAACCCATACCCCTAGTACCAAGGTCCTTATTTACATCTATACAATTATTCACGCCATGCAAAACTCCTACAGCCCTGGTGATTTTCAACTTCACCGGATCTGGCAACAAATCAAAATTATCAGGCAAAAGTTCAGTTAAAAGATCTGCCATTGCTCCAGAAGTTGACGGAAACAAATCGGCAAGACCAACCCTATCCGTCATAGCCTGCACATTAAGACCAACATCCGCCATGTGACCAACATACTTCAAGGCCTCGTCTCTCAATACAACACCATGAACATCAGTAACACGCATACCTTCATGTTGACGAAGAGCATCAAAATTATCGACACTACAGTCAAAAAGATTAACTTTTCTAAGTTTTAGACACTGGGCAAGTTCCGAAACGTCAGAAACTACGGAACCACTCAAATCTATCTCACGCAAAGAATCTAAAGCTCCGATACCAACAAGACTATTAATAGCCGGACCAGTCGCCACAAGACGACGGATCCTGCGTTTCATCTTGCCACTACCTTGAGACACGGCAATTAATTGATCAAATTGGGCTTGGGAATGAACCGTGATAGTATAAGCATCAGGCTCAAAGAATATATCAAAATCATCATAAGACACTATCCCTCGCAAAGCTTCGGGAGCATCGTTATAAGCTTGGCGCACAGGCACAACTTCGTTGTAAACCTCGGCAATTTTATAATCAGAATCTCGGACATACTCATCTATACTGGAATAACGATCTGCAAATGAAGATAATGGTGTAGCTGCATCGGCATCATTCAGAACGCCTGCTATACGCTCCCATCTAGTGAATAACCGAACAGCACCAGCAAAACCCATCATCATGGCATGCCGATCAAACTCCTCAATGTGCAAAGTCGTACCTATAGAAGAAGTCCAAGAAGAAGAATCTATAATTAAGGCATCTTCAGCAACAGAGGTACCAACCATAATCATATCCTGACTAACATCGGGATATAGATGCGGTCTTTCGGAGATCAAAGATCGAAATACCTGAGCTTGTATATCCGCATAATCTCCAGAACAACATATGGCTCTCTGTGATACGGAAGCTTGAGACAGAACATCATGACATATTTTAACAATACAAGGCCCCAGCACATCTTGCCCAAACACATAAGACTTCTCTAATAGTTCAGAAACACCCGCAGTAGCATGCATATTGCGAGCAAGTTGAGAACGTTCAAAATGCATAACAGACAAAGCGTATTCACGCGATTTATGAGGGATGTTATCAAACAACAGACCATTCTCTTCAGAGGATTTATCCAAATGGATACCTTTTAAACCAGCATTCACAGCACCTTCATAATCAGCGTCATAAGAATCTCCAACGTGCAATATATTCTCAGGATCTATGCCAATCTCTCGAGCAACTTTCAAGAAACCGACAGGGCTTGATGCGTCTTTCCGCGCGCCAATCTCGCACGAAGAGAAAACGTAATCTATATTTTCTATCAATCCAAGTCGCCTCATGCACTCTTCTATGTGCTCTTGGCTATAATAAGCATTTGAATAAACAACAACTTTCTTGCCAGCTTTTTTAATTTTATCAAGGGCCTCCTTAGCTTCAGCCATCCCCGATATTGACTCGTATTTAATACTATAAACAACTTCCTCAAGAGCACGAGCTATACGATCGACATCAAAAGACTCTGAATCAAGTCCAAGTCTTACAATAATATTAGAGATAGTATCTCGAAAAGCATCTGAAATTTTAAAATCCATATACATTGGATCCAGATCTTCCATCATCCTCCGACGAGACGCCTTGTATTCAGACTTATATAAGGCCATATCAACATTGATTCCGTACGAACGCAAAACCTTCAAGGCTGTAACATGGAGTGATTCACGCCGTTCATGCAACCCTGACGACCAAACGGCAAGAGTCCTAATGAAATCGAATGAAACAGCTTGGACAGAGCCATCGCTAGCAGCTAAATCAGCAACTTCCATCAAACTAGACGTAGTCCTAGGCAATTCTGACAAGCATTTAATCGCTCTCACACCATCATTATGTATCACTGCATCAGGGATTGCTGCCATACCATCTCTGCCCGTAGCTGTAGCAGGTGGCAACACCACTTCACCTCCTGTAACACCAGGCTGAGCGCTTATACGGTCACTCACAATGAAAAGTAGTTAAACTTATAACACTGAATTATACCACAAAAAAGCCAGCAAGTCCACTGCACAGCTATAATCAGTACGATCGGCTAATACTGGAGCATTACTCCCCGGCTGCGGCAGAAAGATAAAGCTGCCTAAACTCGGCAAAAGCCTGAGCAAAAACTTGCTGATAACTTGGCAGATTTTCACGGATATATTGCTCAACCTGTTCGGCAGACATATCATCCGCTTCAATACGGCCTTGGAAATCGGCACGTCTATCATCCGGCAATGCATCCAGAACGGCAAGCATGAGTCTGTCTTCAAGACGAACATAGAGATCATTTAGCATCGATTCTCTATCAGCTTCGGGCAATTCGCCCATCCCAGCCTCAAGCAGCAAGTCCTGCAAGAATTTTTTAATGTTTGGATCCATCTCCATATTGTATTTGTTTTAGATTATTGGAAGTTTAAACCAAAAGGCACGCAAATCAAAATTTTATCTAAAGGGTGGCAGGTAGACTCTCGTCGTCATCCCTCACAGGAGGTAAGGGTGGCAATACTTCGTCGTCCTCGGCGTCTCCTCGAGTAAAGAAATCGATCTCAGGACCGGTATTGGCGACTCTATCAGTATCATCTAATGGAGAAGGAAGTATCTCGCCGCGATTCGGCACTAACCTGGACACAGGTTCTCCTCCAATATTCGAAGTAGGTGGAGATGGTGCATCAAGTGACGAAGCAGGTTGCTGCTCATCATCATCTATCCATTTCGCATCGACAGGAGTAGCTTCATTTCTGTCTGGAGGCGGAGGGCCGGGAATATAAGTAGGAATATCATACTCACTGGGGTCAATCTCCGATTGATTGGTTCTTGACAAAGCAATGCCGGAAGCTTCGCAATACCTTCTTATGACAGGTATCCTGCTTAAATATTTATCGAAAACATCAACATAATGTTCGCCAACTCGAGCTCCATGGTACCTGCTATCAATTTGAGAGCTATACTCATATGCGGGAATTGTCATGTTTCCGAGATTAATCCAGTTTTCGTTAGCACCAAGTGGCGTCACTTTTGCGCCGACAATTTCACCACCGGCCATCCATGCGCGCTTGCCATCATTACACATCATATATCTGTACTTACCATTAGCGGACAAGAATACATCAACATGAACAACTCCATAGTGAGATGTCTGCGTTTCAAAAGATTCTATAGTATGAGCAAAATCAGGCTCATCTTGCGGGTCAGAGAATAATACTCGCTCAGGATTATCTGCGTAAAAAGTCCCGTCTACAACTCGCGACCTTCTATCTATCTGAGCCCTCCATGTATCGGTAATACTATGGCCTCTGGCCAAGCCCGCGAATAGTTTATCCGGCTCGGCAAGATGCTTCACGGGACTTGAGTCCTGGCACAAAGCTTTCTGCAGTTTTGATGGCAAGGTTGTGGACTCTTCCGACCATGCTTTGCCATACCAGCTAATCTCACCATTATGTTGGTCTGTGGTATATCCGGCCAAGAAACGCCAAAGCCCCATAGAATTACTACGGTAGAAACTTCTGGCAACAACATCTCCAGTACGAGTATCACGCACATACCCTATTCTTGCTGTGCGGCCATCCCCGATATCATAAGAATCTGAGACATAAACATCAGTTCCATTAAACGAAATTTTTTCTTTAGGACCTAGACCTGCACGGCGGATATCGTCGACCGTCAGCATCTCTCCTTTATAACTCGTAGCATGTATTTGCGCACGACTCAAAATCTCTTCAGCCGTAGGATCTCCTTCCGGTACTAGTCTAGTCGTCACTTCCCCGAAAGACCTCGTCTCTGTACGACGCAAAGTGTCTAGATCGGTAGGCGCCGCAGGAGCAGGTGCTTCAACAGAAGTAGGCTCTGTAGGAGCAAGTGGTACCACTGGAACTGGCGCGGCAATTGGAGGAGTAGCAGGTACAGTAGTATGACTACCAAAAGAAGCTGGTGGCGGAGAACCAAAGCTAGGTGGCAACGGAGATGGGGATGGAGCAGTCAACGGACCTGGATCTGAAGGACGATCAGATCCGGAAGATGACTCTTCTCTGGACTCATCAGACTTGTCACGTTCCGGCGTTTTAGAAACATTACCCTCTTTATCAATAATCGTTAAACCTGATAATTTCAACAATGACGAATAATCAGAAACTTTAGAGTTCATCAGATTAACCCTCACGAGGTCAGAACAATTGGAAACAGGTGAGATATCAGATACGGAAGATCTATTGACGCTTAACTGCCTTAAACCAGAGAAAATACCAACGCCTTCGATACTACTCACAGACGAGCCCGTAATAACTATTTTGCGTACACGTCTGGCAATTCTACCTGAAGACTTTCCAGCTTCTACAAGATCATCAAACTGCTTCTGCGAAGACGCCCTCAAGAAATAACGATCCTCTCGACCGTGATACAGACTGATTTCAGCAGGAGAAAATATATCTCTCAAAACACTAGGCATAGAGTTGTACAAGACCTGATCTTCAGGAATCGCAGCATATACAGAAGCACTCTCGTCTGGCCTAGGCTTGGGCTCAGTAACAACAGGAGAATCTACCTCAACAAGCGGCTTAGCAGGAGACTGACCAGCTGCCCTAGCCATACCAGCCTTCCATTCATTAGGAAGGGTAATATCATCCTTGTAGCCAGTATTCCTAGTTACCATATTGAATAAGGCAACATCGATATCACGACCTGAATGCAGAGTCCTCTTCGGATCAAGTGATACCCCTTCCGTACTTGCCATAACCTGCTCATAGTACGGAGCAAATCCTTTTAAAGCTCTTTTTGCTGCTTCATCAGATACCACTCCTGCGACTCTTTCTCCACGAGAGAACAACCTTGCAGAATCACGTACTCCTCTTAGAATAGTTGACTTCATAAGTTTGAATACTCTGGGATGCACCCATCTCTCGGGAACACACCTTATGTTTGCAGTAGGATCAGAGCCGGCAAAAGTCCTATTGCCCACTACCATCTCTCTATCGCCACGCACAACTCTTTGCAAGTCCTGATTAGATGCAGCCAATCCATTAGAGATATCTTCAAGAAAATATATAAAATTCTTACCAGTAAACTCTCTATCGCCACTTACCAAAGTACGAGTAGCACGATCAGATTCATAGAGATAGCCAGTCTTGTCATTAAACTGCTCTGGTGAATTAGTGTACTTTTGATAAGTCAAATAGCGGCCGACAAATTTCTTTTCAGGACATAGCACCTGAAAAACATTCTGAGTACTTCCAACCATTCCGCTATCAACAACGACGATTTCTTCGGCTTCGTCCAACCCCTGGCTACGAAGATAATCGATCAATTTGTCTTTCATCCCAACGTATTCAGCCCTACGACTGAACTCGGAAACTTTTCTTCCAGTACCAGGCTCTGTATCATACCCAGCATCGGCTAATGCTTTATGTACTAGTTTCCTAGAAACGTTAACATATTTAACTCTAGACTCATCTATCCCAGGATAAAGGTCCGGCCTTTCATTTAATAAAGCTCTCATCATAATATATTGCAACTGCCCATCACGCCCCATACAGTAAATGTATTTGCCAGGACTTTCGGCAGCTTCCAACAAAACATTGTGACAGAATTTTGCGATAACAGGACCTAATATGTCCCTACCAATTTCATAAGACCTTTCTGCCCCTTCTCTCACGTCTGGAGACAGAAGGCTTTCATGGTTTTGCATGACACCGTTAACAAATTGGTCCCTGCCAGCATCAAGCTGCCTTTTTTCAAAGGCAATAACCGCTTCAGCGTATTCTGGAGACCCAGGCTTCATCTTCATTAGATCCAACCAACTTGCTTCTTTGGATTGATGCAAATGTATGGCTTGGAATCCAGCTTTTTTAGCACCATTATAGTCAGCAGAAATAGCATCTCCAATATGGAGAATCCTGCTAGGATCTACGCCTATAGCTTCAGCAACCTTCAAGAATCCACTAGGGTTATTCACATCTTTCCTAGCACCCAAATCACATGATGAAAAAACATAATCTATATTGTGCATTAGGCCAAGACGCTTCATCGACTCTTCTATATGCTCCTGAGAGTAGTACGCATTAGAATAAACAACTACTTTTTTACCAGCTTTCCTGATACGCCTAATTGCCTCCTCTGCTTCTGGAGCTGCAGACATTGCCTCGTATTTCAATTGATATATATCTTCCTCTAATGCCTTGGATACTGCTTCAACTGTAGATTTATCAAGAGAGGCACCGCTATCAGCGGCAACTCTATCTACAATCAATCTTAAAGCATCAATGAGTTTATAATCTTGTGCCTTTGGCTCAAATTCTGCATTCATAGTTGCACGTACTTCTTTCCACGCAGCTTTATAAGTCTTTAGGTCCGTATTAACTCCATGCTTGGCCAGAATAGCCACGGCATTAGAGTGCATCACCGATCTACGCTCTCTAATGTTCGAAGACCACAATGCGAGAGTATTCATGAAATCGAACGAAACAGCATCGATATCAGGGTTGCTTTCTACGGCTACAGCTACTTCCAATAGATTAGATACAGACTTAGGGATTTCCAACGACTCTCCGAATTCAACAGAAGATGTAGCCTTACTTAAGTGAGCAGGTTCTACCCCCGAGTCTATTGGTTCTACTCCGGAATGAGCAGGTTCTACCCCTGAGTCTATTGGTTCTACTCCGGAATGAGCAGGTTCTACCCCTGAGTCTATTGGCTCTACTCCGGAATGAGCAGGTTCTACCCCTGAGTCTATTGGTTCTACTCCGGAATGAGCAGGTTCTACCCCTGAGTCTATTGGCTCTATTCCGGAATCGGGTTCATCCCCCGAATCTATTGGCTCTACTCCGGAATCGGGTTCATCCCCCGAATCTACAGGTGGCACCTCATCCTCATCAAGCAATGTTCCCCAATCCCATTCTGTCCATGGGCTACTACCGATAGGATCCGTATAAGTAGTTCTAACTATGTTCATATCCAGAGGATCACCATTAGCGGCAACCAAGTTGCCATATTTATCGACAAGTCCGTTCTGTTCACGCTCTGTCTTTCCGATTTTTTCAAGGGCATTAGGATTTTTCACCACTATAGGTGGCATGATATAAATGTCATGCGTACCTTCTTTGGTGAAGGCATAAGGAATATTGGGACAATCTCCGGGAATCATTTCATCGCTGGAGAATGAGTAAGACTTCTCTCCGGCTGACTCCCAAGCGACTTTCCATAATCCGTCACCTGTAACGGTTTTTTCCGTAATCACTTCGAGACCACCAAGGGCACCAGATCCATCGACTTTCGCAAGCGAACTCAATTTTCCTCCAGCTTCTTGAGCGCACATAACGTACTCACCAAGGAATTTCGGCTTAGGACCACTTGTATCCCAAAGCATTCTGCCAACCGTAGAATCGAACGTCACGGATCCATCAGCCTTAATTGGAAACGGCATATATCTCAAGTGGCCGGAACCATCTTTAACAGCAGCATAAAGCGAAAGCTCTCCTCTTGAGAAAGCAGCGGAAACATCCAGCTGGCCTCCTCCTGCAACTCTTGTAGGTCCTGCTCCGCCTTTAAGCATTTGATCTATTGTAAGAACAACATCTCCGTGAGCATCAACTCCGCCCTTGGTTCCCCACCATAGATTTAGCTCATGAGGATTTTCAAAAACTTTCGGCGTACCATTATGCCAATGATGCACAAGCGTCTCCCTTTCAAATCCTAAACTCTTCCACTGCACATCGGTCAAGCTACCCGTAGGTATAGTCGCCGTAGAAGTAACAACAGAAGATGGACCAGGATTGCAAACAATGCCTACCCCTTTTCCGTTAAGAGCGGTGACTCCTGCGGTCGTCAAATTGCCACTGCTATCAACCCATCCCGGATTGGCAATCACTTCAGCGTGTGTAACAACACCACTGCCTTCCAAATGAGTCAGTACGTTGGCACCAGAACCGGAGAAACTTCCTCCAGAGCCGGGAACAATTGTCACACTACAATGAGCATCAAGCCATGCCTGATCTATAGTAGCTGGCATCGGATAATCATGTGGGTATTCAAGAGTAACGGTATCACCGCTAGGAAGAGTTACAACTTCAGATGTATCGGGAGGTCCATAAGCAGAAACTTCCGGACATCCAGCGCTAGTCCCGATAGGATTAACATGTATTCCATGCGCTTCAAGATATGCAATGGAAGCAGGCGTTAATTCGCCATTAGCTCCATACGCGACTTGATGCGGATCAAGACCATTATCATCGACAAATTTCTTGATATCGGCAAGCGCATCTGAATTGAGAACGACATCGTGACCAAAAGGTCCCCATATTTTATTAACAGCGACACTGAGACCATAGCCTGCGGCGCTAGTGGCAAGTCCGAACAAAGCTCCGATAGAAGCCGCTTTCATATTCTCGCGGAACTTCAGACTACGGAACTCTTTGTCCTTACCTACGATCATATTGTCTATACCATCACGAACGGCTGTAGCAGCCGCCTTTAAGTCGTCTTCAACGTTGTCTTCTGGATCATGATTGGACTCCATCCAGTTTCGACCAGCGCGAGCTTTTGCAAGCATAGCGGTCCTCTCACGTTCAACATGTTTCTCATCAGAGAATTTGATTACATCGACTTTGCCACCTTTGCGCTCAGATCTCTCTTCATAACTCATTTCGTTACGAACTTCTATCTCAGCCACAGCACGAGCGATAGCCTGATAGTCTCCTGCGGCAATAGCTTGATCTATATTTGCGATCAAATCGGTAGCAGCAACTTTCTCAGATGTTACTTGCCCTAATTTATATTCAAAAGTTCCATCAGCGGCTTGTTCATAATGACCAAGCGCCTGACGTCTATTCTTCTGAGCTTCTTGCATAATAACTGAGCGATTTCTATGCAAAGCAGCCATTCCGGCTCCAACGGCGATACCTGTAAGAGCGGCAGCTGCAGCAGGACCTATAGCGGGAGCTGCGATAATTCCCAAGACGCCACCGACAGCAACTCTGCCTGTTGTACTCGCAAACAAATTGTAAGCACTGTTCACAATCGCATAAGCTCCAATACTTGCGGCACTAGGTGAAGCAAACCATTTAAGCATGCTGTGTTTTGCACTCCATGTTTGTAGACCCTTTACCCATCCATCAGCACGCGTAGTACTGACTTCGGAATGCACATCGACATTCATCGCTTTACCAACTTTCAGAGCTATACGGAAATTATCAAGATCCAAATTGACAATACCTTGAACGTGTCGACGCTTCAAGTCTCGCATACTTTCAACGTGTCGACGCTTCAAATCTCGCATCCTTTCAACAACATCGGTGGCAACGAGCTTGTCGTCCGTGCCTTCGGCTTCGGCACCTATAATATGCTCACGTCTGATCTGATAAACCATACGAGTAGCACGTCTGCCAAATTCGACATCATCAACATCGCCGATCAAATAAGCCTTGGCTAGATTATCAAGATCTTGCATATAAACTTCACCTTCAACATCGGCAATAACTTCCTCGGCAGTCACATCTCCCATTTCGAATCTATTCAAGATCGCATTTACCTCAGCTTTATGGGAAGCAAGCTCGCCTCCGGCTTCACCGCTCATCATTTCTTCGAAAAAGTTCGGCTCATTCTTAAGTTTCTCTGCGTACTCGGCTTCATATTTATCAACGAAACCTTGTCTGGCAATACTGCGACCATAGCCCTTCAAGAAATGCCAAGGTTTTTTAAACCAACTGGCGCCTTTCCTATCTTGAATAAGCTGGCCCATCTCCCTTTCGTATCTTTCTTCCGCAAGTCTACGAGAGATTTTTCTTATTTTTTCTTCAACATCGACAACGGCAACGCTGAGTTTATCCATGGTAGGCCCTTCCATAAATCGTACACGTGGTACTTTTAGACTCTCCTTCGTATCTTCCTCTATATATAGTAGGTACTTATACAAAGCACCCCAGTCTTCGAAACGAGCATCTTTCATGAGACCGTAAACCGCATACAAAGTAGCTATCTTCTCTTCGGTAAGCTTAAACAGCTGCATAAGCTCAGGATGGCTCATGTAATGCTCTTTGACCGCGGCAAAATCATTATTCCCGAAATACCTGAATTGCTGACACAGAACTTTCATAAGTCCGTGAATTTCAGCCTTGTATTCGACGGTATTAGCGCCCTTTTCACGTAGCATTGTTGGCAAATCACGATAGTTATCGCGCAAAATCGCCATAGCATCTTGGTAGTTACCAAGATCAACATCCAAATAAGCCTGCGCCGGTGCACCGGCAACCTCACTTCCTTCAATTCTCTCCCAACCTCCATGAGTTTCCTGTAGTGACCAAACTTTAGGCTGCCTATCTCTATCTTCATAGTGCTTCAAAACAGACAAAAGCTGCTCGAAATTTGACTCATGCCAAGCATTTGGAATGAACATCGTAGCCCTTCTATATAATACCATCGCCTCCCGACTTCCAGAGCCGCGAGTCTCAATAGCTTTGTATAGGTCAAGAATCAATTGATGCCTAGCCGCTGGGTCATTTTTCTTATCCGGAGGTAAAAGAGCTAACAAAATATCATTAACTCCATCAACAGCTCCAGGGAATTTTTCCTGAAAAGCATCGAAGGTCAAAGCTCCTTCAGTCTCGTCTTTAAAGACATTATAACGACCCTTACCGACATAAACGGTATTAAGGATCATGTTGGAAATTTTTCTCTCAATATGACTGCGTGCCGCCGGCCTAACTCTCACAGCTCCAGCAAAAAGCTTAAGCCTATCATCATAAGCTTTCAAAGCTTTACGATAATCATCCATGCCTTCTTCGTTTGCAGAATCAGTAGGCTTGACTGGCTTAGTTAGGTCCATAAGCTCGACATAAATCTCGGCAGCAACGCGTTCTCGACCACGACTCCTTGCAAAGTCATCGGCGATTTCACCGGTAGAACCTTCGCGTCCTTTTTGCAGCACATACTCTTCGGTCAAATCTGCGATTTTATTAGCAAGAGGAGTACGGAAACTTTCATCAGCTTCCTTCTCAAGCTCAGCTGCACGCGCTTTGCGTGCCTCGCGCTTATCAAGTTTGTCCTTGTAATTAATATAATCAACAAGTTCTCCTTTGAGCATGTCGCCATCCTCATCGAATTCACACGCAAGCCTAAGTGACTCTTGAGGATTCTCTGTGTCGAGAATTTCCCAAGGATCCTCATCACCACCCAAACCACGCCTATCGTCATCCCAGTAATAAGCCTCCGTACCATCAGGCTGAACAACTGTAACTACGTGATTCCATCTCTCAAGACGACCACCTCCGGAAAGCTCAAATTCAACATCGACATCCTCCCGAATTCGCGTGATTAATTCATCAAACCTAACTCTTTGCCCAGGGTTCAAAGACTCCCTGATTTTATCTGCGCGTTGATTCACAAGCCTATACAAATAAGCGAGTTGTTCGACTTTTTCTTTAGGGGATCTAACGCTCATCATGCGATACAAATCAGCATAGCTATCGCTACCTTCGCTTAACTTGGCAACAAACTCGCCAAGTAGCTCGGGGTTATTTTCAATCTTGCCGCCAAAAGCGGTTTCAAGACGTCTTTCTTTTCTATTATCAATTTGAACGCTATTCACGTCGGTCATGGCAACACCACTTGCCTGACCGTCGAAGTAAGTACGAGCTGCATCAAGTGCGTCAATAAAAGCCTGCAAATTGCCGGCAAAATCCGCCCATGTAACTTCGTTAAGTTGCGGATACGTACCATCAACATGCGCCTTAAAATGAGACACAAAGTCTTGATCGGCTAGAGCAAATACGGAGAGACGACGCATCAAATCCGCGTCGGCACCAGACAAGTCTGAGCCGGCAAGATCGGCTTTGTACGATTCAGCCTCAGCTATCGCTTGAAAAAGCTGCTGTTTGTCAGACTCTTCCAGACGATTATCTTTCAGATTTTTGGTTTCATCCGCGTATTTGACGGATAGTTGTCGTAGCACCTGGAGAGAGATTTTTGACTCTACTGCCTCCGGCCTACTGTTTCGTGGTGTAGCGTTCATATGTTTGTTTTTAGCATTTATTTTTAAAAAAATATGTGAAAATTTATATTGCAACTGCAATCGCTCTTGCCTGCACAAAGAGCTTGTTTAAGTCAGGCGACTCACCGGCAAAAAACCCGAGAACTTCAACCTGCTCTTCATAATCACGACACGTGCTAAGCATAAAAAGTGCCGCATAAATTTGCTTTGCAGACACAGCACTAGACGTCAAAGCATCGGCCAAAGCTTGTTTGATTTTCTTCTGTAAATTTTTATTTTGATCTTCCATCTACGTACAAAAATCACAAATTATCATTAAATGATAACATATTTTGCGCACGAAAGCAACCCCCACAGACCATAAGGACAGTAGAGAAAGCTCCCCGCATAGAATTCGTTAATCACAATACACAAAAAAATCTAGCACCACGCCGGCGGGAGCGAAAAAAATCACTTGAATAATTTTCTTATCAAGGGACGTATCAGCAGCGCTCATAATCTTTTGAGACCGTACATGCTAGGTCGAAAAAGACAGGAAGCGATGCCACGAAATCACATGAATAATTCTCTTGTTTTGAGCGATCTTGACCGATTAGGCACGGGAGCGAAAAAAAATCACTTAAATATTTTTCTCATCAAGAGACGTATCAGCACGTTAAAATAATTTGATTGCTTAGAGCGATCTTGAAATGTCGAGCGAAGCGAGACTTTCACGGGAGCGAAAAGTAATCAAATTATTTCACTATCCCCTTCATCCAAACCTTATACCTATCAGCTTTCACGCCAAACAGCGCGGCATCGAGAGATTCAAGATATTCGGCTATTGTTGACTGAGCGGAATCCGCGGTAACCTCCTCCCCTTCCAGCATAACGCTACTGGGCGCATATCCATCAAGCAGGCCTAAATAATTAACAACCTCATCAAGATTTACGTATAGGACGGTATCATCATAGCCCTTGGTAGCTTTTGTCATTTCGACAAAAGCAGGATCCTCGGCCAAAGAACCCTGTCCGTCAAAAAGCTCCCATCCATCATACGTCGAGAGGATAAGAAGTCCGTCAGCAGTGATTCCATAAGACAGAGTGAAAACCTCTCCCTCTGCAGGCGGCGTACCACCAACATAAGTCTCATAAACGGAAGATAGAACATCGGTATACATCGAAACAACATTGAACTCTCCTCCAAGAACAGAAGTCTCTGTTTTGGACAAAGAATCCCACGTACCGGTCTCGTCATACTGCATCATCATGATAACAGAATCGATCTGTGAATCCATGCGCGTCATCAGCTCTTTTGCATTATTCAAATCGGAAGAGACATCCACGATTACCGAAATAGCCGGCAATGAAACACTGCCATTGTCGTGGATTATAGCCGCATACCCCTTGTCCAAAAACGTGCGTATTTCGGTAGCAAAATCCAAACTAAAGAACTGCGTGGTAATAGAATCTATAGATTCGTAAGACGCGTCTATATCTTGACCGTTTCTATGGATCCACAGATCAATTAGTCCGGCCAGATTGCCAGATTCGTCATACAAGACCAAATCAGCAGCAGGCACACTGTCAGCCAAATAGATTTCGTCACCCTGCGTTTCATCAAGTCCAAAATCAAGATTATCTATAGTCTCGCGGTCGCCATCACTATAACCGCTAAGCACAATCTGCTCGTCTTCAAATCCAACAGCCCAAACCTGATTATCCATCAAGTAACTTCCCATCCCGAAGAACGAACCCACGCCAAACGGCGAACCTGTCATTTCCTCATAAGAGTCATAATTCATATAAACATATCCCAAGTATGGAGACTCTACCTCCTTAACGCTCGTCATATACTCTTCGTTATCAAGCAAGCTTTCGGCGTCACCAGCCTCAAGCCTACCTTCGGAATTCAAGAGGGAAGCGGACGTCCCTGCGACCATCAGAACATCATCGATAAGCATCGTGTAACTCTCGCGTCCTTCAAGAGTAGCGCTATACATATCCTTATCTCCAAGAGCTACGACCTCGGCTTCTCCGCGATCAACCATGGCGTCAAGCCAAGCTTGAGTTTTTTCGATATCGGAAACAGTCATCGCCACATAAGCATCCTGCTCGGCATAAGCCATCACAAAACGGAATCCGTCCTCTCCCAAGATTGGAGCGATATCAGACTCGTAACTCAGCCCCATATCGGCAAATTGCTGCGTCATAGTCCCCAGAAAATCCTCTTCACCTGAAAATTTAGAAGCAAAATCATTAAAAGCCTCTCTCTGCCCTCCGTCTTTGGTAGTAATCGAAAGTACAAGCCACGTATCTTTTGGCAGAAGTTGCTCAATCATCACTCCATTCTCACTCTCATTAATGGATTCAAAAGAAGAGAAGCATCCGGAGATAAGAAGCAGTGAACAAACAGCAGACAGCAGAATCAACGATTTAATTGTTTTCATTTTATTTTGATTTAGGATAAAAAAAGCACCGGTATTATAAAGGGTATAGCGAATAGGGTATAGGCAAGTTATTGATTAACCAATTTGCGTATCATCACAAAGAGCATCCGTTGAACCTCGCAAAGCAGAGCAGTAGACCTGTCAAAGTCTACCTCGTTATACAGCTCGCTAGAAATAATAATTTGTGTTCAAGCTCGGCTATATAACCTTCCGCTATATTAGAAGGAATCGAAACCGATGACCGCTTCATCTGAGATACAAGCCCAAATCGCTCATCTTTGGGCATATGTCCAGTTGCAAGATAGACCTCCTTAACAAGGGATATAGATTTTTGCCAAACAACCAAATCTTTATGAGACTGTACGTATACCATGAAGGCACTATGCCATACCCATAATGAAACTCCCCGCAGCAAGCTACGGGGTATCTGCAGCTACTTCGTAGCTGTTTAGAATAGCGTGAGCTGTCCTCTGTATATCTGATGATAGGTTTGTCCTTGGTTTTTTACGTATTCACCTATTACTTTTTCGTTCGCATATTGTCCTACCGTATTGACGTAATATCCGCTTGTCCAAAATTGCCCTCCCCAAAGTGTCTTCCTAACATCAGGATGCTCACGAAATATCTCCCTCGCTGTTATACTTTTTATCTTTTTCACCATATCTGACGGTCTATTCATTGGAACACTTTGAAGAAGGAAATGCACATGATCTTCATCTGTACCTATTTCTACAAAATGTATTTCAAACCTCTCACTTATTCCCACACACACCTTCTTCAAAGTTAACTCCACTTCTTTCGTAAAAACCTTCCTCCT